>ERZ1740070.630-NODE-630-length-23504-cov-4.663056_pt1 | contig 23504 bp, 24 predicted proteins | sample MGYA00581734_ERZ1740070 | MGnify/ENA primary metagenome ERZ1740070 (study PRJEB43018, sample SAMN04849744) | marine metagenome | isolation source: floating plastic debris | place: Pacific Ocean | collected 2008-09-01 | study: EMG produced TPA metagenomics assembly...
ATTCTCGATCTGCGACTTAAGAATGCCGGAGATTTCTGCTGCGCTAATAGACATGAGGCGTCTTACGCTCCCTTCATGGCGGTGTTCATACGATCCAGTTTGGCGGCCACACTGGCATCGATCAGAGTTGATCCAATGCGCAGCTGAATGCCACCGACGAGGGCCGCGTCGACCTCCGTCTCTAATTCTACGTCGCTACCGACGGCCTTGGCGAGCACTTGCTCAAGCCGGGCACGCTGGTCAGCGTTCATATCTTTTGCGGTGCGGGCGACGGCACGTTTCACGCCGCGCTCTTTCGCATAGAGTTCGTCAAAATGCTTTGCCGCGCCCACCAGATCACCGGCGCGGCCATTTTGTGCCATCGTGCCGATAAAACCGGTGGCCGTCTTGGACAGGCCTGCTTTCTCTGCGACGGCGACCAAAGCCTTCACTTTGTCTTCGCGCGCGAAAGCCGGGCTTTCGAGCAGGCGAGTCAGGTCTTCGCTATCAGCAGCGAGGGATTCGACGGTTTTCAGGTCACCAGCAATCGCTGCCAGCTCCCCTTTTTCTTTTGCGAGATCAAACAGCGCGCCGGCATAGCGGCGGGCGGCTTCACTGGCAGTCGTTGCGGATGCTGCGGCCAAGGCGTCGTCCGTTAGCTGTAGGGCGGAAATGCCCCGGGTCTGAACCAATAGGAATCAGGGTGTGATCACCCCCAAGTCCTGAAACTTGTGCGGGCACCTAGCACCTTGTTTGGACACTGACAACACATCCCATCAGCCCGACCTGCGACTCATTCGCGCGGTCGCAGGGTCAATGCAGGACGGGCCAAGTTGCGCGAGCGAATGAGTTCTGCGACTTTGCCGCCATGCCGAAGCCGTTTCCAGACGCTTATACCCATAATCACACGGTCTCAGAGCCGGGTCGGGTTTCGTTCGAATGCTCGCAGGATATCAAGATTTGGCCCTGGCTGGCGCTAAACCCGATTCATCCGATTCTGGTCCAGACAATCAATTTCTGGGGCTCCGTGGAATGCGGCGAAACGCTTGGCACGTTCGACCCCGAAAAGTGGAGCGCGCTAACGCATTGTGAGTGGACGTGCGGGGCGCCTGATGTCGGGCGACCTGTTCGGGGCACCTATGAGACCCTGCAACAGGGTGAGAAGATGCGCTACCAGCTGCGGTTCTTTGACCGGGATGACGCGCAGGTGGTGCGGATTAGCGGTGTCGGAGTCGTGTTCCGAACGCGGAATTTTGAAGGCTGGCGTGAAGACACGAAGGAGAAATTCAAGAAACCGAACACAAGCGATTTCATCTATGCGTCGGCAGAGGCGGTCGGCGTCGAAACGCAGAGGGAGCGTTTCCTGGCCCCGCTGCGGAGGGATGATGGCATCCGAACGACGGGCCTGATCACAAAGGAAAACGGACTGCGCCCGGCACATCCCCATATTGGCGGGTCGGGCGACCATGTGAACTCGACCCATATGGGCGAGGTTGGCCGGCAGTTTGTGACATTGCTGGTGGGTGAAAAGCTGATCAATTGCGGCGGGGACATGAGCTTTCTGCATTATGTGGAGCTTGGACGCCCGTTTGAGGTTGAACTGCTGGCATACAGTGAGCCAGATTGTGCGATCTCCATGCTGGTGCGTCAGCAAGATCGGGATTGCACAAAGATCGATATGCAATTTGAGCCCGCCCAGCACACAGCATCCTCGACCGCCTCATCCTGAGCTTGACGAAGGATGCGGGCTTTATGGGTGAACCAATAAAGATCTAACCCATCGGCGTATGCGCCCCCGCTTCGAACTCTTCCGCCAATTTGAATTTCCGAATTTTCCCGGATCCCGTCAGCGGCCATTCCGAGACCTGGACCCAATAGGCCGGCGTTTTTTGTGGTGACAATCGCTCGCGGACAAAGGTCTTCAATTCATCTGGCGAGAAAGCATGATCGGACTCGCTGCGAATGAAGCAAGCGACTTGCTCGCCCCATTTTTCGTCCGGCACACCGACCACGGCCACTTCATCGATCGCGTCATGTTCGAGCATCGCATTCTCGATCTCGGCCGGGAACAGGTTCTCGCCGCCGCGAATGATCATCTCTTTTACGCGGCCGGTTATTTTGACATAACCGCGCGCATCCATCGTTCCAAGATCCCCCGTATGGAGCCAGCCTTCGGTGTCAATCGTCGCCGCGGTGGCCTCCGGATTATCATTATAGCCAAGCATGACGCTGTAGGCGCGGGCGCAAATTTCGCCCTGGTCACCAATCGGCAAAACCGAATTGGATTGCGGGTCGCGGATCGAGATTTCCGTATAAGCGACCGGTTGGCCAATCGTTTGCGTCAGATCTTCTTCCGTGTCGGCATGCCAGGCCTGGGTTAGAACCGGGGAGGTTTCGGTCTGGCCATAGACAATCTGGATTGGTGCGCCGAGCGTTTCCAGCGCGTCTCGGCAAAGCTGGGGCGGCACCATCGATCCGCCGGACATGATCCGTTCCACCGACGAAACATCGCGGCCAGACTGACGCACCTCGTGGATCAACGCGACGAGCATGGTTGGCACGCCCAGCACGAACCGGGTTTTCTCGCGCTCGATGACTCGCACGATCATAGCCGGATCAAACATCGGCGCCAGCAGCATTGTGCTGCCGGTACCGAACCCGCCCAGAACCAGGATGGCACAGCCGGTTGTGTGGAAGAGCGGCATATTATGCACAAAGGCGTCGCCTGGCTTAACGCCGGCGCGGTGCATGGTGTCGACGCCATTCCGAACCAGTCCATTATGGTGGAGCAGGGCGCCTTTGGGGAATCCGGTTGTGCCAGACGTATATTGAATTTGCACCGCATCATCCGGTTTGGGGGTTCGCGTTTCGCCGACATTTTCGCCTGCGAACAAAGCCTCATGATCGGTCAGCAGAATGCGATGCTGGATGGCCGGGATCTCGTCACAGACCGAATCGGCAATCTCCTGCATCGGATTGCCGCGAAAGTCGGCGACATAATAAATCGCTTCTGACCGCGACTGTTCGAGCACATATTTCAACTCGCGCTTTTGATAGGCCGGGTTTACCGTGACCAGGATCACACCCGCCAGGCCGCAAGCGAGTTCCAAGATCACCCATTCGGGAACATTATTGGCATAGACCGCGATCCGCGCCCCTTCGGCATGGCGGCTGGCCAGCGCCCGCGCCAGGCGTTCGGAATCCTGCAGAATTTCCGCATACGTCCAGGTGCGGCCAATCACTCCGTCATAATCGAGCTCTTTCAGCGCCATTTCATCCGGCGCTTTGGCGACCGAGGCGCGTAACATATCGCCAATCGTCATCGGCGCCGGCTCTGCGCCGCCCTGAGCTGGAAAATAGGACTCTGTGAGTTCGACTTCATACATATTCTTGCCTCCCGGTGCCCGACTATTGTTCGACGGGGCGAATGAAGCAATCCCTTTGATCTGAACTTGCAGATTGTCGGAACGTGCTGCAACTGACGTGGAGGCAGGCTTGCCTCCCCTAACGGGACAGGCCGTATCCGGGCAAAAAGACGAGCAGGAGGATCGGCCATGACGGCGCCAGCGACAATCGAAATCACAGACGAAATTGCCATCATTACGATGGATGACGGCAAGGCCAATGCCATTAACCCGCCTATGCTTGAGGCCCTGAATGCCTGTCTCGATCAGGCCCAGAAAGAGGCGAAGGTGACGATCATTACCGGCCGTGAAGGGCGGTTCTCCGGCGGCTTTGACTTGAAGCTGATGATGAGCCTGCCAGGTGACGAGGTGAAAGCTCTGGTCGATGGCGGCGGCAAGCTGGCGCATCGCTTGTACAGTTTCCCAATGCCGGTGATTGCCGCCTGTAATGGCCATGGCGTGGCTATGGGGTGCTTTATTCTGCTGTCCTGCGACGTGCGGATCGGCACGGCGGGCGCGTTCAAAATTGGCGCCAACGAGACCCAGATCAATATGGTTCTGCCGATCTTTGCGTCGGAACTGGTCAAGGCGCGGGTGGCGGATGACTTCAAGACCCGGTCCATGGTCTATGGCGAATTGTTCGACCCGGAGACGGCAACCCAGGCGGGCTATCTCGATCAGGTCGTGGAGGCCGGCGCCTTATTGGCCACGGCGAAAGCGCATGCGGAGGCGGTGAAACCGTTGAGCGGGTCGTCGCTGACGGGTAATAAATTGCTTCTGCGCGAGACGACGCTGGCGAACATAAAAGCGTCCCTGCCCGCTTAGTATAGCCCCGCGGCCCTGAGCAGCAGCACGCACCCGATCGCTGTCACCAGGCCTTTCATCCATTTGCGGAAATTGACATCATTCATGCGCTCCAGCACGCGCTTGCCCAGTGTCGTGCCGAGCATGGAGAGCGGGATGGCGGCCGCGAATAGCCACCAGGGCGGCAAGGCGGCCCAGCCCGCGGCGGTAACAATCGGCACGCTCCAGAACCCGATTTTGACCAGATGGCTGAGCGCCTGCGTCACTGATTTGGTGGCGACGATTTGCTGTCGGGTCATCTCGGCCCGGACAAAGAACAGGTCCAGCATCGGTCCCGCGACGCCGGCCAGCGTATTCAGACCCTGGACGCCGAACCCCGCAACGATGGCATGGTCGGGGCGTTTGATATCGAGATGCAGACGTTCTTTCGGGAGCCAGACCAGCATCGGAGTGAGCCCAAGCAAAAGGTAAAGCGCCTGTTTGTCGGGCGTCCAGCTGACAAAAAACAGGGCCGTAATCCCGGCTGCCGCGCCGATGCAATAATACCCAAACACGCGCCAGTCGATCGAATCGCGCAACAGGAAGGCGCGATAGCCATTGGCGAACATCTGAATACCGCCATGAATGATCATGGCCATGGCGACACTGACCAAAGCGACCAGAACGGCCATTAAGATAATCCCGCCCGCCATCCCGAAGATGCCGGAGATGAAAGACGTCACCAGCGTTGTCCCAAGGATGATAAAGGCCGCGATTGCACTCATGCGCGCTCTCGTGAGCTGAGTCTCTCCGGGAGACAAACCACCCTAGGATGTTTCCGGAGTGACGGTTCGTCTCACTTGGGGTCACCTTACCCGGCGAGACGGTTTTACAAGTTTACGTGCGCGTCATACCCTGAGGACAATTGAGACGAGACCCGAAAAAGGAAGAGCAAGATGGCTTATACCGACACTGGTGCCAGCGAAATGAATGATGACCTGTTTGATCTGAGAATGTCGGATGAGGCACGACCGCTTTACGATCATGTGAAGAAGTTCATCGCCGACGTGGTCGATCCAATGTCGGTGAAGTTTCATGAACTTGGCAAGGATAAGAAGGATGTCTGGTCCTATGCGCCCGGTCAGCTTGAAGCGCTGGAAGAGGCCAAGGACGAAGCCAAGAAACAGGGCTTGTGGAATTTCTTCCTGCCGGATGCCGAAACCGGCGAAGGCCTGAAGAATCTCGATTACGCCTATATTGCCGCGGAACTTGGCAAGAACTCGCTCGCATCCGAGTCGATGAATTGCTCCGCGCCCGATACCGGCAATATGGAAGTGCTCGAGCGCGTCGGCACGCCAGAGCAGAAAGAGCAATGGTTGAAGCCGCTACTCGAAGGCAAGATCCGCTCAGCCTTTGCGATGACTGAGCCAGCCCTGCCGAGCTCGGATGCCAAAAACATCTCGACCCGCGCCGTGCTTGAAGGCGATGAGTGGGTCATCAATGGCGAGAAATTCTACATTTCTGGTGCGGGCGACCCGCGCTGCAAGATTATGATCACCATGGTCAAGACCAATCCGGATGCGGAGCCGCACCAGCAGCAATCGCAAATCCTGGTCCCGACCGACACGCCCGGCGTGAAGATCCTGGATGGGATGCAGGTGTTTGGCGACTATGATGCGCCGCACGGCCACATGCATATCGTCTTCGACAATGTTCGCGTGCCGAAAGAGAATATGCTGCTTGGCGAAGGCCGCGGTTTTGAAATCTCTCAGTTGCGCCTTGGGCCCGGCCGTATTCACCACTGTATGCGCTCCATCGGCGCGGCGGAGCGAGCGCTCGACATGATGGTCGTTCGCGGCATGACGCGGGAAGCCTTTGGTCGTCCGCTGATCAAGCTTGGGGGCGATACCGAAATCGTATCGCGCGCCCGGATCGACATTGAATCCATGCGCATGATGGTGCTGAAAGCGGCCAAGGCGATGGACGTGCTCGGCAATAAGGAAGCCCGGGTCTGGATCTCCATGGTCAAGGCCATGGTGCCGGAGAAAGTCTGCCGCAGCATTGACCAGGCGATCCAGATGCATGGCGCCGCGGGGGTTTCGCAATGGACGCCGCTCGCCCGTCTCTATGCCAATCAGCGGACCCTGCGTCTCGCCGATGGTCCGGACGAAGTACACCATATGGTGGTCGGCCGCGCCGAGACCCGCAAATATACAGGCGAAGAGGAAGATCCCGCCTTGGCCTCAATCTGGCGCAAATAGGCGCGAAGCATTGCCAACAATCTAGAGAGCGCGGTCGTTTTGGCCGCGCTTTTTTGATGCGACCAAGAAAAAAGGGATGCACCCGAAGGTGCATCCCGAGTCGTTGGCTGGGTTAGAGGGGCGGATGAACCCGAGCCTTTGAGCTTGTCCGGTACGGTCATGGAGTAACCGCCTGCGACAGTATTCTACTTAGACGGGATTTCCTAACAAAGCGTAAACACTTGAACTATTCATGCATAAATCTGTAAAAAGCAAGATTACAACAATAATAGAGTATAGAAATACACGAAAACAGATTTTAGTACTGCATTTATTTTTATTATTGAAGCGAGTGTTCGAAACTCTACAAATTGTCTCAGCGTCTTCTTGCGTGGGCTTAAATCTATTTAGAATTGTATTTCCTAAGGAAATTCGCGGATCGGTTAAGTCAGGCAGACCTATAATACCCGTCTTGGGACAAGGTCTCGGGTGGTATGAGACTTAACCCCTTGGATCATCCCATTCGCGAGCAATGCCCTGACCGCCGCGCCGGGTCAGCCAGAACATTCCGAAAAGGTCGAAAATGCCCGCCCCAAGCCGGCCCAGAAATCCGTACTTCGATTGTCCATGCCATCGCGCCCGATCATTGACCAATTCCTCGCGCCCCGTGCATCGAGGCGAAATAGGGCAGCTCGCGAAACGCCTCGGTCCGGATCAGCTTCCAGCCACACCCGGTATCGGTCGCATCATCGCGCAACATGAAGCGTCGCACGCCATTGGCCACGCGGGATTGCAGCCATTTGAAGCCGCTATCATTGCGGCTGTTCCGCTTGCCCGCGATGATCCCGAGCGATCCGGTGTCCTGCCCTGCGATCTGGGCTTTCCACAAACGGGCCGTGTCATTGATGTCATTCTGGCCATCGCCATCGATCAATTGCGTCCAGGTCCCTCGGACCGCTTTCAGGCCGGTAAAAAGCGCCGCAGATTTTCCAGCCCGCATAATATGCGTAAAGACCTGAACCGTGTCCGGCCAGCGCGTGGCCGCCTCCGCCAGTTCCTGGCCAGTGGCATCTTCGGAACAATCATTGACGCAAACCACCTCAAACGGAATCCCTGCGAGCACGTCATGCACTTCTTCCAGGAGCGGCAGCACATTTCCCGCTTCATTGTAAAAAGGGATCAGGACGCTGAGCTGCGTCTGGCTCATTTTTCCGCCTCGATCCGGGCGGCGAGCGCTTCGATTCGCGCTGCTGTATCGTTCTGTGCGTGCGCCGCGCGCGTCTCGTCGGGTCCAGCTGCTTCAAGCTGCGCTCGATGGGACGCATCCAATTCGTCGAGCAAGGCCAAAGCGGCGATCAGCAACAGGCGGTCATCGCCAATATTGCCGACGGCATTGGCAATATCCTGCACGCGGGCGTCCAGTTGTCTCGACAGTCCGATCAAGCGCTCTTCCTGGCCCGGGGCGCAGGCGACGGAATAGGATCGGCCGCGAATTTTGATATCAGCTTTGGCCATTAATCCTGCCCCTCTCGTCCGAGGGCGGCGCGAACTTCCGCAATGGCCGACCCAAGCGCTTCGGAGGCCTCGTCCGCCAACGCTTGCAGCTCTTTCTCGCGCGCCAGGGACTCGTCCAACTGTTCTGCCAGATGAGCGCGATCTTCCATCATCGCGGTCAATTCCTGCCGCAGAAGGACCGGATCGCCGGATCGCTCGAAGAGGCCGTCGACCGCGCCTTCCAGACGCCGCAAGGCTTGATCCAATCGATGGGCCGCAGATTCAATGACGCTCATAGGGATAGGGTTTGCAGTTATTGTGCCCAAAACTCAATAGTCGCGGTTAATGAGTCTTGACAGCGCTGGCCATGCTCTCCATTCCCGGTCGCATCAAAAACAGGGGTTGAGGTATGACGGTTTCCACCCGGGATATGGCCAACGCCATCCGCGCACTTTCCATTGATGCAGTCGAAGGCGCCAAGTCTGGCCATGTGGGTTTGCCACTTGGTATGGCAGACGCCGCCACGGTTCTGTTCAGCAAATTCATGAAGCACAATCCCGCTGATCCGGATTGGGCTGATCGTGACCGGTTCGTTCTGTCGGCGGGCCATGGCTCGATGCTGGTCTATTCGCTCCTGCATCTGACGGGCTATGAGAGTGTCAGCCGCGATGACATTCGCAACTTCCGCCAGCTGGGCAGTACGACCGCGGGCCACCCCGAGAATTTCGTCACCAAAGGCGTCGAAACGACGACCGGTCCGTTGGGACAGGGCATCACGACGGCGGTCGGCATGGCCATGGCGGAGCGGCACCTAAACGCCCGCTTTGGCGATGAATTGGTCAATCACAAGACGTATGTCATTGCCGGCGATGGCTGTTTGATGGAAGGCGTCAGCCAGGAAGCGATTACGCTGGCCGGGCATTTGAAACTGTCCAATCTGATCGTCCTGTTCGACGATAATGCCGTCACCATTGATGGCGGCACCGACATGGCGGACAGCACCGATCAATGCATGCGATTTGAAGCATCCGGCTGGGTCACCAGAAAAGTCGATGGCCATGATGCCGCTGATGTCGAAGCCGCGCTCGCCTGGGCGCAGAATCAGGACAAGCCGGTCATGCTCGCGGTCAAGACGATCATTGGCTACGGCGCCAAGCGCGCAGGTACGGGCCCGGCGCATGGCGGCCCTTATGGCGAGGAAGAAGTCGCCAATGTGCGGGAGAACATCGGGTGGCCACATGCGCCCTTTGATGTGCCGGCTGAGATTGAGGCCGCCTGGGCCGAGGCAGGCAAGCGCGCCCATGCCGAACACCTGGCCTGGAAAAACCGGCTCGACAATCACGCCGAAAAAGCCGTTTTTGCGGCGGCCATGGCGGGCGCTCTGCCAGCCAATCTCAGCGACATTGTGAATGCCCACAAAAAGGCCGTGGTCGAAGGTGGAAAAGATGATGCGACCCGCAAATGGTCGGGCGCAGCGCTTGCGCCCCTGACCGAAGCAATTCCCGAAATGATTGGCGGCTCGGCCGATCTCACCGGGTCGAACAATACCAAGACCAGCCATACGGCCCCGCTGGGCCCGGACAATTGGGCGGGTCGCTATGTCCATTACGGCATCCGTGAACATGCGATGGCCGCCGCGATGAATGGCATGGCGCTGCATGGCGGCGTGATCCCATACTCTGGCACCTTCCTGGTCTTTGCCGATTATTCCCGCGCTGCGATCCGTCTCGGGGCGCTGATGGGCGAACGGGTGATCCATGTCATGACCCATGATTCAATCGGCCTCGGTGAAGATGGGCCGACCCACCAGCCGGTCGAGCATGTGGCCAGCTTGCGGGCGATGCCGAACATGACTGTGTTCCGCCCTTGTGATGGGGTCGAGGCCGCCGAGTGTTGGGAACTGGCCCTGCGAAATGATACTGGCCCGAGCACGCTGGCGCTGACGCGTCAGAAAGTGAAATCAGCCCGCACCACGCACACAGACGAGAATCTGTCGGCCAAAGGCGGCTATGTTCTGTCAGATGCGGACGGGGCCAAGGCGGTCCTGATCGCCACCGGCTCTGAAGTCGAGATCGCTGTGGCAGCGCAAGCGGCGCTCGCGGAAAAAGGCGTCCCGGTTCGCGTCGTTTCGATGCCGAGCATGGATCTGTTTGAACAGCAATCTGAAAGCTATCAGACCGAAACGCTGGGCGGTGACCTGCCCCGCATCGCTATCGAAGCTGGCGTCCGCTTCGGCTGGGATCGCTGGATCGGTTACGATGGCGGCTTTGTCGGGATGAGTTCGTTCGGAGCCTCGGCGCCGGCGCATGTGCTCTATGATCATTTCAACATCACCGCCGACGCGGTGTTGGCGGAAGTCGAAAAGCGGATCTAGCTTTTACGAGCGCGGCGGCCCTGGCAGCAGCCGATGCGGGAACGCGCACAATGTGATGTCCCGCGAAGAGTCACCTCCGGGCTGATCCGGATTGGCCAGATAGGCGGAAAGACTGGCATGGGCCGCGGCATCAAAGTCGCTGGTCGACAGGTCCTTATCGATCCGGCCCAGCGTTCTTCGCCCGTGGCAGCGGTGCAGATCGACATAGCGAAAGTCAAAATCCTCGGCGGCCCGGGCCTTGCGCAGGGCCATCCGCATCCGGTCATGTGAGAAAGCGAGCGTGGCGGGCAGGCCCGGTCCGGTCGGCACAGCGACCCAGGCGGCCCGCGTTCCGGACTCTCGGTCGGTTTCAGTGAAATAGAGCTGATAGATCATCCCATCCTTCACGGGCTCGGCAGAGACGAGAACGTTGGGATGGCGGTCCAGCTTGCTGCGCCAGGACTCGACCATGCGATCGCGCACGCGCCAGGCGGATTTGGCATCCCCGGCCGCGTGAAACACCGATATCGCATAAAAATTCGAAACCAGATCCGTCATCCTGCCAGCGTTTCGGAAATGCGCGGCGGCGCCCGGTGCGTCCTGCATGTCGGCGGCGGCGCGCCCGGCAATGCGGCTGGCCTCGGTAAATTCGGGCCGATTCGGGCAGGCGCGCAGAAAGGCTTCGGTCACGGTCCGGACATGGTCTGGCGACTGCTCAACTGTTTCATCATGCAGTGCCATTTGCCAATTTGTAGCGTCATGCAGATTGCAGTCTTGCGCACTCGCCGACGGCACCGTGGTCATGGCAATCAAGGTGGTTACGCCGGTGGCAATGATGGCGCCAATATAGCGCCGGGTTCGCTTTGAAAGGTATCGTTTTCCGCCCATGCGCAGGGCAGTTGCAAGGCGGGTGCCGTTTACCCTGCGAGGAGACGTTCAATGGCCCAATAGGCCCCGACTGTGCCGATAAAGCCACAGATCGGCCAGACGATGAAGTGGCGATATTGAGCGTCAGAAATCACCCGGCGCAGCGGCCATAAGAGCAGTGCGGCCAGGGCGATAACGCTTAATTGGCCGATTTCCACACCGATATTAAACCCGATCAAGGCGCTCCAGAATTGACCATCCGGCAATCCGAGAGACCCGAAAAATCCGGCAAAGCCCATGCCATGGATCAGGCCAAACCCGAATACGATGAATGGCCGCCAGCGGGTCATGTCCCTGAACACCAGATTCTCGATCGCGACAAAGGCGATGGTTGCCGCAATGAGCGGCTCGACAATGCTGGCCGGCGGCGCGAAGACGCCAGACGCGACCATGCCCAAAGTGATTGTATGAGCAATCGTGAAGGCCGAGATCTGGATCAGCAGCGGCCTCAGTCTTTGGGTCGAAAAGAAAATGGCGAGGACGAAGAGGATATGATCCAGGCCGCCCGGCAGAATGTGTTGAATGCCAATCTTGATATAGAGCGCGAATGTTTCGAACGCAGGGCGTTCGAAATCAATCGTTTCGGTTTGGGTGAATGCGGCGCTGCGCTCTGCCGGGTCGGCGGCGCGATCCATGTCTTGCAAGGCCTGGCACAGTGCCGGATCGATGCCACCGTCGAACGTGCAGAATTCATCTTCGGGATGCGCATTGGCGGTTGGGGACAGGGCGCTGAGCGCCAGACACAAAAGGAAGAGCCGCAGCATCCAGGTCATGATGGTTCTGCATTCAGTGGCGTAACCGCGTGCGGTCCATGATCATGGTCATGATGTTCGTGTGCGCCGTGATTGTGCTCATGTCCCGGGATGGGGGCAAATAACAGGCCGACCGCGATGACCACGCCGGCGCTCAGGGCCGTCAGTCCATGCGCAGGTTTGACGTCTTTCAGTGGTGCCATCAATGGACCGGTGGCGACAAACAGGAGCAATCCGGCAGACAGGGCAAACAGGCTTCCCAGCATGTCGGTACCGAGGCCAAACATGAAGGGACCAGACACCAGAACCCCCAATGGCGTGGTCGCCGCTGCGGCCAGAAAGGCCCAGACAAAGGCTGTTCGGTTCGCCACCCCATGCCGTCGCAGGATCGCAAAGGCGATCACGCCTTCCGGAAACTCATGCAGGATCAATCCGACCGCAGCAAAGACACCGGCTGTGAAACTGGCCGCAAAGGTGACGGAATAGACAACCCCGTCCAGGAAGGAGTGGCAGGCAATGGCCAGGATAGGCGTGATCGCCTCGCGCGGCAGTTGTGATTCCTCATTTTGGGGGAAAACGACCTGAATCACAAAATGCAAAAGGAGCCCGCCAAAGAACCCGATTGTCAGCCAGACAGGCGCGTTCCGGGTCAGGGCAAATGCCTCTGGAACAATGTGCAAGAAGGCCATCGCTGTCAGCATGCCCGCCGCGGCCAATCCAAACAGGTTGGCATAGCGCAAGCTCCAGTCACTGCGCAGCGCCACGGCGAGCAAGCCCAGCGTGGTCACAAAAGCGGCAATCAGTCCAAAAAAGAGGGGCGCCTGCAGGGCTTCAAACATAGCGAATACTTAAGGTGGCTGATAGCCAGAATGTCCTGTTCTTTTGGGTAGAATGTTATAATGTCGCAATTCTGTTCCGGCGAGGTAGTCCTCGCCGCTGACCCTGTCAAACGAAAGCTGGAGTCACTCATGATACGATCATCCTTATTTGCCGCCGCTAGTGTCTTGGTGCTGGCCGCCTGCCAACCGGCCGCCGAAACCAGCGAGGATTCCCTGGTGGCGGAGACTCCCCCTGTGGCGGAGGAGACTGTTGATGTCGCTGAGCCGACGGCGGATGCCGAGGAGGGTGTTGAGACCATTGAAGTGGCCACGACAGATGCCGACGAAGATGCGCACGATCATGACGACCATTCGGAAGACGGCCATGATGAAGACGAACATGATCACGAAGGCCATAACCATGAGGATGAGCATGAAGGTCATGATCATGATGACGACCATGCAGACGATCATGAGGGTCACGACCACGATAACCATGATAATCACGACCATGCCGGCGGCGAAGCGCACGTTCACGGGCTGACCGAAATGGCTGTGGCGATTGATGGCAATACGGTGAGCGTCAGCTTCGATGGGGCGCTGGCCAATTTCGACCTGGATGAGAGCATCAGAACGCTTGACGATACCTCCCCCTACACGGATGGCGTGATCACCCTGGTGGGTGGCGCGTGCGCGCAGGATGGAGCGACGGCCACCATTCGCCCGATTGGCGACCATGGCAATCTGATGGTCGACCTAACCTATACGTGCGCAGAGATCGGGTCTCTGGAAGCCATTGACGTGAATGCGTTTGAGCAATTCGCGGGCTTCGAAGAGGTCAATGCGGTCGTGCTGAATGAGGCAGACCAATCCGCTGCCACCTTGACGGCAAGTTCGGGGCGAATAGACCTGCGCTAAATGTCAGCCGCGATTGTCAGTCTTTCAAACCTGCGCTTTGCCTGGCCGGGCCAAGCCCCTGTGCTCGACATCGACTCATTTGAATTGCAGGCCGGGGAAAGGCTGTTTTTGCGCGGGCCGAGTGGGTCCGGCAAGTCGACCCTGCTGGGATTGATCGCGGGCGTTCTGGAGGCCGGTTCAGGACGGGTCGAAGTGCTTGGCCATGAGCTGACGGACCTGTCTGGCGGTCAGCGGGATCAGGTTCGGGCGGACCATCTGGGCGTGATCTTTCAGATGTTCAATCTGGTGCCCTATCTATCGGTTGTTCAGAATGTCGTCTTGCCCTGCCGGTTTTCCAAACGGCGCCTGAACGAGGTCAAGGCGCTGGGCGGACCCGACATCGAGGCGCGCCGTTTGCTGTCCGAATTGGGACTGGATGATCCGGCGCTATTATCGCGCAAGGTCACCGAATTGTCTGTCGGGCAACAACAGCGTGTGGCTGCGGCGCGCGCTCTGATCGGCAATCCGTCGCTCATCATTGCGGATGAACCGACCTCGGCACTGGACGCGGACAGTCGTGACCGGTTTATCGAATTGCTCAGCGAAGAAGCCCGAAAGACCAAGGCGGCACTGCTCTTTGTCAGCCATGATGCCAGCCTCGCGCCCTTGTTTGATCGCGCGATGGATCTATCCGAAATCAATCGTGTGAAGGAGACCGCATAATGGGCGTCTCCATTCTCAGCCTCGCCTGGCGCAGTTTGCTGAATCGCAAGGTTTCGGCCATGTTGACCGTCATTGCGATTGCGCTTTCAGTCGCTTTGTTTCTGGGCGTCGAGAAAGCCCGCAACGCGGCCAAGGAAGGATTTGACAATACGATTTCCGGCACAGAGCTGATCGTCGGCGCGCCGTCCGGGCAGATCAATCTCCTGCTCTATTCAGTCTTCCGCCTCGGCAATGCGACCGCAGAGATATCCTGGCCAACCTATCAACAAATCGCCGCGCGCGATGATGTTGAATGGGCGGTCCCGATTTCGCTGGGGGACAGCCATCGCGGGTATCGCGTGCTCGGGACCACGCAGGCTTATTTCGATCGCTATCAATATGGCCAGAGACGATCTCTCGCCTTTGCTCAAGGGGTTCAATTCGATGACCTGTTCGACGCGGTCATCGGTTCGGATATTGCCAAACAGCTTGGCTATGAGATTGGGACACCGCTTATCCTGACTCATGGCATAGGGGCAGGCGGTTTGAACGATCATGATGATCGTCCCTTCCGGGTGGTCGGCGTCCTGCGCCCCACCGGGACACCGGTCGATCAGACCATTCATGTTTCGCTGGAAGCGATCACCGCCATCCATGTTGGCTGGGAAACCGGGACGCGCAACCGGATGGCGGATTCGATTACCGAAGAGATGATCCGCAGCTTCGACCTGACCCCCCGCACGGTGACTGCGGTCTTTGTTGGCTTGAAGAGCCGCGGCACAATCCTGCGCACGCGTCGCGACTTGAACACCAATATGTCGGAACCCTTGCTGGCCATTATACCAGGCCAGGCTCTGGCGGAGCTTTGGCAAGTCATGAGCACCGCAGAGCGGGTCTTGCTGGCGGTCTCGGCCTTTGTGATCGCGGTCGGGCTGGTCTCGATCCGGGCCAGCATTCTGACCGGCCTGAACGAGCGGCGCCGGGAAATGTCCATCTTGCGGGCGACGGGGGCCCGGCCGGGACACATCCTGATCCTGCTCATCGCAGAAGCGGCGGTCTTGGGCTTCCTGGGCGCGGTTCTGGGCGCGATCCTGATCCAGGTCATCTTCGCCATCGCGGCGCCTATCCTGTCGGCACAATATGGGGTCGCATTGACCGGCACAGGTCCGGCATGGGTGGATCTCTACACAATAGCAGCGGTGACCTTTGCCGCCACTTGCCTTGGTCTGTGGCCAGCGATCACAGCGCTGCGACGATCTCTGTCGGACGGATTGACTGTCAAAGTCTGATCACTTGCGCGCGAAAGGTCTGGTCGAATGCGCGCGTGGCCCCTAGATTGGCGGTATGATGAAACAGCTCCTGATTTCGGCAGCCGCGATCGGCGTCCTTTCGGCCTGTGGCGAGATGGGCGCCGCAGACGCAAGGTCGGTCGAGATTCAGGCTTCCGGGTCCGAGCCACAAGTGGGTGATCGCATTCCGACGTCCGAGGCAGAGGAAAACACGCGACTCGCCGAAGCGGGCTCGGACGCAAATGCCCTTGCCGCGCGCGGCGTCCGCGAGGTTGGCTGGGAAGAATTGATGCCGGAAGGTGAGGAAGAGCGCCTCGCCCAGCTCTATCAGCAGCAGATGACCATGCTCTATTCCGGCGGTCCAATCGCCGAAGGATCGGCCGCGGATCAGATGATTCAGATTGGCACCTTCAATACGGTCAAGGAATTGAACGAAACCAAGGTCCGCATCCCCGGATACACCGTGCCGTTTGAATATGGTGCGAATGCCGAAATCAGTGAATTCCTGCTGGTGCCCTATTATGGCGCTTGCCTGCATGCCCCCCCGCCGCCGCCAAACCAGACCGTGTTCGCGATGACGGATGAACCGATCAAGCTTAGAAATCTCGCACAAGCGGTGTGGATTGAAGGCACGATCTATACCCAGACGCAGGAATCCGAGCTGGCAGATGCGGCGTATACGATCCGCGTCGACCGGGTCGAAACCTACGTTTACTAGCCGCGGCTGCCTGACCCATGGCCGAAAGGGGCTCGGCGCTCTATGTCAGTGTCCAGGTAATTGAAAGACTTCTCCCATGGCCACTGCTCTGATGCTGGGCGCTTACGCCGCAATCGGATTGCTGATCATCATTTTCGTGATGGCAATGATCAATCTGACCAAGACTGACGAGGGCCAGCCGACACGGTCCAATCAATTGATGCGCGCCCGCGTGATTGTGCAGGCCGTCATTGTGGCACTGCTGGTTCTGCTCGGAATTGTCGTCGGCTCGATCAATCTGTTCTAGACCATGGTCAAGCTGGACAAGATCTACACCCGGACGGGGGATGGCGGCAAAACCCGACTCTCGACCGGCGAACCTGTCGAAAAGTGGCATCCGCGCGTCACAGCCTATGGCACCGTGGATGAAACCAATGCGGCGCTGGGGCTGGCCGCGCTCGTGGCGCCCGAACCGATGCTCGCCTCCATTCGCCGCATTCAGAATGATCTGTTTGATCTTGGCGCCGATCTGGCAACGCCCGATCGCGGCAAGAAACTGGACTGGGAGCCCTTGCGGATCATCAAATCGCAAGTTGACCGGCTGGAGTTTGAAATCGATGCGATGAATGAGGACATCGCGCCGCTCGACAGTTTCATCCTTCCAGGCGGATCCCGATTGGCGGCGCACCTGCATGTCGCGCGCACACTGTGCCGCCGGGCCGAGCGGCAGATTGCAGAACTGTCGGCCCTGGAAAATGAGATCGTCAGTCCCGAAGCGCTGGCCTATGCCAATCGTCTGTCTGACTGGCTGTTCGTGGCGGGCCGGGTGGCCAATAATAATGGCGCCGATGATGTAAAATGGGTGCCCGGCGCCAATCGCTAGCCGCTATTGAAATGCCCATGGATGCGTTCGGCCAGGGCGGCGGAGACGCCATCAACTTCTTTCAGATCTGCCAGCTTTGCCAGCGCCACACCTTTGGCGGAGCCGAAATACTGTAGCAGCGCTTTTTTGCGAGACGGGCCGATGCCTTCAATCTCGTCCAACGGGTTCTTCTTGATCGCGGCGCTGCGTTTGGCGCGATGGGCGCCAATGGCCCAACGGTGCGCCTCATCGCGCAAGCGCTGTAAATAATAGAGCACCGGTGCATTCTCCGGCAATCGGAACGGCGCTCGTCCGGGTTGGAAGAATTGCTCGCGCCCGGCATTGCGCTCGACGCCTTTGGCGATGGAAACCAGATTGACGTCAGACGGCGACAGACCAAGATCGGCGATCGCCTCGATCACACTGCTCAATTGCCCCAGGCCGCCATCAATCAGGACCAGGTCCGGCCAGTTGGCGCCATTGCCCTCCTCACGCTCTTTTAGGGCGCGGGCAAAGCGGCGCCGCATGACTTCGCGCATCATGCCATAATCATCACCCGGTTCGAGGCTCGTATCCTTGATATTGAACTTGCGATACTGCCCCTTTTCAAAGCCGTCTGGCCCGGCTACGACCATGCCGCCGACCATGTTCGAACCCTGAATATGGGAATTGTCATAGACCTCGATCCGGTCTGGCGGGTCTTCCAGATCGAACGCCTTGGCCACTTCTTTCAACAGACGCGCCTGGCTGGCGCTTTCAGCCAATTTGCGGCTGAGGGCTTCTGCCGCATTTCGACTCGCCTGTTCGACCAGTCCGCGTTTCTCGCCCCGTTGGGGCGTGCGAATCTCGACTCTGCGGTCGGCTTTCAGGGCCAGGGCATCAGCGATGAGTTCAGCATCGACCGGCGTCTGATTGGTCAGGATCAGACGCGGCGGTGGACGCTTGTCATAGAATTGAACCAGGAAGGCCGCGAGAATATCGGCTTCCTTCTCGCTCTTTTCATGGCGCGGGAAGTGAATGGTTGCACCCCAATTCTGACCGGCGCGAATGAAGAAAACCTGGACCGCGGACAGACCTCCTTCCATCGCGATGGAGAAAATGTCGGCTTCTTCAATGCCGTCCGGATTGATGTCCTGCTGGGCACGCACATGCGCCAGGGCACGAATCCGATCGCGCAGACTGGCGGCGCGTTCGAACTCCATCTCCTCCGCCGCAAGATCCATCTGTGCCGCGAGACCGGTTTGAAGATCTGTTGCCTTGCCACGCAGAAAATCGGCGGCCTGATCGGCCAGTTCCTGATAATCTGTCTCACTGATCAGGTCGACACACGGGGCTGAGCAACGTTTGATCTGATGCAGCATGCAGGGGCGCTGGCGGGTCGAGAAGACGCTGTCCTCACAGGTCCGCAACAGAAACGCCTTTTGCAGCGTGTCGATCGTGCGGGTGACGGCATTGGCGCTGGCAAAGGGGCCAAAATAGTCACCGCGATCCTGTTTCGATCCACGATACTTCAGCACTTGCGGCGCCTCATGATCGCGCCGGATCAGAATATAGGGGAAGGATTTGTCGTCGCGCAGCAGGATATTGAATCGCGGCTTCAATGACTTGATCAGACTCGCTTCCAGCAATAGCGCTTCGGTTTCGGTCTCGGTGACGACGAACTCCATCCGCGCCGTGGCCAGGATCATCGCGGCAATCCGCTGCGTATGACCGCCAATGCGGGTATAGGATGACACGCGGGCCGACAGGTTCTTGGCCTTACCGACATAAAGCACGGTGTCGTCCTCACCGAACATTCGATACACGCCCGGTTTTTTCGGCAAACGCGAAAGATTGTCCTTGATGACATCTACCCCGCGTTTGCGGGGGGCAGGGCTGGGCGATTCAGACATGGCCCTCATTTAGGCGCATGCGGTCGGAAAGCCTAGATGCTGAAGATACCGCTATAGGCGCCGGCGCTCGAGCCAAATATGATATTGCCACCAATCATGACCACACCCAGAACCAGAACCGCGGTGGCGAACTGGCGCCCGACGCTCCCTGGATTGTATTTGCGGCGGGCCCGCATGACGATTACATAGATCAGAAACAGGATCATAACGCACAGTGCCAGCAACCGTTCGGCCAGCGTCAGATCTACTAGGTAAGTATGGATTTCACCGAAATAGAACGTCACGTCGATTATAAATTGATCGATTGCACGCTCATACAGTTCCGTATTTGAACCGTGTTCAAACCACATTGTTCGGATCCACGGGTCTCCATATCCCGCCGAAAATAGTCGAGAAGTCTCAACACAACGCTAAATAGAACCATCAAAATTTTATTTTAAACATTGCAAATTCGACATGTTGCCCCGGCTTCGATTGCAGATTACACGAGCGGCTCAGATACGGAGACCTGAGTCATGGCCAGCCAACTGATCTTGAGCGACGCGGTGAACCGCGTGGCCCCATCCGCCACCATCGCAGTGACAACGAAGGCTGCGGAGCTGAAGGCGGCCGGTGAGAATGTGATTGGACTCGGTGCGGGCGAGCCGGATTTTGATACGCCAGACCATATCAAACAGGCCGCGAAAGATGCGATTGATGCCGGCAAAACCAAATATACGCCCGCAGATGGATTGCCCGAATTGAAGCAGGCCATTTGTGCCAAGTTCAAGCGCGACAATGATCTCTCTTATACACCGGCCCAGGTCCATGTTGCGCCCGGTGGCAAGCCGGTCCTCTATAACGCGCTCGTATCGACGCTGAATCCGGGCGATGAGGTCGTGATCCCGGCGCCGTACTGGGTGAGCTACCCCGAAATGGTGAAATTGTGCGGCGGCAGCCCGGTCATCGTCTCCTGCGGGCCAAATGCGAAATACAAGCTAACACCGGAAGCGCTCGAAGCCGCCATCACGCCAAAGACCAAGTGGCTGATCCTGAACTCGCCCTCCAATCCGACCGGGGCGGCGTATACGCGGGCCGAGCTGAAAGGTCTGGCCGAGGTCCTGATGCGGCACCCGCAAGTCTGGGTGCTGACCGATGATATGTATGAGCATCTCGTCTATGACGGGTTCGAATACAGCACCATCGCCCAGGTCGAACCGGATCTTTATGATCGCACGCTGACCATGAATGGCGTGTCGAAAGCCTATGCCATGACCGGTTGGCGGATCGGCTATGCGGCGGGGCCGGAAGCCCTGATCAAGACGATGCGCAAGGTGATCAGCCAGACCACATCTAATCCCTCTTCCATCTCGCAATATGCCGCTATTGCTGCATTGAATGGCGATCATGGTTTCCTGGCGGAGCGGAATGAGGTGTTCCGTCAACGCCGCGATATGGTGGTGGCCGAGCTGAACAAGGCGGAAGGCCTGACCTGTGGGACGCCGGAAGGGGCGTTCTATGTCTATCCCTCCTGTGCCGGAGCGATCGGCAAGACGGCCCTGTCAGGCAAGCGGATTGAGACCGATACGGATTTCGCTTCCGAATTGCTGGAGCAGGAGAAAGTTGCGGTGGTTATGGGCGAGGCGTTTGGCTTGTCGCCCGCGTTCCGCGTGTCATATGCGACGTCGACAGAGGCGCTGCAGGATGCAGCTGCACGTATTCAGAAATTCTGTGCCTCGTTGAAATAGCGCCGATCCATAGGTTTTCTCTATATCAGTTTCGCCTGAATTCAATTTGTATGTCGGCGTTCAGACACCACTTGCGGAGGGTCTGACTGAAAGGAAACTCCGATGGACATTGAAATTGGACTGACCGAAATCGAACGCGCCCGATCCGCTGACGCCCTGAAGCGCCTGCTGGGCGAAACCTATGCGCTTTATGTGAAGACGCATGGCTATCACTGGAATGTCACCGGCCCGAGATTCCAGGCGCTGCACGCCGAGTTTATGACGCAATATTCGGAACTGTGGGCCGCGCTGGATGAAATCGCTGCACGGATCCGCGCGCTTGGCATGTTCGCGCCGGGATCGTCAGCGGAAATGCTTGAGAATGCCACCATCACGCCAGACAATGGTGTGCCGGATGCAGATGCCATGATCGCCAATCTGGTGCGCGGACATGAAGCGGTCGCGCGGGCGGCACGCGATGGCATTGATGCGGCGTCAGAGGTGGGTGATGACGTGACGGTCGATCTGTTGACCCAGCGGGCGACGATTGCCGACAAAACGGCGTGGATGTTGCGCGCCAGTCTCTAATTCACTGCGGCGCCCTGCGCCCCCGGAGTCTCGAATAGTCGGTAGCAGCTGCGGCCGTCCCCCTTGGCTTCATACAGAGCGAGGTCGGCGCACTTCATCAAGGTCCGTGCATTGCGGGCATGGATGGGGGCGCAGGCCACGCCCACCGAAGCGGTACATTTCAGTTCCAGGCCGCCAATCTGATAAGGTCGCGACAAGGCCGTGATCAGCCGCGCCGCCATCAGGCACGCATCCATTGGATTGGCGACATCATGGGTGACCACAACGAATTCGTCGCCGCCCAGTCGCGCCGCCCAGTCGCGGCCGCGAATGGTGCTGCGAATCCGTTTGGCCACCTGACTGAGCAGGGCATCCCCTGCCTGATGGCCATATGTGTCATTGATGGTCTTGAAATTATCCAGGTCGATGGCGAGCAGGGCGACATTCTCATCATCCTCGCTGGCACCGACATCGCCTTCAAATCGGTTCTGGAAGGCGTAGCGATTGGAAAGACCGGTCAGCATATCATGCTCGGCCATATGTCTCAGCCGGCCTTGCGCCTCGATCCGGCGGGTCACATTTGTGCCGACGCCGAGATAGCCGATAACGTCGCCAGCCGCATTGAAGCGCGGCGTGGCGGACAGCGAAATGAAATAGCGCTTGCCTTGCGGGTCATTGAGTTTCGAGAGGATATCCGAATAAGGCTGGATCGCTTGCAGCGCGTTCAACATCTTTTCCATCTCGGCCTCTTCGAGATGGATTACATCCAGATAATGCTGCCCGAGGATACGATTCTTGTCCGGCACGACGGTTTTCATCAAGCGCCCGCCCGCGGCGATTACGAGGCCTTCCAGATCGGTTTCCCAGTAGAGATCCGTGGCAAAATCCGCGAGATGCGATAGTTGTGATTCCGCGATTGCATCAGCTTCATTTGCGCGTTTCTCAGCACGCGCGACCAACAGGACGCAAAATAGAGTAACCCCTAAAGCTGCCATTGCTTCCGACATCATGACCCAATGTGGAAATTGGAAAACGGCATCGAGCGCGAGAAAGCAGATCTGGAACCCGCCAAATACCACCAAGGCGACCAGGGCCACAGAGACTCCGCCAAATTTCGATGGATCGTCGCGCTGAATTGCCTGTCCCATAGGACCACACTTGCAAGCTACGGTTGAATTTTCGTTATTTTTTGAGCGAAACCGTTAACGGCGTCCGAACAGTCGCTCTATATCGGCAAGCTTCAACTCGACATAAGTCGGCCGGCCATGATTGCATTGTCCAGAATGCGGGGTCGCTTCCATCTGGCGAAGCAGGGCGTTCATTTCGTCAGCATTCAGGCGCCGACCGGCCCGGACAGACCCGCGACAGGCCATATTGCCCATCACCTCTTCGAACCGCTCTTTCAAGGCGAGTCCGGCATCATATTCTGCAAAATCGTCGGCCAGATCCTGCAACAGGCCGGCGGCGTCCATTTCGCCAAACAGAGCAGGAGTCGCGCGGATACAGATGGCGCCAAGTCCGAAAGGTTCGATTTCCAGGCCGAGTTCGGCCAGTTCTTCGCTGCGCGCCAGGACGCGCGCTGCTTCATCCTCGCCGAGCTCGACAATATCCGGGATCAGCAAGGCCTGACGTTTGACACCGCCGGCTGCCATTTGGCGTTTCATGTCTTCATAGACCAGGCGTTCATGCGCCGCATGCTGGTCGACAATGACAATGCCATCCTCGGTCTGGGCCACGACATAGGTTTCGTGCAATTGCGCCCGCGCCACGCCCAACGGCTGGTCCGGTGTGGCGACACCTATTTCCGGTTCGACCCGGGCGGACAGGCCGCCCTCATACGTGCCAGGTGTCTTTGTCGCCACGCTATGCGGCGCCCCCGATCCGGTGGGCGCGGCAGGTGACACGGGCGAGATCGGTCGGGCCTGACTGTCTGACCATAGCGTTGAAGGCCGGAAAACATCTGCCTGCACCGGTTCGGCGCGGGCCCTGCCAAGCGCTTCAGCTGCCACGGTCGTGCTGGCGCGATGACCCGCGGTGGCGAGCGCGTGGCGCAGCGCGCCAATGATCAGGCCACGCACATTGCCGGCGTCGCGAAACCGGACTTCGGTCTTGGCCGGATGCACATTTACATCAACCAGCTCT
>ERZ1740070.631-NODE-631-length-23486-cov-6.087960_pt1 | contig 23486 bp, 22 predicted proteins | sample MGYA00581734_ERZ1740070 | MGnify/ENA primary metagenome ERZ1740070 (study PRJEB43018, sample SAMN04849744) | marine metagenome | isolation source: floating plastic debris | place: Pacific Ocean | collected 2008-09-01 | study: EMG produced TPA metagenomics assembly...
CCCAAAATCTGAAAATCGTTTGCCTTGATTTTGATATCATCAAAATTCAGGGTCTCCACCTTTTCAAAATTCTCGTCAGAAAGCAAAAAACGACCCTCTTCAATGGTAATGGCATCCGACGACATGAAAAAGGAAGGCGTATTTGGGTCTTTCGGGGAACCATCATCCAACTTGTCAACAAATACATCCAAGTTTGTATTTCGCTCTCCTTTATAGGTTTTTAAATTGAAAAAGAGTCCGTCAATATCAACCTCTCCAAACTCCATCCGGTTATTCGCAATGTTGCGTAAGCTCAATACTGAGGTGGACAGTTTCTGAATGTAGCAAAGGGTATCGCTTTTGTAGTCTTCCACGTAGATTCCCTTAAGGCCGGTATTAAGGGTGAGAAGATTGAGGCTCAACCGGTCTATTGAAATATTGGTCCCAAATTCGGTATTGATGGAATCCGTAGCGTAACGACCCAAAGCCGTTTGTACTGGTGGCAAAGAAAGTATGATGGTAACAAGGGCCAGAAACAAAAACAACCCCAATAGGGACCGCAGCAATATTTTCCTCAGTTTTCTGATAGGGCTTTATGTTTTACCTTTGTTTTACCAATTTTTGTTCCAAACACGATACTTTATGGATAAAAAATATCTACTGTCGATTGAATCTTCTTGCGATGATACTTCGGCAGCTGTGCTTTGCAACAAAAAAGTACTTAGTAATGTGGTGGCCACCCAAAAAATACATGAGCAATATGGCGGTGTGGTTCCAGAATTGGCATCACGCGCCCACCAAAAAAATATTGTTCCCGTAGTTCATCAGGCCTTGGCCAAAGCAAATATCGACAAAAAACAACTCTCAGCCATAGCTTTTACGAGGGGCCCAGGTTTATTGGGGTCTTTGCTGGTGGGAACTTCTTTTGCAAAATCCATGGCGCTGGCCTTGGATATTCCCTTGATTGAGGTCAACCATATGGAAGCCCATATTTTAGCGCATTTTATTGAAGATGATGAAATGAAGGCACCCCCTTTTCCTTTTTTGGGGATGACCATCAGCGGCGGACATACCCAAATCGTTTTGGTCAAGGATTATTTTGACATGGAAGTCCTTGGAGAAACATTGGATGACGCTGTCGGAGAAGCCTTTGACAAAAGCGCAAAACTAATGGGACTGCCCTATCCAGGCGGCCCTTTGGTAGACAAAAATGCACAAAATGGGAATCCAAATGCTTTTTCGTTTCCCAAACCGAAGGTAGACGGTCTGAACTTTAGTTTTAGCGGTTTGAAAACCAGTATTCTGTATTTTCTTCGCAAACAAACGCAACAGAATCCAGATTTTATCAAAGAAAATATTGATGACATCTGTGCTTCCGTTCAGTATACCATTTTGGAAATTCTGATGGACAAGCTCAAATTGGCCGCCAAACAAACAGGCATCACACATATCGCGATTGGTGGTGGCGTTGCGGCCAACTCTGGAATCCGTGCGCGTTTGAAAGAAGCAGAACAAACATTGGGTTGGACCACTTACATCCCAAAATTTCAATATTGCACGGACAACGCTGGCATGATTGGAATCGTGGGATACCTTAAATATTTAAAGGGTGTTCAGAGCAATCCGAATATAGCAGCGCAAGCGCGTTATGCAATTGGCACCTCGGCTTAAATTTAGCATACTATGCAGTTGTTTTATCATCCTACCACGCCTGTCACCGGAGCAACTGTAACTTTTTCAGCAGAGGAAAGCAAACATATTGTACGGGTTTTGCGTAAAAAAGCAGGAGATGTTTTGCGTGCCACAGACGGTCAGGGTCACTTTTTCAATATCACATTGACGCTTACTGAAATGCGACGTTGCGAAGGAACCATTGGAGATATCACTGCAATCCCCAAAAAGGTCCATCGATTACATATAGCGGTTGCCCCTACCAAAATGAATGATCGATTCGAGTGGTTTTTGGAAAAGGCAACGGAACTCGGGGTAGATGAAATTACTCCATTACTTTGTGAACGGTCAGAACGGAAGGTCATCAAAGCGGAACGTATGCAAAGAGTATTGGCGTCGGCGATGAAACAATCTTTGCGTGCCCATCTTCCCAAGCTCAATCCGTTGACACCTTACCATGATTTTCTGGAAAAGAATCGCAACGGTATGAAATTCATTGCGCATTGCGCAGAAGGAAAGCGGAATCCACTTACTCAGTTTCTCCCGCCTAAAGAAGATGTTGTTTTCCTCATCGGGCCAGAGGGCGATTTTTCAAATACTGAAATTCAAAGTGCATTGGACTTGGAATATGTCCCCGTGACTTTAGGAAACAACCGATTGCGTACTGAGACGGCAGCGGTTATGACCTGCGCCTCTTTTGCATTGTTTGAAACACCTTCTTAGAGCTTCATTTGGGTACCTCCCGTGATATCCAGCTGTTCATTTTCCGTTAAAACAATTAAGGTAATCGCATCATTTTTTGAAACAAACGCTGGAATACTTATCGAAAGACTTCCTTTGGATTCGTTCAAATCCAAATACTTTTCAGCCACTACCACATGTGAATTCCGCAACTCTCGATTACGGTTCTCGCCTCTTTGCACCCAAGTGGTCTTTTCATCCAACACCAAAACCGCCCGAAGTAGTTTTTCATCTAAATCCCCAGAAACAGCAAACGAAAAATCTACTTGGTCCGCATTTTTTTCAACCTTGGACAAAGTCACTGTATTCGACAGATTTTTTTTGCCGTATTCCTGAAGTCTTTCGGCAAGCACCCTAGCATTGGAACCCACCAGATGCTCTTTTCCATTGACGATAAGCTGAGGAGTGTAATTGCTGTTTTCACGAAACTTGCGATTATAAGCCCTTTGCTTTTTCGTATAGGCTGAGCTTCCAAAGGGATCCTTCCAACCGATATAATCCCAATAATCCACGTGGTACGATAGCGCCAAAACTTCTTTGGGATATTGTTCTTGTACTTGCGCCAAGAGCTTATCTGCAGGCGGACAACTAGAACATCCCTGGGAAGTAAACAGTTCTAAAACGACCTTTACCTCCCCTGAAAACTCCATTTTTTCAGCAGTTTGTGAAGGCTCTACGGGAATTTCTTTGGCGTTCCAGAAAAGGAATATTGCAACTACAACAAAAAATACTATTGCGATGGGTTGAACTAACTTTTTAATCATGGATCATTTACATTTGATATAATGGTTAATCGTAAAAGGATGAGACAGCTTACGGTGATATGGGCATTTTTTCTATTTGGAATGTCCTTTATGGGGATAGGGCAAGAAATTGCAGTCTTGAAATATGGCGGGGGTGGTGACTGGTATTCCAATCCCACAGCACTGCCCAATCTCATCCAATTCTGCAATACGAACATTGATACACGAATTGCTTCCAAACCCCAAACGGTCGAGCCAGATGGACCTGAATTGTTTCAATATCCCTTTCTGCACATGACGGGACATGGCAATGTGTTTTTTACCAACGAAGAAGCTGAAAATCTTAGAGCATATTTGATTTCAGGGGGATTCCTCCACATTGACGACAATTATGGCATGGAGCCTTATTTGAGACGTGAGCTAAAGAAAGTATTTCCCGATAGAACTCTGGACGAATTGGGTTCGGACCATCCTATTTTCAGTCAGAAATACGCTTTCCCTAACGGATTACCCAAAATTCACGAGCATGACGGTAAACGACCCCAAGCCTTCGGCATTTCACATGAAGGGCGTTTGGTGTTGCTATTTACTTTTGAAAGTGATTTAGGAGATGGTTGGGAAGACCCGGAAGTACATAACGACCCAGAAGAAGTACGGACGAAAGCTTTACAAATGGGTGCCAACATCGTCCAATACGCCTTTACACAATAAACCATGACAGCCAAAACCCTATCCAATGGAATTCTTCGTGCCGTAGCGATTATTGCCGGGGCCGTACTTTTCTGCTATTTCATTTACGCCATAAGGTCGGTAGTTGCCTATATCGCAATTGCAGGAGTGGTTGCCTTGTTGGGGCGACCTATCATTTTGTTTTTACGGAATAAACTCAAATTTCCCAATACGTTGGCCGTAGTGGCCACCATGGTGTTGATGCTCGGAATTTTCTTTGGTATTCTAGCCTTGTTTATTCCACTGATTTCAGAACAGAGTAAAAATCTATCACTACTTGATTTGGAAGAATTAAAAGCCAACTTGAACACCCTTTATTTCCAAATAGTCGAATACTTTGGAATGACCACGGATGGAGTCAATGATTTGCTGCAAGAATCTGGTTTGGAAGAAAGTGTCATCAAAGGACTAGACCTTGGCTTTATTCCTAATTTTTTGAATGCTTTTGTGAACGTCTTGAGCAACTTTAGTATCGGATTATTTTCCGTGCTCTTCATCTCTTTTTTCTTTTTAAAGGATAGTCGATTGCTTCAAAATGGGTTACTCATTTTTGTTCCTGACAACAAAGAGGGGAACATGGTTGATTCCATCGAAAAAATAAAAGGACTGTTGTCGCGATATTTCGCGGGCATCTTATTACAACTTTTAATACTCTTCATCATTTACATGGTCACCCTCTTTATAGTCGGTGTTGAAAATGCCATCGTGATTGCCTTCTTGTGTGCCCTGTTTAATATCATTCCCTATATCGGTCCTTTGGCCGGAGGAGCCATCATGATTACACTGACCATGACCAGCTTTTTAGGATACGATTTTAGCACTGTAATTTTACCCAAAGCACTGTATGTTTTGATAGGTGTTGTCATCGGTCAATTGGTCGATAATTTCTTTTCGCAACCCTTCATTTTTTCCACAAGTGTGAAGTCCCATCCGCTGGAAATTTTTCTGGTAATCATCATAGCAGGATTATTATTTGGTGTAGTTGGAATGGTGGTTGCCGTACCCGGATATACCGCCATAAAAGTGATTTTAAAGGCTTTTTTGGCCCAAAATCCATTCGTGAAAAAGCTTACCAAAAACTTATAGTTTTTATTTGAATAAAGATATTTTAAATACTGGTATACAGAATTTTATACATAAAAATTTGAGTACTGACATCGTGTCAGTAATCACGCAAAACCGCCAATTTCCAACAGTTTCACAAAAAGAGCTTGCCAGTCAAATAGAGGCCAAGAAAAAAAGTGAGCACAAACTACCTACCTGGTTCAATTCCCCTCAAATTTATTATCCCGAAAAGCTATCTATAGAGCAAACCAGTTCCGAAAAAACGGCTCGATACAAAGCAAGTTTAGTAGCGGGAAAAACGATGTTGGACATGACCGGAGGCTTTGGTGTAGATACCTATTTTTTTTCTTCCAGATTCCAGGTAGTCCAGCACTGTGAAAAGAACCCAGAATTGAGTGCAATTGCCGAACACAATCATGCCATTTTAAATGGAGGTGAAGCAATTTTTCATGCAGAGGATGCATTGGCCGTTTTGAAAAATTCCACCAAAAATTGGGACTGGATATATCTCGACCCGGCCCGACGAAAAGACCACGTGGGAAAGGTTTTTTTATTTCAAGATTGTGAACCCAATGTCCTTGAAATACTTCCTGTTCTTTTTGAGAAAACCGAAAACGTCCTCATCAAAGCAGCTCCCTTATTGGATATCACTAAGGCCAAAAACGACCTAAACTACTTAAAGGAAATTCATATTGTTGCGGTACGCAATGAAGTGAAAGAAGTGCTTTATTTACTAAAGAAAGAATATGAGGGAAGCGTCAACTACAAAACCATAAATCTGGGTCAAACCCAAAACGAGAATTTTGATTTCAACCTCGCTGAAGAGACAAATGCCGTTTCACAATTTGGACCGCCTGAAGCATACCTTTATGAACCCAATCGAGCCATTTTTTAATCAGGGGCTTTCAAGGCCATTGGAAATGCCTTCGGTTTAAAAAAGCTTCACGAGCACACCCATTTATATTCAACCGAAGAACTTATTGCTTTTCCAGGGCGAAGGTTTTCCATTCTTTCACAAGCGCCTTTTAAACCCAAAGTGCTCAAAAAAAAGCTAGCAAAAACACAAGCCAATGTTATCGCCAAGAACTTTCCCTGGACGGTTGCGCAAATTCGAAAACGTTTAGGAATAAAGGATGGCGGAGACACTTATCTATTCTTCGTCAAAACAATGCATGAAGAGTTGACAGTGCTTATTTGCGAACGAATTTGACCCTCTATTCGGTTTCAACGGGACAATCCCATGTAAAGTCCGCTACCCTATCATTGGAACCTGCGGACAAATTGTAATGCCACCATTCGGTTCGTATGCCCCAAAAGCCATTGGCTTCCATCGTTTCTTTTAATAATTTTCGGTTTGCTAAAACAGTCTCAGGTAAATCCATAAAATCATGGTGGGCTTTTTTACCAAAAAAATCAAATTCCGTCCCCATATCAAGCTCAACCCCAGTGCTATCTACTAAGGTGATATCTATAGCGCCCCCTTTGTTGTGGATTGACCCTTTCACTGGATTGGCAACATACTGCGGATTGGGTAAAATTTTCCACATTTTGTGTTGCACGGAGTTTGGACGGTAGCAATCAAAAAATTTGATGCGTACCCCTTTTTTCATGAATTCTTGGTTTACTACAATTAGTGCTTTTGCCGTCTTAGTTCGCACATAGCATTCTGCACAATCGTATACCTTTTCTTTTAAAAAGTTGTTTGTGGTGGCGTACCGCATATCATACACAAAATCATGGCTGTAATCCGCCAAGCGTACGAATGTGGTATCTGCAGTATCTCCAAACTCCTTTAAAGGAGCTGGAGCCGATTCTACTTCAACGGAGTCTTTGACCTTAGCCTCATCAAGCACCTCAACAATATCTTTTGAGGGCCCGTCAACCTTCTTCTCGACCTTTTTACAACTGGCAAGGCCCAAGAAGGACAAAAGCAGTAAACTAACGACTTTGCGCTGCGAGCCAATCATAGAGCTCTGGATTTTGATAGGCTTTGTCCCAAACATTGTGTCCCAAGTTATCATAGCGTGTGTATTTTACAGTGTATCCAGAATCTTTCAAGGTTTTGACCATCTCGTCAGATTCTGATACGGGAATTATTTCGTCTTTGGCCCCATGAAAAACCCATATGGGGAGTTTTTTGTCCACCCAATGTGCATAGGGTAAGGGAGTCATTCCGCAAACAACAGCCAAGGCTGCAAACTTTTTGGGGTATTGGGTGACCAATTCCCAAGCTGCTCCGCCTCCCCTGCTCAATCCGCTCAGGTAAATTCGACTTTCATCCACTTTGCTTTCGGTTACCACTTTATCCAACAACTCAATCACCGCATGGGTGTTCCACCACATTTTTTTGTGTGGATTTTGCGGGACCAACACCAAAAATGGAAATTGCGTTCCGTCGATAAGCATTTTAGGAGGTCCATTTTTCGCCAAATCATCCAAACCGCCTCCGGCTTCTCCTCCTCCATGCAAAAACAACAACAAACCAAAGGTTTCATCGGTATTGTCTTCATAGCCTTCGGGATAATACAGAAAGTAGTCAAGCTTCTCTTCTGTAACGGCAAGCATACTATCCGAAATGAGCTTGGATTGCGAAGAACAACCGGTCATTTGCAAAAGCAGTAAGATGCAGCAGCAAAGATTTTTAGGGGTGGGTGTAAACATACCCCAAGTTACAAAAGTTTTGTTGCGATGTCCTCCCAAGAATCGGCTCGCTCCAAATCATCTTGTGCCAAGTTATGCGGCGAACTGAAAAGAATGGGTCGCCCATCGAAATTTTTAAGATTATATGCCCTGTCGTCTATCAGCACGTCTCCTTTCAATATATGTTTATGACCACATAAGATACGATTCTGCCAAGGTATGAAAGGAAAATGCTCGTCTAACCAATCGGACTTTTCCTTTAAGGAATTCGGAAACTGCATGGCCGCAGAGGCAATGTATACCCTATGTTTTGCAGACAATTCTTCTAAAACCTTTTGACTCCCGGGAATTACTTCCAAATCTTTGAAAAAACCCAAACGGTAAGCGTGTTTTTTGACTCCATCTTGATGTTCTAAAGGGACGCATTGCCATACTTCTTTACCGAAACAATCTGAAGCACTTAAGTTTCCGTTGTGTTCCCGATTATATAAGTCAACATGGGCTTGATAGGTGTTGGCGATGACTTCGTCCATATCCACAAAAATGGTCATAGCATTGGTTTTAGCCCTGAAAGGAATGAAAATACCTTGAGGCTGACAAAACTGTCCGCCAGAAGTAATGGAAAATTAACCTACATAAAATGAATCTTGGTATCCGTTAGTTGAAAAGACGGTTTCATCAACTCAACTCCAACTTCACCAAAGACCAACCCTATTTTTGAGCGCACTGCGCTAGAAGTGTTAGTTGTATTTTTTTCATACGAATGGTCTAAAGGACAGTAAGGAGGTTTTATCTTCAAAACTAATTTCATTAAATGTTTATGTTTTTTCTAGAAGTGAGTTTGAGTTAGCACAGTATTATCTCCACTGTCCTTTCCTTTTTTATTCTAAGAGTATGCCTCCCAACTGCAAGAGGTTCAGTTCTGCAATTTTTAAATCGTATTTGGAGCGCGCTAGATTATTTCTGGCATTCAACAAGTTGATTTGCGCTTGACGGTATTCTATCGCCGTAATTTGCCCCAGGCCATATTGACGCTCCGACCGGCTAAAGTTCAATTCGTTCGTGGTTACGTTTTTTTGCTCAGTTCTTAGAGTGAACCATGCGATGTCGTAGTTCTCATAGGCATTCAACACATCGGCCATGACTTGTTCTTTTACCCTAGTAAGCTCAATTTCTCGGTTCAGCTTTTGGATTTTCGCAGTTTTCACTCGGGTCGCATTGCCTCCATCAAACAGATTCCATCGCAAGCTGAGTCCTAAGTTTACCCCATACGCCTCATTTTCCAATGCGAACGAGGTAGGTGGGTTTTTGCTTTCATTCCAACGATACGAGGCCGAACCGCTAATTTTTGGAAGGAACTGTGCTTTGTTTACTTTAATGTCCAATTCGCTTAGCAGTACATCTTCTTTTACCAAACGCACTTGAATGTTGTTCTGACCTGCCTTTTCTACCATCGTTTCTTTTTCCAAAGCGGGTCGAAAGACCACAGTGGTATCTATGGCAAAATCCGTGACTACTTCCCTTCCCAACTGTACATTGAGATTCCGTTTGAGGTTGTTCAAACTTCGCTTCGCATCTACCAAAGCAATACTGTCGTTATTCAAATCGACCTGAGCATTCAATTCTTCAAGTTTGGTGCCTTGTCCGTACTTGAGTTTTCGTTGGGACCGGTCCAATCTATCTTTTGAATTTTCAACATTAAGTTGAAGGTTGTCCAACAAATGTTTTTGATAAGCCGCATTGAAAAAGGCTTCGTAAACCGAAATCACTGTGTTTTCAATTTGCTGTTTTTCTTTGGTTTCTTGCAGATTTAGATTCTGTTCATTCGATTTTTGGGTAAACTGACGTACCAAACCATCAAAAATGACATATTCTGCGGTCACTGAAGCATTGTATGATTCGGTGATGGCGCCATCAACTGAGGTAAATGTTTCATCCAAAAAAAGAACACTTTGGGTTTCATCCGAATAATTAATACCACCCGTAGCACTAACTGTTGGTAGATAACCACTATTCAAAAGACCTGCTTGTAAACTGGCGATTTCAGTATTGTTTTTGGCCAAACGCAAATCATAATTGTTTTGCAAAGCAACGGCCACCGCTTTTTCGGTAGTGAGCACTTCCTGACCTGAAACTGCGGTCAATACCAAAAACGCCAGGACAAAAAATCTAAAATTCAACATGATCAACATTTAATTCTTTAACAGCACGTTCTACTTCTTCTCGTGTTGGCTTTTTTCCGGTTCGAATATGTTTTGCCCAAACCTTCAAACGATTGGTGACCGAAAGAAAAATCGGAAGCAGAAAAAGGGTCAAAAAAGTAGCAATCGCTACGCCATAGCTAATGGAGATGGCCATGGGAATCAAAAACTGGGCTTGGAGACTACGCTCAAAAAGTAACGGGGCGAGACCGGCAATTGTGGTGATTGAAGTAAGGAAAATTGCTCGGAAACGTGCCCGCCCCGTCTCAAACAGCGCTTCGTCAAAAGGAAGCCCCTCCTTTAAAAAGGTATTGAATCGACCAGTGAATACCAGTCCGTCATTAACAACAATACCCAAAAGACCGATAATCCCCAGATAGGATACGATACTCATGGGAAAACCATGTAACCAATGTCCCCAAGCTACGCCTATAATGCAAAAAGGAATAATCGCCAAAAGCACCAAGGGTTGACTGTAGGAACGAAATGCAAAAACAATGGTCACATAAATTAAAAAGATAGCCGCAGGAAGCACATTCATAGCAGAGTTAGCGATACGGTTCACTTCACGATTCTGCCCCTCCACGCTAATGTTTACATCGGGATACTCCTTATGGACGATATCCGCAACTCTTGTGGTCAAATCCCTCATGATTTCGGTAGCACTTGCCTTGGGGTTTGCCAAATCTGCCTCAACTGTCACCTCTCTTACTCCATCCAAATGGTTGATAGCGACATCACCTCGTTCGATGGAGTAGCTTACTACTTCCGAAAGTGGAATTCTACCGTTGGGACCTACGATTTTGATGTTTTCCAAGTCTTGAATACTGGAACGGTTTTCAGCATCGTAGCGAACCCAAACTTTGATTTCATCTTGACCCCGTTGCAAGCGCTGGACTTCTTTTCCAAAGAAAGCGCTACGCACTTGAAGCATCACATCATTTAAGGTCAGTCCCAGTAAAGAAGCGTTGGGTTTCAACTTTAGTTTGATTTCTTTTCCGCCTTTTGGACTTGTATCAATGATATCTTTGACATCAGGGTTTTTCCCCAATTGGTCATAAACGATTTCCTTTGCCTCATTTAAATGACTAATATTTTTCCCCTGTAACGAAACCGAAACTGGTTTTCCACCCACGTTAGCACCCGAGTCAAAACTTAACTTCTCAATTCCAGGAATTTCTCCGACCGCTTCGCGAATCTGACTAGCAATTTCTCTTGAGCTTATCGCTCGTGTTTCACTGGGAGATAGATTTACCGTGAGTTGTGAAGCAGCACTTCCTGGCCCCAATTGACGAACCGTTGAAACCACATGAGGTTCTCCTAATTCGTTCTCACCAAGTTTCTGGTCTATATCCCATATTTTGTTTTCAACCCAGGCGCTCAATGAATCCGTGACCTGTTCTCTGGTCCCTTGAGGGGTATCCATCGCAATGATGATTTGGTCACTCGCGTTGTTGGGGAAAAACGTCAGCTTAATAATCCCTGAAGCAAATCCGCCCAAAGTGAGTATGAAGCAAAACAATAAGATGCAAAAGGAGACAAACTTGTTCTTCAGGGTAAAGCGCAAGGCGGGTGCATACATTTTTTCGCGAAGAAATGTAATCACCTGATCACCCCATTGATTGAATTTGTTGGGCTTGGTTTTTCCTTGTAAATCTTTGGAATGTGCCAGGTGCGCTGGTAGAATCAACAGGGCTTCAATCAATGAAACCAGCAATGTCAGGGTCACTACCACGGCGATATCCCCAAAAATGGAGCCGATTTGACCATCCAAAAAGAAGAAAATAGAAAAGGCCAAAATCGTTGTCAAAATGGCCGACAAAATAGGCACAATAACATCCATTGTACCGTACACCGCGGCCTTAATCGGAGATTCGCCTTTTTCAGTTCGCGCATAGATATTCTCAGCAATTACAATACCGTCATCCACCAGAATTCCTATCACCAATATCATCCCGAAAAGGGATAGCATGTTGAGGGTAACACCGTAATGAGGCAATAAAATAAACATCCCAAAAAAGGAAATGGGCAAACCAAAGGCCACCCAAAACGCTACGCCTGGCCTTAAAAAGAAAGAAAGCAACAGCAATACTAATATCATTCCAACAATGGCATTTTCGAGAAGTAGGTCAATTCTACCCTGAATGATTTCTGAAAAATCAGAGGTAATCGCCATTTCAAGGTTTTGATGCTCAGCATTGAACACTTTTATGTACTCCTTGACTTTCTCCACGCTGCCAATTAAATCTTCAGAGTTCGTATTGGTAATGGAAATTTCAACCGCTTCTTGACCGTTAAACCGAATTTTATTTGGAGTTTCATCAAAAGTGTTTCGCAAGGTGGCGATATCTCGTAAATACACTTTTCCACCTTCAGAGGCTTGCCTCACTACGATATCACCGAGCATTTCAGCGTAACGGAATTTGTTATCGGCACGAATCAAATATTCTTCGCTGTTGGTTTTTACTGAACCTCCAGTGACCAAAATGTTGGCATTGGCCACGGCAAGGGCAACTTGGTCAAAGGTCAAATCAAGACTTTGCAATCGTTCTTCTGTGAGGGCGATTTCAATTTCTTCTTCGGGAAAACCTTGTAAGCTGATTTGGGATATCCCACCTACGCGAAGCAAATCATCTTCAATTTCTTGAGCTTTGCTTTTCAGGACACTTAAAGGAACATTTTTGCCCGTTAATACAAAGGTCACTGCGGCCCTACTCGGTTTTATGGTTTCTACTACTGGTGGCTCGGAACCCGAGGGAAATGAAGGAATTTTGTCTACTGCATTTTTGACCTCATTTAGTACCTGGTTAATGTCAAAATCCAGAAGGATTTCAACATTTACTGTGCCTACGTTTTCTTTGGAAACCGAGGTAATCCGGTCTACACCTTCAATACCTTTAAGGTTTCGTTCGATTTTTTCCACAACACCTTCCTCTACTTCCTGAGGGGACGCCCCAGGAAAAGACACCGAAATATTGATAATACTCGGGTCAGATAAGGGAAAGATTGAGGACTTTAACTGGCGGTATCCCAAATATCCAAAAATGAGAAAGCCCGCGATAAAGATGTTGACAGCAACAGGATACTTGATGAAATAACCTAAAAACTTCTTCATAGCTGGTTGCTTAATAGGTTACCTTTTGACCAGGATAGGCGTTAGCGCGCAATTGGTTTACTAAAACCGTTTGTGGCTCAAAACCTCTCACGATTACACTGTCTCCCACATAGTTTATGGGAATGATTTCTTTCAAGGTCAAGGTGCTATCCTGCACAACATAGACCATGTTGTTTTCCACAATGAGGTTGGAAGGAATTTGCACTACCTGCTCCAGCGGCTCTCCTGAAATGAATACTTTGAGGTATTGTCCGGCTTTTAAGTCAGGATGGGAAACCTCTGCGATCACCGAGATGGTTTGTGTCGCATCATCAATTTTTGCGTTGGTCCGTGCTACCTTTCCTTCATAAGTTGATTTACCGTCCAAGGTTTGAAGCATGACGGTTTTGCCTGCCGCTACAAAAGAGTTGGCTTGCGCAGGAATGGCCAGTGAAATTTCATATTGTGATGGGTCAATGAACTCTCCAAGTTTCTGTCCACTCCTCACCAATGTGCCTGCGTTGGCATTCGCCTCGGTAAGTACCCCAGTGAATGGTGCACGAATGGTATACTTGGCAAGGCGTTCCATCTGATTTTTCAAGTTATAGTACTGTTGATAGATATTCCGGCCTGTTACAAAGAGCTTCTCTGCATTGGACAGAGGTTCAGGCAATGCGGCTAGCGGTTTCTGCATGTCAAAATCGTTTAAATAAGCTTCCCAACGTTTGGATGCTTCTGGGTACTCAATTTCCATATCGGGTAGCATGGCTGCAATGCGATTGACCAACTCACTCTTATTGGATTGTACCTGCGCACCGTATTCGTTGCTATTGATGCGAAGTAAAGCTTGTCCTTTACCAAAACTATTTCCCACTTTGAAAGGAGTATTGGCGTATTGCAAAAGTCCCTGTACTTCGCTGTAAACTTCAATCTTTCTTTTTGCACTGAGCATTCCAGTGACCTCAATCACATACGGTAGATTGCTCGGGGATACCAAGCTGGTCGAAACTAAGGTTATCTCTGTTTCTTCCGAAGTTGCAATAGGCGGTCTTTGCCGCGCCATCACCGTAAATAAGACGACACCCACCAGTACAATGGCTATCCCCAAAACAATCCGAAGGACTTTTTTCATGTTAACTCATTTTTTTTCGCATGGTCTTGCGCATCTCAGGTTCGAGTTCTTTTTCAAACTTTTTCATTTGCTCTTTGGAAAGCACTTTTTCCAACTCAGCATTTTTCTCTTTTTTGATGCTTTTCATCTCTCCCATCTTACCGAGCATCGAACCTTCACGATTCATCAAATCGGCCATTTTAACCGAGTATTTTTCATTCAACTTGGTTACCTTTTCTTGTTGCACCTCACTCAAATCATGCTCTTTCACCATTAAATCGGTTTGGTATTTTGCCATTTTATCGGGGTCCATTTTCTGTGCAAAGCCCATACTGGCGGCCAAGGAAAATAAGCTTAAGGTCAATAGCATTTTACTTCTCATATCAATCGGGTTTTTGTGATTTTTGTTTTAGATTTTGAGGGTTCAATACGAAGCGGAGACCCAAATTGAAATAGGCTCCACTACCTGGGTCAAAATCATATATTTCTTCATTGTCGTTATCCAAGATTTTTAGCGTAGCACCAGGCACAAATCCTACCTCGGTAAGGAATGCTAGATGTTTGGCGAAATGATAGCGGTATGCCAAGCGGGTGTTGATTCCATTGAATTGGAGTTTTGTATCCTTCAGAATACGATTTCCATCTACCGCTACTTCACTAGAGTTGTTACCAAATATTCCTTGGGGTGATGCCAAGGCCGAAAGGCGGTGTTTTGGGTGAAACTGAAAGTTGATTCCAGTGATAGGTAATCCTAGGGAGTAGCTCCAGCGTTCATTCAATTGTTGTCGAAAAGCTACTGCGGGAAGAATCGTAGGTTCGCCAAACTGGGTACCATACAAGAGTCCAAATAATAGACTGGAACCTTTATTATGGTCACCCCATTGTTTATTGGCACCGATAAGGGTATTGAAAACAAAGTCTTCACCTGTGATTCCATCGTCTAAATTGGACATGATTGAAGCACCTCCCATGACGATAAGTCCCCAATTGTTTTTCAAGGGTCTTAAATAGGAGACATTGGTTCCGATAATGTGCATTTGAGCATAGCTCGATACATCCAGAAGGTTAGTGGTTTCATCGAAGTTGAAATCCAGATATTGATACCCTACGCCAATTCCCAGACGACCCTTGCCTAGTTTTTTACCAAACATGGCACCAATCTGATATCTCGCTATTTCAGTTCCACCAAGGTCAGGTATCACGCCGTAATCCACGGATAAGGGTTCTACTTCTCTTGGGTTACCCATCAGCATCGCCATCTGTCCTGAAAGGGAATGGGCCAGCAAAAAAGACAAAAGGAGTGTGTAGTATTTCATGTTTTTAAATTTCAAAAACGAAGCTAGTTTGAAGAAGCGCTTGTAACCGAACAAAATATACCTAACCCCTTGAATCAAAGACCAATTCACGTAAATTGCCGATGTTTTTAAATCTTTGGTTTGTCCATACATTTTCATAGTTCGTCTATACTTTTTAGTCAATTTTTCGCTTCAGGAACCAAATATCTTTGAGGGTGATATTGAGGTTTACCGAGTTGATATTTTCATCAACCAAAATACCATTGGTGCTACCCCTTGCGATATTTGTGTATGAGAGGTTGATTCTAGAACCCGTTCTTCTGCTCAACGGGAATCCTATCCCAAAAGAGAATCCCATGCTGGAAATATCTTCCCCGCGGATGGATAAATACCCTGTGTCGTAAAACATCCCCGCCCGAAGCTGTACTCTTTGAAAGTATTTGAATCCCTCTGAGTTAGCTATAAATTCAGCTCCGCCAGAAAAAACACTTTGATTGATAAAATCCCCAACGTTATCGGTTTGGCCGGTAGCCTCCCAGAACTTCAAACTGTAATCCAGATTAAGGGATAATTGTTGCCACGGTTTGACCAAAATGCCATTGTTGATTTCAAAGGGCAAATCGAAAGGGTCTAAATCAATATCTGTTTCAGATTCAACTGGACTTTGTACCAAATCCAATGTTTTTTGAACGATACGGTCTTGGTTTCCGGAGAGTTCGGTCGGAAAGTTTACGGTAAACCCATAGGACAGATAAGAAGCGATATCCGTTTGTAGACCAAGCCCCAATTGCAGACCTCGGTAGCTACTTTCTTCAACTACGGTAAGGCCACTAATTCCAGCAAAAACAGCTTCTGTTTCTTCGATGCTTCCGAATAAATAAGTGACTTTTGCTCCCAAGCGGATGCGATTCCAAAAACTGCGCCCGTAACTTAAAGTCAAGCCGTTCAAGGCGCCCGTTCCAAAAATATTGCTGACAAATTGGTCAAACGACCCTTCTACATTACTCTCAATACCCACCAGCGAATACCCCACATCAGAATAAGGACTTAGGGAGAGTCCGAAAGAGGAATGTTCATCTACGCTAGCCAAAAATGCCAGACTGGAAAAGTTACTAGCCAAACGATTCTCTTCTGTATTGGCATTTTCAAGACTACTCAACTCTCCCAAAAATCCTATATCGAATATGAAGCGATTTTTGCTTTGGGTTCCAAAAGATGCCGGGTTTTCCAGATTGATAAAATCTTGTCCATAAAGCGCATATCCAGCTCTTCCCAATGCGGCATTTTTTCCAACATTGGACCCGGTTTCAATACCCAAACCGAACAATGAATAAGGAGAACCTGTCAACCGATTGGTCTGCGCTATGCTGCTGGTAAAGGATAGTAGACCTATAATTCCTATGAAAAGTGAGATTTGCTTATTCATTTTCATCATCATAAATGGCATAGGTCAATATCAATTTTGCCTGAAAGTCTTCGCTATTCTCTCCTTCCAAAAGGATACGGTCTACGCCGCGTCCGAATTCTGGGGGAAACACCACAAAGGCATCATCGATTTCGTTGGTTTCGTTCAATTCACGGTCGATATAAACGCCAATGGGAATTTCATAAATCAGCTCATCAAATTCTTCCAGTTGTTCGTTGATGATTCCGTAGACAGGTTCGCCTCCAAAAAAGAGACGCTCCGTGATTCGATTGTTTTGGTCAATTAAATTGATAATCAAAGAATCCCGAATTGGCGTAAGGTCTGTATAGGTGCCTGGCGAAGGTTTCAATTGGAGTATGGCGCTCAATATGGTGCCCTGCCCAGGAATATCGAAAAGTTGTTTTATGGTTGGGAATTGAATTCGAGTAACATAACCTATTCCGGATTGCACGTAACCACGATTGTTGGACTGACTGGAGGGAAGATTGATTTCTTCATCAATCAAAGTATCCAGGGGCAGTCCTGTCACATCACTTTCAATAGCGTTAAAAACTTTGGGAAGTCCTGACAGGCTAATCACGAAATCATAGGTCTCTTCAATATCATCGAATTCATCAGGAATACTATAGAAAAACCGGAGATAGCTTCGACTCGGATTGGCTGAAAAGCCAATGACGCTCGAAGCATCACTTTCCCCAGGTTGAATGGTCAATCCTTTGAAGGATTCTCTTAATTCATCTACGGAATTAATGGTGTTTTCTTGAATGCTATTGAAAAGCTCGGTCCCGAACGCTATAGGTAGTTTAATGAACAAGGAATCTTCATCAATGGGTTCGGGGAAAAACGAATAGCTAAATACTGGAACGGGTTCAAAATCAATACTGCTAGTATTATAGAAAACATTATCGCTCACACGGAGTTCATCGCTAAGCTCATGAATGTTGAGTACTGAAAGTTGCGTGGTATCATTGTAGAAATAATTGTCGTAACCCAAAACCAATCCTACACTATCCAATTCTGCATCAGAGGGTAAGGAGTAGGTCAGCGGAGCCAGTTCCATGTAGGTGGCGGTCTTGACCTGACCGAAATATTCATCAGGATATTGGCCAATCAATAACCGGTCCGTGCCTGAGGTTACGATACTATCAAATTTGAAAGTGGTTACGGCGACTGTAAACGTATCTGTAGTAACGACCCGAACGTTGGAATCCACGAACTCCTGCCCCACTTCGAGGGTTGGTATTTCAGAAGTATCTACAGCACAAGCTACGACCAACGCAGTCAAGCCTAAAGAAATGCATAGTTTTTTCATTCTTGTTTTTGGGTTTCAAACCGAGACAAAAGAATCGAATCAGCTGCAAACCCTATAGAAAACTATACCTAACGGTGATTTCCCTCTACCAAGAATGCAATTCCCTCTGTCTTACTGAAACAGGGTTTTCGTAGATACAAATCTTGGTTTGGTCCGTACATCCACCATACTGGTATATTTTTTTTCTCTTCAGGGAACGCCCAGAATAGTTTTGGCTCAAAAGTCAATTTGAATCGAATTTTTACACTCATGTCCTTGTTGTTTTTCATAGCATCGATAAAAGCGCAAACCGAAATAGCCCGTATGGACTATTCGGTGATTACCGACTTGGGCGGAAATACAGTATCCGACCTCGATGCGAGTTTTAGGCAACAATTGTGGAAAGGCAAAAACAACTTGGCGATAAAAGCGACCTACCAAAATCGCGAATTCACCTTTTTTGATGGTTTGGATTTAAATTCCTTATCCAACCTCAACCGCATACATACCCTAGGATTATCGCTGAACTACGAAAGGAAAATAGACTCTTCCTTAAGTGCGAGGGTTGAGGTAAACCCAGTGCTCTCCACGACATGGGGGCGAGCCTTAAGTAGAGATGACTTTTATGGACTTTTTGAAACAACCTTATCCAAAACTTGGCGACAAAACGATAAAACTCAAACCCTTTCCATTGGTGTTTTTCGAAGCGTACTTTTTGGAGAACCTGAAATACTCCCTACGGCATCCTTTGCGATGACCTGGGAAAATGGCTGGTTTGTCACCGTAGGATTTCCTGAAAGTTTGTTTGGACTCGCATGGAACGAAAGGAACAGCATGACCCTTCGTGGTGCTTTTGATGGAAGTTATAGCCACATTTCCAGTCCTTGGTTTCAAAATGGGCAAACCATCGAAACCCCATCTTTTTTCATACTAAACGGAAAAGAACTTGGATTGGAATACAAATATCGTCTACAACCGAATTTCACTACCACCTTAAGTGGCGGTTACCAGTTGGTAGATGAATTTGAGATTGTGGATGAAAACGAAACGACTTTATACAATTTTGGTAGCGACAGCTCCCTTTACTTTTCAATTGGTATACGATACAATTTTAAATAGATAGCATGGATTTAACAACGAAACGCAATAATGCAAACATCCTATGGAGCCTTATGATGGTGCTTTTAATAGTAAGCACCTCTTGTTCGGATGATGATGGGGATGAAGAACTCGGAAATTGGGTAGACCGTTCCGTTTTGGATGGAACGCCCCGAAGTAGCGCAGCCGCCTTCAGTCTTGGAAATAATGGGTATATGGGTACTGGATACGACGGAGATGACTACTTAAGTGATTTTTGGGTATATGACATGGACGGGAATTTTTGGTCGCAAGCAGCTTCCTTTCCTGGAATTCCAAGAAGTTCAGCCACAGCCTTTACCATTGGTGACGAAGGGTATGTAGGACTGGGGTTTGATGGAGACAATGAGCTTGTTGATTTCTACAAGTACAATCCGAGTTCCAATACTTGGGTTCAAATCGCAGACTTTGCAGGAAACCCAAGACGTGGTGCGGTAGGCTTTGGTTCGCAGAGCTCGGGCTACGTGGGTACTGGTTTTGATGGAGACAACGATAGAAAAGATTTTTGGAAATACGACCCTATTGCCGATGACTGGACCGAATTAGTTGGTTTTGGCGGAACAAAACGACGCGACGCCACAACCTTCAGCATTGGCAATACGGTCTATTTGGGTACTGGTGTATCCAATGGACAAAACCAAACGGATTTCTGGGCATTTGATTTGGATTCAGACACTTGGACTGCCCTTCTGGATATCGATGATGACGATGATTACACTATTATCAGAAGCAATGCCGTAGGTTTTACTATGGGTGGAAAAGGTTATATCGCGACTGGAAATCGAGGTGCAGGAGCATTAAGCTCCGTATGGGAATACAATCCTTCAACGGACCTCTGGGAAGAAAAAACAGCTTACGAAGGTGTAGCCAGAGAAGGAGGTATTGGTTTTTATGATGGCACTAGAGCGTTTTTGGCCTTAGGCAGAAGCGGTAGTCTTTACCTAGACGACAACCGTGAGTTCTTTCCTTTGGAAGAGGAAGATGAAGACGACTAGTCCCTATACCGTTGAAAAAAAGAAAAAGTCCAAGGTGATGGGTTCAGGCTTTATTTTGGTGCTAGGCATGCTCATCGCCATTGGGGTTTTCGCTTTAATGGTGCATGAAAAAAAGGAAGCTTCAACAACAAAAGATGGGTTACATCTAATAGTGGAAAGAAATCCAGAAAATGAGGGGTGGATGTATTCCATTTATGCGCGGAAAAATATTTTGGTCCGCCAAAAAATAATGCCCATTGTGAATGGAAAACAACCCATTCCGAACAAAAAGACGGCCGAAGCTCTGGGTGCTCTAGTATTACAAAAAATTAGAAATGAACAACTTCCGGTACTTACTAAATCTGAATTGGACTACGTTATGGAAGTATCCCAGCAAGAAGATTCCAAACTTTGATTGTAATTTTGATATAGATATGTTGCGGATAAAGGAGGTTTATGTTCATATCATTATTTGGTTTTGCTTGATATCATTTCCAATGGCGGTCACTTTTGCGCAATTTGGGACCATACAGGTAGGCTTTCTTCCGCGTGTTCTACTCACTCCTTGCCTGACCTATCTCAACTATTTGGTTTTTGTACCTAAGATTCTGCTTAAAAAGAAATTATGGCAGTATATTTTGATTTCCATCTTAACGCTTGTCGTTTTTAACCTGGTTCTCAACTCGTTTTTTTTAGAATCCCCTTTAAACAGGTTGCAGCAATTTGTGGGGAGTGTGGATAAAATATCCCTGAAACATCTTTCAGAAGCCGTAACCAGTATTGTGACACTATCCTTTTACTTGTTAGGAGGCGTTATGGGACTTACCAAAGATTTTTATAGAAGGGAAAAGTTGAGTCAAATCAAAGAAGTAAACCGTAAGGAAACGGAACTTCAGTTTTTACGCGCCCAATTGAATCCGCATTTCTTGTTCAATTCATTAAACAGCATTTACAGCTTGGTTCGCAACAAATCTTCTGAAGCCCCACATGCAGTCATTACCCTTTCGGAATTAATGCGTTACATGTTGTATGAAGCCAAAAAAGAATTGGTCCCGTTAAGCAAGGAAATCGAATACATACAAAACTTTGTACAGCTACAAATTTTGCGCCTGACCAGTAGCGAAAATGTAAAAACCAGGATAACAGGAGATTACGACCATAAACTCATTGCCCCTTTATTGCTTATTCCTTTTGTGGAAAACGCTTTTAAATACGGGACTGATTTTAAGGGCAATACTCATGTGGATATTCAAATGAAAATAGTATCCGACACCTTGTTTTTTGAAGTTTGTAATACCATAGGTCCATATAAAAGGGATTTAGAGAACTCCGGCATTGGTTTAGAAAACATAAAACACCGTTTGCACATGCTCTATCCCAATGAACATGCCTTGCGCATTTCAAGAGCGGATGGAAAGTATCAGGTAAACCTAGAAGTACAACTGTCATGTTAAAGTGTATTATTATTGACGACGAGCCTTTGGCCATTGGTGTCTTGCGTTCATATTGCGAAGATTTGGGTGGGATTGAAATCGCAGGAACTTTCACCAATCCATTCGAGGCCATTGAAGTGTTTTCCAGAGAAAAGATTGATTTGGTTTTTCTTGATATTGAAATGCCACAAATCAACGGGATTGATTTTATCGCCTCGATTGATAAAAAACCACATTTCATATTTACGACTGCCTATCCACAATATGCGATACAGGGCTTTGATTTGAACGCTGTGGATTACTTGGTCAAACCTATTCCTTTTGTACGGTTTATAAAGGCTATCAACCGTGTCAAAAAACTTTCAGAGCTTAACAATCTAGCATCAGGAGGTAGCGGCAACCTGAGTCCCTCTTCAGGGTCTTCCACCGCGAATCAATTCTTATTTGTGAAGTCCGATTACGAAAGTGTCAAAATTAATATGGATGAAATCAAGTACATCCAAGGGCTAAAGGATTATCTGAAAATCCATACCCTAGACCCAAAACCCATCTTGACCTTGATGAACTTCAAAGACATCTTGCTCAAATTGAATCCCGACCAATTCATACGTGTGCACAAATCTTTTGTGGTGAACATCACCCGAATTTTATCCATCCAACGGAACAAAATCATTATTGATGATATTCGAATTCCTATAGGTGAAAGCTACAAAGAGAGTTTTATGAAGCGATTGGGGCTTTGAGGTTTTAACATCTAGTATGGCTGCGCAATCAAAAAGGTTTCCACTAGCTTAAAGCTCACCAGTGGAGCAACCCTTGATTTGCTCAACTTATATTGTTTGGGGTCCATCCCGACTCCATGATGATAGATAATTCGTTTTTCCGTATCGATAAGATTCCATAGACCGTACTCACGATATTTTGGCGAAATCATAACATCTTGCTTTTCACCGCTGGCCAAATTAATCAGGCTTACACCATTGTAATTATCATCTTGCGCATAAAATTTATCGCTAGGGCGAAAAACGGTTTCTTCTTTCAAAGCATTCTGGTATACCTCAAGTATGGATTTTCGATGGTACTCTTGTTTTCGTATTTCAGCTTCCGCTGCATTGGCCAACAGCATTTGTTGCAAGGCAGCACCCATTTCTAAGATAGCATAACTCAAGTCCAAGCCAGCTTGCATTCTTGCCATACCTGAGTACATACGAGAACGATGCCGCGCCATATTGGTTCTATAGCTGGAACCGGGCAAACCCTCACGGCGATATTTCAGATAGTCCGAATAGCTTTCATCGGCCATTTTCTGATAGTAGGCACTTTGATTGGATGCCATCGTAGAAGCCGAATTATCCAATTTCACTTTGTTTATCGTGGCAAGGTCGTTGGTAAGTCTTGGCAACAAAGCATCTAATCCATTTAAGTGCAAACCCGGGTGTATAGGAGCGAATCCATGTCGATAGCGTTGTTTACCGGTCTGCGAATCAAATCCTGCGATAGCCAGTTCGCCAATAAATACGACCGTACTATCCGCCAAACGCAAAGCGGTTGGAAAGTTTTGTCCCACCTCGGTGATTTCATTTTTGGACTGCACTTCACCAGTCTGACCATCCAAAGTATACAATGAAGAAGCACTACCCACGTAGGTTCTTTGTCCAAGCTCCAATATGTTACTGGTAAGCACCTCGGTAAATTTTGTATACCAACGAATTTCACCTGTTTCTTTTTCAACCTTTACCAGTTGATAGCTTTGCCCCTTCTCTGCTCTAACATAAAGGTTGGTTTCTGTGCTACTAATATTTGTTCCTATTATGGAATCCTCGAAAGGAGTTTGCCATAACACTGCACCATCTGACTTTCGAATGGCTTTTAGAATTTGGTTTGCATCTATAAAATAGAGGTGCTCCAAGTCATACGTTGGTAACAGATAAGAATCGTTCTGAACTGGTCCATGAT
>ERZ1740070.633-NODE-633-length-23459-cov-5.772347_pt1 | contig 23459 bp, 23 predicted proteins | sample MGYA00581734_ERZ1740070 | MGnify/ENA primary metagenome ERZ1740070 (study PRJEB43018, sample SAMN04849744) | marine metagenome | isolation source: floating plastic debris | place: Pacific Ocean | collected 2008-09-01 | study: EMG produced TPA metagenomics assembly...
CGGAACAATTACAGAGTCAACTGTTTCTTCTGTCTTAAATTATCCCGGGGTTGGCGTCGAAACCTCTGGTTTCGAGTGTGGGGGCTGGCCCCCATCCCTGCTGGTCGGATTAAGCCGCCTCGTGGCTCAGGATCGCGGCCTCGGATGTGCTGAGGTTGCGGCGCGCAAATGCGCCGTAAGCATGCGCCTCCGTTTCAAGCTGCGGATGCAACGCCAGAAGTCGTGCGCGATCACCTTCATCAAGGCTGGAAAGCGCCGCGGATGCCGGGTGAAAGCTTTCGGTTTGCACGCCATTGGCCCAGACCACCTGATGGCTGGGCAACAGAAGATGCACGTAAGTGACCTCGCGCAGCTGGCTGTCCACCGTGATGGTGGAATGGTTCACCAAATCCTTGGCCGAGACCAACACCTCTGGCGTATTGAACAGCGCCTGCGCCACCGCGCCTTGCACCAACATGCGGTGTTCGGGCGAGACCAGCAATTCCTGATCGGGCTGTTCGATGCCCAAAGACCCCACCCGCATCCGGATCGGGCGCAGGTTCGGCATGGCAAAAAGCCGTGCCCCGCTCATCCGGCGGGAGCCTGTCCATTCGATCAGTTGCGCGCCATTGTCCTTGGTTTGCACCTGGTCGCCTTCGCGCAGGTCTTCGACCGCGACCGGCCCTTGCGGCGTCTGGATCATGGTGCCGGGGGTGAAACAGATCACCCCGCCCGCATCCGCATGCATCACGCCTTGCACTTGGGGGTTGATGGACAGATGCACCACCCACAGTGTCACGCCCTTGGGCGGAATTTCGTCGACAAACATCAACAGAGGCGCATCGCTGCCCTCAACAGGAACGAGCGTCACCGAATAGGTGCGCAGACCGTCTGTCACGACAAACCCGCCATCGGGCGCGCCTGTCCTGTCGTCTTCGAGATGTTTCAGATTTACCGCTCCGGCTTTCGCCGCACTCACCAACCGTCGCACAAGTTTTGCAGCGCATTTGCGCCGCGTTGCCCCAGTGTCCGCCTCTTCCAGGCGCAAAACGTCACTTGGTCCGTCGACGCGCAGGGCGTCTCCGGTCCAGCCCCAGGTGATCCCCACGGCCAGTGTATCCATCGGCGCGGCATTGATGCCGTCTAGTTCCGTTTGCGACCAGGAGATAACGAACGCGCCACGATAGCCCGTTCCCATATCCTGTAATCCTGCCTCAGTTTTTTCTTTTTATGGACGAAAGGTTAACAAAACCGAATCACCGTGCAAAGCGTTAACTTTTGAAATTACTCAGAATTTCACACGAAGCTGCAAAGACCCCACGACCTGCGCCTCGCGTTGCGTGTTGAATTCCTCAGAGAGCCACGTGACGCCGTAGAAAACGGATGTGCCCGCCTGACTGCGCCAATGCACCCCGGCCCGGGCCCGCGTGCGGACCTCTTCGAGCTGCACCGGGGCGCTGGAGGCGATGAAAATCGAGTTCTCCACATAGGCCACATCAGCCCCCATCAGAAAGGACAGGCCAGAATAGGGCACGTCTTCTACCGCGCTGAGCCGGTGGCCGGAGATCGGGTTGCGCACCAGCAATCCGCTGGAGCCATAGCGCCCGAAGGTCAGGTCGACGCCTAGGCGCGCAAGGGTCTCCGTGCCTGCGCGGGCCTCAAGGAACGGGCGGATCTGTGTCGTGCCCAGATCAAACCGGCGGCCTGCCTCAAACACACCATTGGCATGAATGCCATTGCTGAGCTGCCCGGCCAGAACCACGGCGGACGGATCGCGCCCGCCCAACACGGTGTGCAGCGCCTCTTGCACGTCATCCAGCCCGATCTGAGAGCCGGTGATCACCGCATCGAGGCCGAGGGCATAATCAACCAAACCGGGCTGCCAATGCGTGTGCAGGCCAAAGCTGAGCGCTTGCCCGTAACGACGATCAAAGGGGGCGGGCGTGGCCAGGTTTTCGGGGCCCACAACCTCACCATTGATGCGCAGTTCCAAAAGCTCCCCAAACCGCGCGGGCGCTTGCCCGGCCCAACCGGGGGCGAAAATCCAACTCGATTCAAAGGACCCTGTGCGCCAACGATCATGGGTGTCGCCCAGCACATCATTGGTGATCATCAGGCCAAAGCCCTGCTTTGTGCGCTCAGACGCATGGGTGGCATGGGCGGCAAAGGAGATGGACAGGATGGCGAAAATCGCAATCAGGAGGCGTATCATGAAGGTGTGACCCTTGTGTTGCGCCCCCCGGCGAGGGTGTGCGTAGCATCCAAGGCCGCGATTTGGCCAGACAAACCGCCTGCTGCGCGGGTGGATCACACGGCAATGCGACCTTGCGGCCACAACGCTAAAGCGCGCGCATCCAGAATTGGAGGTTGTGTTTGGTCTCACCCGGTTGATCGATGTCTTTCCAGACAAACCGCGCCACGGCCCCGTCGATAGGCGTGTAGCCGCGTTTGCGCCAGAACGGATCGAGGGGGCGATACTCCCGCGGCCTCAGGGCGTGATCTGTTGGGCGCGACACGGCGCAAAAGGCCGAATAGGCAAAGCCCAGCGCGCGGGCGTGATCCTCTCGCATGTCGAAAAACCGGTGGCCGATCCCCTGCCCTCTATAGGCGGGCAGAAGCACGCTTTCGGCGCAGTAGAACACCTCAGACATGGGTGGTTGCGCATCTGTGAAGGCCGCGCCGAACTCATCGTCATGCTCGGCCATGGGCGCGCCGGTGGACGCACCGACAAGACGATCGCCGTCAAAGGCCGCCACGAGGATGGCGCGCGGGTTGTCGCGATAGACCCGAAGGTAAGCCTCTTCATAGGCCATATCGCCGTCATAGAGGTAAGGCCAGGCGCGAAAGACCTCGATGCGGAGGCGGGCCACATGGGCCAGTGCGGTGGTCAGCGCCTCGCCTTGCAAGCGCTCAACCCGGATCATGATGGGTTGGGAAAGCCGCGGCCCGGACCCCAGAGATCCTGCACCTGACCGATGATCTGATCGCGGGTCTGGCGATAGGCGGCCAGTTTGGCCTCGCGCGTTTCGCCTAATCCCGTCGGGTCCATGATCGGCCAATAGAGCACATCGAGGTGAAACACCCGCGTCAGTTCCAGCGCGCGGCGTTGGCTGGCGGGGCTCAGCGCGACAATCAGGTCAAAGGAGCTGAGATCATCGCCCCATTCTTCCATTTCGTCAAAACTGCGGCTTCTGTGGCGGGCCAGCTCGACCCCCAATTCCTGGCAAACGGCAATGCAAAACCCATCCACATCGAGATCGCTTTTGACACCGGCGGATTGCACATAGGTGTCCGCGCCATAAAGCTGTTTGGTGATGCCTTCGGCCATGGGGGAGCGCACGGCGTTGTGGTCACAGCAAAAGAGCACCGATTGGGGAAGCTCTTTGACCATCCCTCAGGCCCCGAAATGCAGAACGCAAATGAGCGTGAAGAGGCGGCGCGCGGTGTCATTGTCGATATCCGCCTTGCCGTGAAGCCGCTCTTCGAGCACACGGGCGCCTTCGTTGTGAATGCCGCGCCGGGCCATGTCGATGGTCTCAATTTGGCTGGGCGGCAGGTTTTTCACGGCGTCGAAATAGCTTTCGCAGATTGACCAGTAATCCTTGACCACCTGCCGGAAGGGCGAGAGCGACAGGTGAAACTCTGCGGCCTTGTCGCCGGTTTTGGTGGTGACATCGAACACAAGGCGCTTGTCGCGGATCGACAGGCCCACCTGATAAGGTCCTTCGGGGACCACGCGGTCATCGCGTTTGGGCAGGGCAAAGGTGTTGTCCTCAATGAGGTCAAACATGGCCACTTTGCGCTCTTGCTCAATCTCCGGTGTCGGAGGCGGCAGGTTGGCATCATCAAGTTCGATATGGCAGATATGCGTCATCGTTTTGGTCCAGAATGTCGTGCCCCAAGCCCTAGCGCAGCCGAAAGACAGGGGCAATCCTGACGTAACAGAACACCATCTGAGGCGAGACCTGACCGAAGGGAGGGACGAGCCGCCTCAGGAGCCCTTATTGAGGCGATCCAGCCGCGCCCGCACACTCAGCCCATGGGCCTCAAGGCTCTCAGATAGGGCCAACCGCTCCGCCGCGGGGCCAATCGCGCCCAGCGCCTCTGGCGTCATCTGCGCCAGCGTGGTCCGTTTGAGGAAATCCATCACGCTGAGGCCGGACGAAAACCGCGCCGAGCGCGCGGTGGGCAACACATGGTTGGGCCCGCCCACGTAATCGCCGATCGCCTCAGGCGTCCACGCACCAAGGAAAATCGCACCCGCATGGGTGATCTTCTCTGACAGCGCCACAGGGTCGGCCACGCAAAGCTCCAGATGCTCAGGCGCAATCCGGTCGGTCAGTTGCGCCGCCACATCCAGATCCGGCACCGTGATGATCGCACCGAAATCGCGCCAGCTGGCCCCGGCGATGGCGCGCCGCTCCAACGTCTCAAGCCGGGCCTCAACCGCCTGTGCCACAGCCATGCCAAATTCCGCATCCGTGGTGATCAACAGCGCCTGCGCGCTTTCGTCATGTTCGGCCTGGCTCAGCATGTCGAGCGCGATCCAGTCGGGATCATTGTCGCCATCGGCCACCACCAAGATCTCGGAGGGGCCCGCGATCATGTCGATGCCCACTTTGCCGAAGACCCGCCGCTTGGCCGCCGCGACAAAGGCATTGCCGGGACCGGTGATCTTATCCACCGGCGCGATGGTGTCGGTGCCATAGGCCAGCGCGGCGACGGCCTGCGCCCCGCCGATGCGGTAAATCTCATCCACCCCAGAGAGCCGTGCGGCCAAAAGAACCAGCGGGTTGGCCACCCCAACTGGCGTGGGCACGGTGATGGCCAGGCGCGGCACGCCCGCCACCTTGGCCGGGATTGCGTTCATCAAAACCGATGACGGGTAGGACGCCAGCCCGCCCGGCACATAAAGCCCGGCCGCGCCCACGGGCGTCCAGCGCCAGCCAAGCCGCGCGCCGGTGGGCTCTTGCCAGCTGTGATCCTCGGGCATTTGGCGGGTGTGATAGGCGCGGATGCGGTCACGGGCCAGCTCCAGCGACGCGCGTTCCTCATGTGAGACTTGGGCGATCAACGCGTCGACCTCTGCCTCGGAAAAGCGCAAAGTCTCCGGGCTAAGCTCCAGCCGATCAAACTTGGTCGTCAGCTCCAACACGGCGGCATCGCCACGGCTGCGCACATCCTCGATGATCTCGGCCACAACGGCATCCACATCCGGGCTGTCTTCGCGCTTGGCCGACAACAGCGCGGCGAATGCGGTCTCAAACCCGGGGTCTGTGGCGTTCAGAAATTGCGGCATATCTGGTCTCTTGCAGGACGTGACTGAGGCGCCTTATGCCCCATGATCGGGCGCTTTCCCAGATGGTGCGCGGTAGGGTCGCGTCACATCCTTGAGCGTGACCTCAAGCGCCTCAACCTCAAGCCGGATCGCGCCATCGCCCGCGAGCGTCAAGAGCACCTGACCGGAGGCATCCTCACCCGGCTCAAAGGTCACCGACATCAGCGACAGGATCATGTCGCGGTCGCCGCGCGCCACGCCCTGGCTGGCCACCCGCAGCACATGGTCGATGACCAGCACCGATTGCACCCGTTCCGAGCCATGCCGGTCGCGGCCTTCATCCTCCCAGCGGAACCGGTTGGCCAAGAGCGCAAAGCGCCGCTCACCGGGCCTCCAGGACAGTTCTGACATGGGCAGGACGGAATCCTGCACCAGCGATGAGATCACCTGAAGATCCTCGGCATCCAGCGCGCCAAGATTGAGCGGGGCCTCGCGCCCGTCATCGAATGTCGCGTCTTGAGTCATTACACCTCAACCCGCTCAATCTGAGCGCCGACATTGCCCAGCTTTTCCTCAACCCGCTCATAGCCGCGATCCAGGTGGTAGACCCGGTTGACCAGCGTTTCACCCTCCGCGGCAAGCCCCGCCAGAATGAGCGAGACAGAGGCGCGCAGATCCGTGGCCATCACCGGCGCGCCCTTCATTTTCTCAACGCCTGTCACGGTCGCGGTGCCGCCCTGGACATCAATTTGCGCGCCCATGCGCATCAATTCGGGCGCATGCATGAAGCGGTTTTCAAAAATCTTTTCTTCCAGCACGCTGGTGCCATCGGCGGTGCACATCAGCGCCATCATCTGCGCCTGAAGATCGGTGGGAAAGCCGGGGAAGGGTTCGGTCATCACATCCACGGAGCGGACCCGTTCATTGCCCCGCGACACGCGCAGGCCTTTGTCGGTCTCTTCCACATTGATGCCCGCCTCAACGAGCTTATCGACGAAGGATTGCACCAGGTCCATGCGCCCGCCAAGGCACGTCACCGCACCGCCGCAAATGGCCGGGGCGAGCATATAGGTGCCCAGCTCAATGCGGTCTGGCACGACCGGATGCGTGGCGCCATGCAGGCGATCCACGCCCTGAATGGTGATCGTGGAGGTGCCTTCGCCCTCAATCTCGGCCCCCATGCGGCGCAGACACTGCGCCAGATCCACGATCTCAGGCTCGCGCGCGGCGTTTTTGAGAACCGTCGTGCCTTTGGCCAGCGTTGCCGCCATGAGCGCGTTTTCCGTGGCCCCCACGGAGACAAAGGGAAATTCAAACGCGCCCCCTTTGAGCCCACCCGGGGCCTTGGCGTGGACATAGCCCTCTTTCAGTTCAAGCTCCGCGCCCATCGCCTCAAGCGCCTTGAGGTGCAGATCAACAGGCCGCGCGCCAATGGCACAGCCCCCGGGGAGCGAGACAACCGCATGGCCATCGCGCGCCAGCATCGGCCCCAGCACGAGGATCGAGGCCCGCATCTTGCGCACGATGTCATATTCGGCGCGGTGATTGGTGATCTCGTGGCTCGACAGCGCAAGCACCTTGCCATCCTGCATCGCGCTGACCTCAGCGCCCAGGCTTTCGAGCAGGGTGCCCATGGTGCGAATATCGGAAAGGCGGGGCGCGTTGGTCAGGGTGAGCGGCTCTTCACTCAGCAGCGTGGCGGGCATCAGCGTCAGACAGGCATTTTTGGCCCCCGCGATGGGGATATCCCCGTTGAGCGCCCCGTTGCCTTTGACCAAAATCGCGTCCATGTGCCCTTACCCTTTACTCTTATTGTTATCTGCGGCGTCTTGACCATCCGCATCCTGCGACCGGCGCGCTTGCGCTTGTGCCTTACGCTTGGCCATATTGGCCTTGAGCGCGGCCTTCAAGCGGTCTTCGCGGTCGGGTGTCGCCTGATTTGCGGATTTGCCTGTTGTGTCCGATGCCATGGGCTCTTGTAACGCAGGGGGTTTTTGCGGTCCAGATATGGCTTGCGCGATGGCCCCGGGTCGTCTAGGACCGCGCCACGGTTTAGCTGCTGTAGCTCAGTGGTAGAGCGCACCCTTGGTAAGGGTGAGGTCGGGAGTTCAATCCTCCCCAGCAGCACCACTATATTTTGGCCTACCGCGCGGAGCGCTACTTGAGGCCGTTACCATTATAAGTGGGCCTACCGCGCGCAGCACCTCCGATGGGGCGGCCGTATTTTTCCTCAAACGTCAGACAGACGGGCGCCTGTGGGAGGCAATTACAGTGTTCTGCGTGGCATTTGGCCTTGTGTATGAAAGCGACCTGCGCAGAACTACACCCCACGCAGAACTGACTGAAATCGGGCCGGACGGATGAAGACCCCAAAGAAGATACATTACTGCTGGTACGGGCGCGGCCCGTTGTCTGAAAAACAGAAAATGTGCATCGCGTCTTGGCAAGCTGTGATGCCAGAGTACGAGTTGGTGCTTTGGAACGAAGACAACTCGCCCATGGACAATGCCTATTTGCGCAATGCCTTGGCGCATCAGAAATGGGCGAATGCGTCCAATTTTTTGCGGCTCTATGCGCTGGAAAAACTCGGTGGAATTTATTTTGACACCGACGTGCAGGCCCTCCGATCGTTTGATCCGCTCTTGGAGCATGACTGCTTCCTAGGGTTTCAATACGATCACAATACGTCGCCGAAAAAACGTCTGAACCGCAGTATCAACAATGCCATTTCAGGGGCCGCGCCGGGCCATCCGTTTGTCAGACAGTGTTTGGAGCAGATACAGGACAGATTTGACGGGACAGAGCCCGCCGACCAATCGGGCCCACATATGGCATCCGACATTCTGGTGCGCCAAGGGCTGACGGATTATTCCCCGACACCGATCACCATCGCGGGGTGCACGATCTTTCCGGCAGACTATTTCAGCCCCTATTTTTACGGCGAGGCGTTTGACCTAAGCTGCATTACGGACAACACCTTCACGCTCCATCACTGGGACGCAAGCTGGGTGAAAAAGCCAACCACGCCAAAGGGGCCCGACCCCGACGAGACCGCGTCGCGCGACCGGAAAATCAAGGATCTGACCGAATTGGCCACCGCCCTTAGATCAGAGCGTGATGCGGTTTTGTCGTCACGATCGTGGAAGATCACCCGGCCCCTGCGACGCCTTGCGGGGCTTATCCAAAGGTGATGGGCCTGCGCGGTCAGTTGAGACCTGACGCAGGCCTTTATCCTATGCTAGCCTGATCCCATTGGAGTTTTGCGGGGGATCACATGACGCGCATTTTCGAACTGGGGTATCTGAGCGCGACAGCCTATGTGCTCTGCACCCACATGGCCGTGGCGGACAGTCGAACGGACTGTGTTGAGGCGTCAAACCCCGATCAGCGGATCGCGGCCTGTCAAAGCGTGTTGGCCGAGGACGGGGTAAGCGACAAGGATCAGGCCATCGCGCAGTACAATCTGGGCAATGCACTTGCGATCAAGGAAGAGTTTTCTGCGGCGGCAGAGGCCTATTCAAAGGCCATAAAGATAAATCCGACCAATGCGGACTATTTGTTCAACCGCGCCGATGTGCTGGCGCGGATGGGGGACACGCAAGGCGCGTTGGCCGATTTGCAGGAGGTGACGCTGCTGTCGCCCAAGGATTCGGAGCCTTTGAACAATATGGGGTTTCTCTATGCGCAGGCGGGCGACATGGATCGGGCCTATCGCATGTTCACCCGCGCGATTGAGCTAGAGCCCGACAACCCCAACCCGCATTTCAACCGCGGCCGGGTTCTGAAGGGGGCGGGCCGGATGGAGGATGCGCTGCGCGATTTCAATCAGGCCATTGCGCTGCGCCCCAACAGCACCTCGTACCTGATGGAACGCGGCAGCGCCTATGGTCAATGTGGCCAGATGACGGCGGCAATTGCGGATTTTGACGCGGTGATCGCGCTCGATCCATCCTCATCGCAGGCCTATATGAACCGCGGCAACGGGCATTCGAACCTGGGCGATTATGCCTTGGCCCTGGCCGATTATGATCGGGCACAGGCCCTCGATGCGGAAAACCCTAAAATCTATTCCAACCGCGCCTTCACCCTGGAAAAGCTGGGCCGGTATGAGGAGGCGATCGGCATCTATAACGGGCTGGTGGCGCGCGCGCCGGAGAACGCGCTCCTGTTGCAGGATCGCGGCCGGGTGCATCAAAAGATGGGCAATGCCGATGGTGCCCTGGCCGATTGGAGCCAAGCCATCAATCTCGGCGGTGAGAGGGCGGTGAAGAATTTTCAGCACCATCTGGCGCAGCAAGGCTTCTTTGCCGGCGCGGTGGATGGGCAGATGAGCGAACCCCTCAAACAGGCGATTGCCCGGTGTGCCGAAGAGGTCGGGTGTTTTTGACGCCATCGCAGCGTGCGGAGGGACCCCGTGCGACAATCCTCGCTTGGCAATCTTGATGCGGCGTCCTGTATAATCGTCGAAAACCATGAGGACAACGATGCGCGATGACGCGGAATTTCTGGCCCACCTGCGCGAGGTTGTGGGCGGTGCGCACGTTCTGACGGGGGCCAAGGCGACGGAACGGTTTCGCCGCGGCTTTCGCTCAGGCGAGGGGGAGGCGCTCTGCGTGGTGCAGCCGGGCACGCTGCTTGAACAGTGGAAGGTGCTGGAGGCCTGTGTCGCGGCCGACAAGATTGTCATCATGCAGGCCGCCAATACCGGGCTCACAGAAGGGTCCACCCCATCCGGGCGCTATGATCGCGACGTGGTGCTGATCAACACGCGGCGGATGGACAAGATCGTGCCACTCAATGGTGGCAAACAGGTGATTTCCTTTCCGGGTTCCACGCTATTCGCGCTCGAAAAACTGCTGGCGCCCTTGGGGCGAGAGCCGCATTCGGTGATCGGGTCGTCCTGCATCGGCGCCTCCATCGTGGGCGGTGTGTGCAACAATTCGGGCGGGTCGCTGGTGGAGCGGGGGCCGTCTTATACCGAACTGTCGCTTTTTGCGCAGGTGGATGATCAGGGCCGTCTGCATCTGGTGAACCATCTGGGCATCGATTTGGGCGAGACCCCCGAAGAGATCCTGACCCGGCTGGAACAGGGTGCGTTTGAGCAAGACCCATCGCCGAGCAATCGCAAAGCGTCTTCAACCGATTACGCCGAAAAGGTCCGCGATGTGGAGGCCGCCACGCCCGCGCGGTTCAACGCGGATGCGGGCAAGCTTTATGAAACGGCGGGCTGCGCGGGCAAACTGGGCGTCTTTGCGGTGCGGTTGGATACCTATGCCAAGCCCGCCGCGCAAAAGACATTCTATATCGGCACCAATTCCGTCGAGGACCTGACCGAGTTGCGGCGGCATATCCTGAGCCAATTCAGTGTCTTACCGGTGTCCGCCGAATATATGGACGGCGCGGTTTTTGACATCACGGAGCACTATGGCAAAGACACGGTGATGATGATCGATTGGCTGGGCACAGACCGCTTGCCGATGGTTTTCGCCCTCAAGGGCGCGGTGGATGCGCGGCTGCGCCGGGTGCCGGGCATGGCCAATTTCACCGACCGGGTGATGCAGTTTGTGTCTCGGATCACGCCGTCTGTTTTGCCCAAACGGATGCGTGCGTTTCGCAGGCGGTTTCAGCATCACCTGATCCTGAAGATGCGCGATGACGGGATTGCGGCGGCAGCGGCCTATCTGACCGACCTGTTCGAGACCCGGGACGCCGATTTCTTTGAATGCACTGAGCGTGAGGCCAAGATTGCCGGGCTGCACCGGTTTGCGGCTGCGGGCGCGGCGGTGCGCTACATGGCGATCCACGGTGGCGACGTGGAGGATATTTTGCCGCTTGATATCGCGCTCAGGCGCAATGATCGCGACTGGTACGAGGTGCTGCCCAAAGAGGTGGACGACCAGATTGTCGAAAAGCTGTATTACGGGCATTTCATGTGTCACGTCCTGCATCAGGATTACATCGTGAAAAAGGGGGTGGACGCCAAAGCACTGAAGGCGCAGCTGCTTGATTTGCTGGATCAGCGCGGCGCGGAATACCCGGCAGAGCACAATGTCGGGCATCTCTACCCCGCCAAACCCGACTTGGCGGCCCATTACCGGGCCTGTGATCCGACCAACTCGATGAACCCCGGGATCGGCAAAATGTCGAAGGCCAAGAACTATGCCTAGATCAGGTGCGCGTCCCCTGTTTCATCTTGCCAAAAATACTCATGGATCCGTGATCCCACCCGGCGCTCCGGCAGATTGACGCCGAGACGCGCCAAAACAGACACTTTCACCCTGCGAGACACCTCTTTATACAGAGCGCGTTGCAGGGGTCGCGATTCAGGCCCCTGCGTGTAGTGTAAGGACGGGAACGCGGGCGCTTATGTCAATTCTGGACAATCTTCCGGGGCTATTTTCATCTGACATGGCCATTGATCTCGGCACGGCGAACACGCTGGTCTATGTCAAAGGCAAGGGTGTGATCCTGTCGGAGCCGTCTGTGGTGGCTTATCACGTGAAGGATGGCGTGAAAAAAGTGCTGGCCGTGGGCGAAGATGCCAAGCTGATGCTGGGCCGGACACCGGGCAGCATTGAGGCGATCCGCCCGATGCGCGAAGGCGTGATTGCAGACTTTGACACCGCCGAGGCGATGATCAAGCACTTCATCAAGAAGGTGCATAAGCGGTCCACCTTTTCCAAGCCCAAGATCATCGTCTGCGTGCCCCATGGTGCGACGCCGGTGGAAAAACGTGCCATTCGGCAATCGGTGCTTTCTGCGGGTGCGCGGCGTGCCGGGCTTGTGGCCGAACCGATTGCGGCCGCGATTGGTGCGGGCATGCCGATCACCGCTCCCACCGGCAACATGGTTGTGGATATTGGCGGCGGGACCACCGAAGTGGCCGTTCTGAGCCTTGGCGACATCGTCTATGCCCGTTCGATCCGGGTGGGGGGCGACCGGATGGATGAGGCAATCATCAACTACCTGCGGCGTCAGCTGAACCTGCTTGTGGGCGAAAGCACGGCAGAGCGGATCAAGACATCCATCGGCACCGCGCGGATGCCCGATGACGGGCGTGGCACGTCCATGCAGGTGCGCGGGCGTGACCTGCTCAACGGTGTGCCCAAGGAAACCGAGATCACCCAGGCGCAGGTGGCCGAGGCGCTGGCCGAACCGGTACAATCCATTTGCGAGGCGGTGATGACCGCGCTTGAGACAACACCGCCCGATCTGGCCGCGGATATCGTGGACCGGGGTGTGATGCTGACCGGCGGTGGGGCGCTGTTGGGCGATCTGGATCTGGCCTTGCGCGAACAGACAGGATTGGCCGTATCCATTGCCGATGACAGCCTGAATTGTGTGGCTTTGGGCACCGGCAAAGCGCTAGAGTTTGAAAAACAGCTCCGACACGCGATAGACTACGACAGTTAAGTCACCCTTTGGGGTAGACGGGTAAGCGATTCAACGGGTTAGAGGGGACGCCCTTGGCCAAGGACCGTGCTCAGGACAACGACTATGTGGGCCAGCTGCGCAAGCTGCTTTTGGCCGTGCTTGTGTTGTGCCTCTTGGCCGTGTTTCTGGTCTGGCGCATCGACAGCCCGCGGGTGGAGCGGTTCCGCGCCCAGGTGATTGACCGGGTGGTGCCCAATTTCGATTGGGCGATGGCGCCGGTGACGGGGGCGGTGAACATCCTCCGTGATTTCCAGAGCTATCAAAGGATTTACCAGCAAAACCAAGAGCTTCGCCGCGAATTGCAGCAGATGAAATCCTGGCGCGAGGCGGCGTTGCAGCTGGAACAGGAAAACGCCCGGCTGCTCGATCTGAACAACGTGCAGCTGGACCCGCGCCTGACCTTTGTGACGGGTGTGGTGCTGGCCGATAGCGGGTCACCTTTCCGTCAATCCGTGCTGATCAATGTGGGTGCGCGCGACGGGATCGTGGATGGCTGGGCCGCGATGGACGGGCTGGGCCTTGTGGGGCGGATTTCGGGCGTGGGCGAAAACTCTGCCCGGGTGGTGCTGTTGACCGACAGTTCGAGCCGCATTCCGGTCACCGTGCAGCCCTCGGGGCATCAGGCGTTGGTGGCGGGCGAAAACTCTGGCGCGCCTCTTTTGAGCTTTCTCGAAGATGATGACGGGGTGCGTCCGGGCGACCGGGTGATGACCTCGGGCGATGGCGGTGTGTTTCCGGCGGGCCTTCTTGTCGGGCAAGTGACGCAGGATGTGGGCGGGCGGCTGCGCGTGCGGCTCTCGGCGGATTATGAGCGGTTGGAGTTTCTGCGCGTGCTGCGCAACTGGCCGCAGGAACAGATTGTCGATCCTGGTAGCATCGTGGATCCTGACCTGCCGGTGGAAGAGGTGCCGGGAGAAGCCTTACCGGGCGACGAGATCTCTGAAAGCACGGACACGGTCGAAGAGCCGGTGGTCGATACGGAGCCTGCTGATGGCTGAACGCTCTGCCACATATGTCTGGTCGATGCGGCTGATCTACCTCGGGCTGTGCGGATTGGTGATGTTCTTGCATTTGCTGCCGCTGGAGCCGGTGTCGCGGTTTTGGGCCGCCCCTGACCTGATGATCGCGCTGACCTTTGCCTGGGTGCTGCGGCGGCCCGATTATGCGCCGCTTGTGTTGATCGCGGGCGTGTTTCTTTTGGCCGATTTCCTGTTTCACCGCCCGCCCGGTCTGTGGGCGGCGCTGGTGCTGATCGGGTCGCAGACGTTGCGGGCGAAGGCCCCTGACCTGCGCGACCTGACCTTTCCGATGGAATGGCTGAGCGTGGCCACGACCCTGGTGGCGAGCACCATTGGCTATCGGATCATCCTGACGCTCTTGGTGGTGGATACGCCGCCTTTGTCGCTGTCGTTGATCCAAGCGTTGACCACCTTGGTCGCCTACCCGTTGGTGGTGCTGGCCTCGCAGACTATATTCCGCGTGCGCAAGATCGCACCGGGTGAGCTTGACGCGATGAGGAACATCTGATGCGGCGGCCAGGGCGCGACAATGAAGAAAGCTATCGCCGGATCACGCGCCGGTCGCTGATCCTGGGCGGCGGCATGGTGGGCGTGATGGGCGCGCTTGGCGTGCGGATGCGGCATTTGTCGGTGGAGCAGGCCAATGAGTTCCGCCTGCTGGCCGAAGAAAACCGCATCAATATCCGCCTGATCCCACCTGCACGGGGCCGCATTTTTGACCGCGAAGGCCGGATCGTGGCCGAAAACGTGCCGAGCTATCGGATCACCGTGGTGCGCGAGGAAATGGGCGATGTGACCAAGGTCATTGAGCGTCTGGCCACGTTGGTGGAGCTGGATCCCGATGAGTTGGAGCGCGCCTTGCGCGATCTGGAGCGGTTGCGCGGGGACACGCCTGTGACGATTGCGGAACGGGTCACGTGGGAAGAGATCAGCCGCGTGGCCGTCAACGCCCCTGCCCTGCCCGGTGTGACGCCGGAGGTGGGCCTGTCGCGGCATTATCCGATGCGCAACGCCTATGCTCATCTGGTGGGCTATGTGGGCCCGGTGAGTGACCGGGATCTCGAAAAGATTGATGCGCCTGATGCGCTGCTCCTGATCCCACGGTTTCAGATCGGCAAGATCGGGTTGGAGGCGGAAAATGAGGATGCCTTGCGCGGTGAGGCGGGCACCAAACGGGTGGAGGTCAACGCCGCCGGCCGTGTGATGCGGGAGTTGGACCGCAAAGAGGGCAGTTCCGGCGCGGATATGCAGATCACGGTGGACAGCGCCTTGCAGGCCTATGCCCATGCGCGCCTGTCGGGCGAAAGTGCCGCCGCCACGGTGATTGATTGCGAAACCGGCGATATCCTCGCCTGTGTTTCTACCCCGAGCTTTGATCCCAACCTTTTTGTGCGCGGGATTTCGGTGTCGGCCTATAACGACCTGCTCAACAATGAATATCGCCCGCTGCCCAACAAGGCGGTGCAGGGGATTTATCCGCCGGGATCGACCTTCAAAATGGCCACGGCGCTGGCCGCGATGGAAGACGGGCAGCTTGATCTCAATGAAACGGTCTATTGCCCTGGTCACATGGAAATCAGCGACCGGCGCTTTCACTGTTGGAAACGCGGCGGGCATGGCAACGTGGATTTCAACACATCCATTCGCGACAGTTGCGATGTCTATTACTATGAGATGGCGCTGCGCGTGGGCATCGAGAAAATCTCCGCCATGGCGACGCGGCTGGGCATGGGGATGCGCTATGATCTGCCGCTGACCTCTGTGGCCGCCGGGCTGGCGCCGACCAAGGATTGGAAGATCGTCAACCGCGGGGCGCAATGGGTGATTGGCGACAGCGTAAACGCCTCAATCGGGCAGGGTTTTGTGCTGGCCTCTCCTTTGCAGCTGGCGGTGATGACGGCGCGGATTGCGACCGGGCGCGCGATCCTGCCCAATCTGGTGAAATCGGTGGGCGGCGTGGCCAAGCCCGCGCGGGTGCAGAACAAGACGGCAGGCTCGCTTGAGCTGAATGAAAATCACCTGCGCGCAGTGCGCAAGGCGATGTTTGATGTCTCAAACAACCGGCGCGGCACGGCCTATTCCAGCCGGGTGATTGCCGATGAACACCGCATGGCGGGTAAGACCGGCACCAGCCAGGTGCGCAACATCACCGCCGCGGAACGGGCCGCGGGGGTGTTTCGCAATGAGGACCTGCCGCGCGAACGTCGGGACCATGCGCTGTTTGTGAATTTTGCGCCCTATGACAACCCCAAGGTCGCTGTGGCCGTGATTGTGGAGCATGGCGGCAGCGGATCCAAGGCCGCCGCGCCTATTGCGCGCGACATCACGCTACAAGCGCTGTACAAAGGGGATCCGCCGCTGGACGCCTATCCCAGCAAGGACCGCGCGGCGATCAAATCGCAGCAGGAAATGCTGCGCAAATTGCAGGCCGCGACCCTGAGCGACGGAAGCGACCGGGCGTGAGTTATCTAGAATACACCCTGAAAACGCCGCCCACGGGTCTGCGCAAGGCGCTTTATTTCCATTGGGGTCTCGCGCTGCTGTTGACCACGGTGGCGGGCATTGGGTTTTTGATGCTCTTCTCGGTGGCGGGAGGATCATTTTCGCCCTGGGCAGAGCCGCAAATGAAGCGCTTTGCCGTGGGCTTTGTTCTGATGTTCTTTGTCGCCATGGTGCCGATCTATTTTTGGCGCAACGTGTCCGCGCTGGCTTATGTGGTGGCGATTTTGCTGCTGGTCGCGGTGGAGTTTGCGGGCTTTGAAGGCAAAGGCGCGCAGCGGTGGATTGACCTGGGCTTTATGCGGTTGCAGCCCTCAGAGATGATGAAAATCAGCCTCGTGATGGCGCTGGCGGCCTATTACGATTGGCTGCCCATGTCGCGCGTGGCGCAGCCGGTTTGGGTGTTTGTGCCGGCTGTGTTGATCCTGTTGCCGGTCGGTCTGGTGCTGCGCCAACCCGATCTTGGGACCTCGATCCTGTTGATCACGGGCGGTGCGATCCTGATGTTTCTGGCGGGCGTGCATTGGATTTATTTCGCGGTGGTCATTGCGGCGGTCGTTGGGTTGGTCGCCGCCGTATTCCAAAGCCGGGGCACCGATTGGCAGATGCTGGCGGATTATCAATATCGCCGGATTGACACGTTTCTGGATCCCTCCACCGATCCGTTGGGAGCAGGCTATCACATCACGCAATCCAAGATCGCGCTTGGCTCTGGCGGGTGGACCGGGCGGGGGTTCATGCAAGGCACACAGTCGCGCCTGAACTTTCTGCCGGAAAAGCACACGGACTTTATCTTTACGACCTTGGCCGAAGAATTTGGCTTTGTCGGTGCGGTGTCGCTTTTGGTGCTTTATGGGTTGATCATCCTCTTTTGCGTGGTGTCGGCGCTGGCCAACAAGGATCGGTTTGCTTCGCTTTTGACGCTGGGGATCGCGGCGACGTTTTTCCTCTTTTTCGCGGTGAACATGTCGATGGTGATGGGGCTGGCGCCTGTTGTGGGTGTGCCGCTGCCCTTGGTCAGTTTCGGAGGGTCGGCCATGCTGATTTTGATGATCGGGTTTGGCTTGGTGCAATCCGCCCATATTCACAGGCCGCGCTAAGCCATGGTGTTGAACGTGCTCTATGCCGGACGACCGGCACGCTGGCCGGAGTTTCAGCCGCATCTGGAGGCCGGGTTTGAGACCGCCGGGCTGGACGTGCACCTGTCACCGGAGATCGCGCCGGAGGAGGTGGATTACATCGTCTTTGCGCCCACCGGGCCGGTGTCGGATTTCACGCCCTATACGCGCACCAAGGCGGTGCTGAGCCTTTGGGCGGGGGTGGAAAAGGTCGTGGGCAATGCGACCTTGACCCAACCTTTGTGCCGGATGGTGGATGAGGGGCTGACGCTGGGCATGGCGGAATGGGTCACGGGGCATGTGCTGCGCCATCATCTGGACATCGACAAGGATGTGACCCGCGCGCCGGGCGATTGGGAGGCGGATATCCCGCCGCTGGCGCCGGAACGGCCGGTGACGATCCTGGGTCTGGGGGAGTTGGGACAAGCAGCGGCACGGCCTTTGATCGAGCTTGGCTTTCCCGTCACCGGCTGGAGCCGCAGCGCGAAAGACATCCCCGGGATCCGCTGTCTGCACGGCGAAGACGGGCTGCACGAGGCGCTGCAGAGCGCCGAGATCTTGGTGCTGTTGCTGCCCAACACGACCGCGACGGAGAACCTCCTGAACGCCCGCACCATGGCGATGCTGCCGCGGGGCGCGGTGGTGATCAACCCCGGGCGTGGGCCTCTGATCCACGATGAGGATCTGCTGGACGCGCTGGACCGTGGCCAGATCGGACATGCGACATTGGATGTTTTCCGGGTAGAGCCGTTGCCGCAAGAGCATCCGTTTTGGCACCATCCCAAGGTGACTGTGACGCCGCATATTGCGGCCGATACACGGCCATCAACCTCGGCCAAGGTGATTGTTGAAAATGTCCGGCGGTGCGAGGCGGGGGAGCCGTTGCTGCACTTGGTTGACCGTACGCTGGGGTATTGAGTGGTGGGGTAAACCCCACCCTACATCCTAAGGGTAAAGATCCGCATTTTAGGTCAGTCGCCCGCGATGAAATGCGTCATTGTCCAGCTGCCATCGACCTTGGCAAAGATCGCGCGGTGATCAAGCAGGAAGCGGGCGAAATCGCGGTGCACGAACCCCTTCGTGCCATCGGCCATTTCGAGTTCTACAAACTGCGTGCCGGTGACCCAGTTGCGGAAGGTCACCACATCGTAGTTGAGCCGTGTCACCACATTGCCAAACCGGATCGGACGGTCGCGCAGGGCGACGCCGGAGCCGGTGATGAACAGCACCTCAAACGGGTCCATATCGGCGGGCTGTTGGGCGGCAAAGGTATAGGGCGCCACGAATGTGCCATCGTCCCGGAAAAGCCCGCCCAGGCGCAGCACGGTTTCCAGCTCTGCCCAGTTGCGTTCGCGCAGGGCGGGTGCCTCGTGTTTTTGGTCGGGCGAGAACTGTTCGGGGTCCACCTCAAGGAAGGCGCGCAGGGCGTCATGGCCGGCATCCCCACCGAAACTGAGCATGATATCCGCAGCTGCCATGGCGAGAATGGCATCGATATCGCGGGCCACCACGGCAGCGATCAGGGCGTCACGATAGGTGACAAAGCTTGCATCAATGTCGGCCTCATCCACCGGTTCCAGGGTTGGTGTTGGGGTTGGGGATTGCGCCACCGCGCTGAGGGGCATGGCCAAAGCCAGGAAAAGAAACAAAATACGCATGATTTCACCTTAGACGCGGGGGTTTGTCAGGGTCCATACCGGGCGGGGTGATCTGTGTCTCTTGCACCGCCGGAGGCTTGGGCAGGTCAAAGCGCAAGCCCACCCGGGCCAGGCGGGCCGCGATTGGGGCCTCGGCGCGGAAAAAGGCCACGTCCAATGCGGCGGCCTCAAGACCTGAAAACTGCAGCACCTCAGACACCGCGCGGGCCAAGGCGGGCTCAGAGCCCGGCAGCGCGTCGATGATGCCCAGCATGTGACCGTCGGCGCCGTTGTCATAGATCACGCTGGCCAGATAGGCGTTGTCGGCCAGCCCTGTGGCACTGGCCAGCCGCGCATCGAGACCTTTGAGCAGGCTTTCGGGCAAAAGACCCGGCGGGCCAAATTCGCGCACATGGGTTTCGACCTCATCGGGGCCTTTGCCCAACGTGTCTTGCAACCATTGCACGGCGTCGGGCGGCATCAGCATCTCAGAGGGGGCGACGCCCAGATTGATGCCAAGGCCAAAGCCCTCTGGCGCCAAAAGATCCGCGATGGAGCGGCCAGAGAGGGCCGCATAGGCCGCCCCAGCGCCTGCGAATTCGGCCAGCCGGGCCTCGGTGTCGAAGACGAGAACGAAGGAATGCCCCTCGGCCGGGAAAATCTTGGGTTCCACGCTGTCGCCCGTGCTTTCGCGTTCGAGCAGGACGAAAAGTTCGGTGCCCACAAGCTGTTGGTAGAATGCCATGCGCGTGGCCTCGTCCGAGGCGGCCTCCATCGCGGCATGGGCGTGATCGAGCGGGGTTTCAGCCATGCATCACCTCTTGCACCCGGGCGCGCAGGACGGGGAGAAGCTCCGCCTCGAACCAGGGATTTTTCTTGAGCCATCCGGTGTTGCGCCAAGATGGGTGTGGTAGCGCGAACACCTGAGGCGCGTGGTCGCGCCAGGCGTGAACCGTGTCTGTCACCGACCCCTGCCGCCCGAGATGGTATTTATGCGCATAGCCACCGACGAGGACGCGCAAGCGCACGCTTTGGAGCGCATCCATCACCTGATCGTGCCAGGTTTCACCGCAGAGTTTGGGCGGCGGCAGGTCAGAGCCCTTGGCGTCATAGCCCGGAAAACAACAGGCCATGGGCACGAAGGCCACGCGCGTGGTGTCGTAAAAATCATCCCAGTCCAGCCCGAGCCAATCGCGCAACCGATCGCCCGAGGGGTCATCAAAGGGTCGGCCGGAAGTGTGCACGCGCAGACCGGGCGCCTGCCCCGCGATGAGCAGCCGCGCACCGGGTTGAAACCACACGACGGGGCGCGGGGCGTGCTGTGTGTGCGTAGCAGAAAAGCGGGCCTGACACAGCTGGCAGTTTTTGATCTTGTGTTGCAATCCCATGTGAGGGCTCAGATAAGCCGGACCCCGGCGGCGTCCATGGCGTCTTTTGCCGCTGCCAATGACCCGTCGAAATCAATGCCGCGACACAGCTCTTGGCGCACCTCGACCGTGTAGCCCAGCTTGGCGGCATCCACGGCGGTGTAGTTCACGCAAAAATCCGTGGCGATGCCCACGCAGGTCAGGTGCGTGATGCCGCGGGTTTGCAGATACCCGTGCAGGCCCGTGGGCGTGCTGTGGTCATTTTCAAAGAACCCGGAATAGCTATCGATCGCGGGGTTATAGCCTTTGCGCACGATCATGTTGGCCGCATCCGTGTTGAGACCTTCGTGAAAATCCGCGCCGGGGCTGCCTTGGATACAGTGATCGGGCCAAAGCACCTGCGGGCCATAGGGCATATCGATCAACGTCATCGGATCGCGCCCGGGATGGGAGGAGGCAAAGGAGGAATGCCCCGCCGGGTGCCAATCCTGAGTGAGCACGACCGCGTCCATCTGGGCCATCAGGGCGTTGATGCCTGGGACAATCTCATCGCCCCCGGCCACGGCCAGCGCCCCGCCGGGGCAGAAATCATTCTGGACGTCTATGACGATCAAAGCCTGCATTGTTCAGTCTCCTGCTTGGGCCGTTGCATCGCGATCCTGCACCATTTTTGTCAACAGTTTAACCTGTCCTTTGTAGCTTTCGACCTGTCGGGTCAGATGCTGGATCAGGGCGGACCGATCGCTGAGCCCTGTCGCAGGACCCTTTAGCGTTGCGGGGTCTGCGAGGCCGTAGCGGACAAGGAAAGTTTTGATGATCTCACCGACCAGCGCGTTGGTGACATGCACGCGGTCTTGTTGCCAGGCGAGATCGGGGTGACTGATCTGAGCCGCCTCATAGCTTGGGAAATAATCGACGCCTGACGCCTCTGCGACAAACTCCCAAGCCGCGCTGCGCAGGGTCGCCTTGGACGTCATATTGGCGGTGATCACATCATCGGTGGTGAAGGTCCGCCCCAAGGGCACGGGGGAGACCGTGAGCACCAGTTTCTGGCCCGGTTTGCTGTGGCTATCCAGGATCGATTTGATGTCGCGCAAAGCGGTCATGCACTGCTGAAAGGACAGCACCTGAAATTCGAACCTGTCCGGTGTCGCGCGGATTTGATGCGGGTGGGGGGCGGCGTTGAAATAGAGGCCCGTTTCGCGATCAAACCAAGCCTCGGTGAGGCCCAGCGTCAGGATCAGGATGTCGGCCTCAAAGGCCTGGGCAAAGTAGCGATTGATCTCTTCGCGCCGGGCCATCATCTCTGCCAAGGGGGCTGTGCCGGACTTTGGCACGAGATGGGAATCGTAGTATTGATCGCGGCCGGACAGGAACATGGAGCGGTCATCAAAGACCTGTTCCCCGCTGGCAAATTGCAGCTCGTGCAACATCGAAAACGGGTTGAATTTGTTGAAGATCCCCGTGGCCCTGGCCTTGGTCGCGCCCAGATCGCGCACATCGGCCTGTCGGCTGAGCACTGTGACGCCATGGGCCTCAAGGGTCTCTTCGACGTTGCGGGCAAAGCAAGAGCCCATGGCGAAAAACGTATCCTCGGGCCGGGCGTTGAAGCTTTGCCGACCGTGCGGGACGCAAATGTGTTTGTCGATCCTCTCTTGCGCGCTGTTGTCGACGCCCGTCCACCGGTGGTGCGGATTTTGCCGGGAGTGTCGCAAGGTGGTTTGGCAGTCAGACATTATGCGCTCCTTTCTGGCCGCGCTCCGTTCTGGCAGCATTTTGGACGGCAGGGTAGTATGGCCGCTGAGCGAGGTCCATGGGGCAGCCCCCCGTGAGTTGGCATTGGGGTTGGGATGGGCCATATGTGACAAGACACCTTAACCGCGATTGACGCATGTACACGATTGCCGCCCTTTATCACTTTACCCGGTTCGATGACCCGCATGGCCTGCAAGGGCCGCTCTTTGCCCTGTGCGAGGAAGAGCGGATTTCCGGGACGCTGATTTTGGCGACCGAAGGGATCAACGGCACCATCGCGGGGCCGGATGCGGGCATTCGCGCGGTTCTGGATCATCTACGGGCATTGCCGGGCTGTGCGGATCTGACGTGGAAGGAAAGCCATTCCGAACGCCAACCTTTTCGCCGCCTGAAGGTGCGCGTGAAGGCCGAGATCGTGACAATGGGCCAGCCGCAGGTGGACCCGATTGCCGGGACCGGGCGCTATGTCGCGCCGCAGGATTGGAACGCCCTGATCGCGTCACCGGACGTGGCAGTGATTGACACGCGCAATGATTACGAGGTGGCGATTGGCACGTTTCAGGGCGCCGTGGACCCGCAAACCGCCTCTTTCCGGGATTTCCCGGCATGGTGGGCGGCCAACAAGGATGCGTTTGAAGGCAAGCGCATCGCGATGTTCTGCACCGGTGGGATCCGCTGTGAAAAATCGACGAATTACCTGTTGGGCGAAGGGGTGGACGAGGTGTTTCACCTTGAAGGCGGGATCCTGAAATACCTGGAAGAGGTGCCCGAGGAAGAGAGCCTTTGGCAGGGATCGTGTTTCGTGTTCGACAATCGCGTGTCGGTGGATCACGGGCTGAAACCGGGCGCGCATATTCTGTGCCATGCCTGCCGACGCCCGATTGAGCCTGCGGATACGCAGCGTCCGGAATATGAGGATGGTGTGTCCTGTCACCTGTGCGCCGATGAGGTGTCAGACGAGGACAAGGCGCGGTTTCGGGAGCGGCAAAAGCAGATCGCGCTGTCAGAGGCCCGCGGTGAGAGCCACATCAAGATCGTGCATGAGACCTGACATTTTAGGGACGGCGACGCGCGGCGTGCGAGGCCGGGCGCAAGGGACGACCCCCCTTGCAGCCGACGCGCGGCGGCTCACGGGCCAGGCCAAGGCGCGGCCCGGATACATCGCCGCCGAGGGTATCATACGTCCCTGAAGGCGGGCGCTTGGGCGGTCTGGCGGGCTGGGCATTTGCAGGGAAACGACCCTTCCCCTTCGTCTCTGGCCGGGATATGTCAGGTGCCTGAAACAAAGGATCGGCCCCATGACGTCCGATATGCGCCCCAAAGACATAGCCCGCGACGTGCTGCGCATTGAGCGTGATGCGCTGAGCCAGATG
>ERZ1740070.634-NODE-634-length-23440-cov-6.271328_pt1 | contig 23440 bp, 19 predicted proteins | sample MGYA00581734_ERZ1740070 | MGnify/ENA primary metagenome ERZ1740070 (study PRJEB43018, sample SAMN04849744) | marine metagenome | isolation source: floating plastic debris | place: Pacific Ocean | collected 2008-09-01 | study: EMG produced TPA metagenomics assembly...
CGAGGCGCTTGGCCATTTTTTTGGCTATGCAACATTCTTAAGTCAGCGCCATTCACCTATACCATGGACTCCAAAGTCACAGAATAAATCTGAAAAAATAACCAGATAAGGCTCCCTCTACGAAAAGCAACGATACAGTGAGGTGGACATTATCGGCAGGAACTCACTCTCCCCGAGAATGTTCTATTTGACTAACAATGTTTTGTAGCAAACTGCCTGAATGCATTCAGCAGTTTGCGCCGCACATAGCTGTTGTAGACTGCGCAAAGCTTATTCAGCAACAGCTTATTACACTCACACCCTCGATTGTAATTTTTGATTTTTTAGGAGTAACTAGAGCCTATGAGTCCCCTGAATGTTGAAGCTCATGGAGAAACCATTAGTGCTGGTACTGAAAGCTTTCAGGCAAGCCATATAGACGTTATCGAAACCGTCATTGCCAGCCTTGATCAAGGAGGTGATGCCATGGTTAGCCGAGATAGCGATGGATATCTTTGGAAATTCACCTATGGCAGTGTTGCGGTCTACGTCCAGCTAACGGGGACTGACGATGAAGATACGTTGACTGTCTGGTCTCCAATTCTTAAGTTGCCAGTGACTAATCAAGCAGAGCTGATGCAAGAGTTACTGGCAATGAATTGTGGAGAAACATTTGAAGCTTGCTACGGTATTTCTAATCAAGAGGTTTTGATCCTAGCCAGCCGCATTCTGGCAGACATTAACCCTGGTGAAATTTCTCGATTAATGACCATTGTTGCTACTATCGCTGACGAGATGGATGATGTTCTTCAAGGGAAGTATTCCGATAGTTAGTTAATGGCTATAGCAGCATGGCGGCTTATTCCCTACTTTGAAGCGTGTGGTCTTACACAAATGGCTGTAGACGAATGGCTCTTAGAGCAACATCGTCTCAAGGGTAAGCCGCCCGTTCTCAGGTTTTATACTTGGCAACCCATCGCCATTTCTCTTGGATACCATCAATACCACTACCCAGACTACTGGCACACGTTGCGATGGCATGGACAACCGATTGATTTAGTAAGACGGCCCAGCGGAGGACGAGCTGTGCTACACCAAGGTGATTTGACCTACAGTCTGGTAACTTCTGGGCATCGGGGCCGTCGTCGAGATATTTATGCCTATCTCTGCAGATTTCTAGTTGAGGGGTTGCATAAACTAGATATACCTTTGCACTTGGGTACAGAACATCGCTATCAGCGATCTGCTAACTGTTTTGGCACATCCACAGCTGCTGACCTCGTAATGAATAATGGCTACAAGCTTATCGGTAGTGCCCAACTCTACAGAGATCATTGCATCTTGCAGCATGGCTCCATAAGGTTGCAGCCGGACCCGCATCTTGTGAAAACAGTATTCGGCACCCCAATCATCCCACCGTCTACCCTAGCTAATATTGCCCTGAGTAGTATCATTGAATCTCTGACAGAGGCGGCTCAGAAGGTTTTTGGCATTACATTCAAGACTCAACCTCTATCACGGCAAGAGCTCTTAGCAGCAACGACTTGGGCTCAAGCGAAGCCACTATCTATGAAACGTAGATAGTGGCTTCGCTGCTATTGGCCGCTGTAGGGTGGTTCTATTGAGGCATGCAGCCCGAGGCGTACTGAGCCAGTAAGCTGGAAAAACGTTAATCGACCTCGCACCCCCTCAGTCAAGATGACAAATCCACTGGTACTAAAAAAGCTCATAATCGGCACCATAGTGGGCAACCAGTAGTTTTGATTAAAGGCAAAAAATACCACACCAGCCCAGATAGCAGTGGCTGTCAAACTGCCTAACAGTCTTACTCGTAGGGGGCAATAAAAGTATGTATACCCCAGAATTGGGCTCAAAAAGAGAACCATTCCCCAGACCGGTGCAATAATTAGCTGCAAATGGTCTTGGGCAAGCAAGTTGTTGGCTGCAACAATATGTTGATAGACGCCTGCAGTAGGCGATGCATGATTGTAAGGAGTTGTCATTTCATCCAAATCTGCACCTGTAAACCCAATAAAGACTATCTTGTCTTCAAAGCTAGAGGCCGGCACTTGACCATCTAACACATCTGTAAATGAGTAACGGGGAGCACTGCGCACAAAGCCACGCCAATTGAGCCAAAGGCTCTGGTTTACATCACTAATGGCCCGTGTAGCTAGCTTTTGCTGGCTATAGCGCTGTACAGTCGCGATGCTCAATGCTGAAATACCGTTGACTTTAGGACGGTAAGTACGCGTAATACCGTCAGCGTCAGCATTATGATGAATATGACCAGTTGAGATCGCACCTTCCATCACACTGGCATTTGGCCCAATCACTCCGCGCTGTTCATCCCAGGCCGTGGCCAGTACAACATTGCCATGGCGTGCCATCGCCATGGATAGGTCAGCATCATCTTCGGTCGACTCTGCAAACAAAATATCAAAGGCAATAACACTAGGATTAGCAGGTTCAAGCTTTTCCAATAGCTCAACATAGTGATGACGCGGCCATGGAAATTGACCAATCGTATCTAGACTGGCTTCATCAATTTCAATAACGGTCACCCGCTCATCCCACAATTGCTCGCCTCTTGCTTGGAAAAGGAATCGATAAATAGCATGTTCAATTGGGCGAAAAACTTCGGTGCGAGCCGTCATAAATGTCAAACCCGCTGCTAAGAGTCCGGGCAGAAGTCGCCACCCAGATTGATATCGCCAATGCTTCATAAAAACTGCTCTAAGGATGTGGCTGCAATAGGACCACAACTCACCGCCTTATCCTTTCAACTATGACAATACGTTAACTTTCGATAGGCGCAACAACCAATGGACAAATCACTGAAGTTGTCATGGCCTATGAATCATTTGTCTAGATGCCTAATATCCATACGTCAATAACGTCTAGTAAGCAGCGAAAATTAGAGCCAAAATGGTACAAATCGCTTAAAGTAGCGATTTTTTAGATAATTCAGAAACTAATTTTCCAGCCTACTATTCAGCATTTCTAGCAATTGCAGCGAGCTGTAGCCCAGATGGATAGGCTCCTTCTTCTTTAATGCGATCAATGATTGCTTCAGAAATCGGAAAATTTAGCCGTTTTGCTAACGCACGTACCACATCTCCTCGGTCGATGGTACCAGCAACAGCATCAGCAGGAGAGAGAACTGTAATCCGTCGCAACTCATTCTCTTCAAGGTCTGTAATCACTTGAGACAGTGGAGTTTCCTCTCGCACATAGGGCACATCCAACAGGGGATGAGCTATCTCTACTACAGTCATCACTTCCCAACGGCTGCGTTCAATCTGTCGTAAATCATCAAGGGACACCATGCCTCGATAGCGACCGTTAGACGCTGCAAAATAAACTGCTGACTTTCCCTCATGAAGCAGCTGACTATCAGCAAATTCCCGCAACGTCAGATTGGCATCAATCACCTTAAATTCGCGTACGCTAGCATCTCTAGCTTTTAAGCCTGCGATCGCATCTTGTAAATCACTAACTCGGTTGTATGCACCTGCATTACGTACAGCAAACCAACCTAAGAGCGAGAGCCACAGAAATGTAAATTGTTGAGTTGTCAAATAGGCATAGATACCAATCGTAATCGCCATCCATCCTAAAAGTTGGCCGACCCGAGCGGCCCACCGCACACCTTGAACCCGACTGCCAGTGATTTTCCAAACCAGTGCTTTAAGCACTTGACCACCGTCCAAGGGCAGTCCCGGAATTAAGTTAAATAGAGTTAATACCAGATTGATCTGAGCAATCGTTCCCACAGCTTGGGCTGCCACAGTTTGCGATGGTAACGCTAGTGCAGCCAGACTCAGCAATAAGAATAGAAAAAAGCTGACCAATGGGCCTGCGATCGCAACCTGAAACGCCTGGCCTGGTGTTTTTGACTCTTTGTCAATCGAGGCAATGCCACCAAACAAAAATAGAGTGATTGAATTGACCTGAATACCTTGCCGTCGTGCCACTAGGCTGTGCCCCAGCTCATGGAGGAGTACAGAACCAAACAAAAGCAGTGCCATCACCAAACCCACTACGGCTGCTACTGGAAAGGGGAATCCATCATTGAACAAATCGCTGCCATAGGCAAACGTCATCAACAGGACAATAAAAAACCAGGAGTTATCAACAAATAGGGGAATGCCAAAAATTGCGCCAACGCGCCAACCGGATTGCATAGTGATATACCTTTGATATGCCTAGGGATACTAATGGCGAGACTTTAAAAAGGGTCTTACTTAACCAGGCCCTATTTAGGTACTGGGTTCTATTAGAAAATCTCAAGTCAAGTTTGATTTAGACTACAGATTACCTAAATTTCAAGACCTGACTTCATTTTAATGAGAGGGTTTGCTAGTAGCGTTACTGGATTTCCGAATCTTTATCTATGCGCATCAAAATCTGTGGGCTAACTCGACTAGATCAAGCAGTTGCGATCGCATCTATGGGAGCGTCTGTATTAGGGTTTATTTGTGTCAAACAATCACCACGATATGTTACCCCTGATGTTATTGAAACTATTGCCCAGGCACTACCTCCGATTGATCGATTTGGCGTTTTTGCCAACGCCCCTTTAGAGGAAATCCAACAGACTAAAGGCTATCTAACCGGCATACAGCTTCATGGCCAAGAGTCGCCTGCCGACTGTCAAAAAATTCGGATAGCGTTACCTGAAATAGAGCTAATCAAAGCGTTACGGATGCGTAACGCTCAAGATCTAGTGCAGATCAAAGAGTACGCCCCCTATGTTGATACTTTTTTACTAGATGCCTATCATCCTCAACAGCTAGGCGGAACGGGCCACACCCTAGACTGGGAAACTCTCAAGTCGTTTCAACCTGAGAAACCGTGGTTTTTAGCAGGTGGACTACGCCCTGACAACGTCACCCAGGCCCTGTCTATTCTCACGCCCGATGGCATTGACCTTTCAAGTGGCGTAGAAAGTGCCCCTGGCGATAAGGATCTTCAAAAGGTTGCTCAGCTCATCAAAGCAGTCAGGACCGTTTTGACAAAATAGAGCTGCGAGGGTTTGTAACAAAACATCTCTGACCCTAAATCTTGGTTACAGAATATACCTCATAATTCATACACCTCAAACTGTGATGATAATTTAATTGCAGTCGAAATATAGTTCCTCAGCTGCACTCGTATGTATAACGCCCGAAAAGACTGGTTAGGCGCACTTATGATGGCTGGCCTTGGTGCTGGCATTATTACATCCTTTGCAGTCAGCCAAGGTCAAAATCCCTTTGTTGGGCTAGGTATTACAGCCTTTGCGTCCATTGTCGCTGTTCTCTTTGATCACTTTTGCTAGCAGGAACCGTCTACCTGTTCTAGCGATTGCTCCTGTCCGGCCAGTAGTGTTAGCTACTGGCTTTTTTGACCGAATTGATAATTGTGACTCCATAAATATACTGCGCCATTGGTAGGCAGTGTAGAAAATATAGCTTTACGATATCTCATAGCAAAAAGCCGATGATATTTACATCACCGGCTTTTTGCTATAAGAGGTTCCTATCGCCAAAAGCGACTAGTTCAAGGCTTCTAGATAATCACGAATACGGTTGCGACGCTTTGGCTGACGCAATTTTTGCAACGCTTTAGATTCAATTTGACGGACGCGCTCACGAGATAGTTCTAACGTGCGGCCAATCTCAGCCAATGAGTATGGCACACCATCCCCTAGGCCAAATCGCAGACGAATGACTTCTTGCTCACGAGTAGTCAGATCAGCCAAAAGCTGATGTAAGTCACGTCGTAGAGCATCGCGTACCGCCAGTTCCTCAGGTGATAGCGCATCGGTTTCTAGAAGATCTCCTAGTTCCGTATCACGCTCTTTACCAACCTTGGTCTCTAGCGAAATAGACCGGGGTACCTTGAGTAGAACCTCACGCACTTGAGGCGCAGTCATCTTTAGCTCACGAGCGATGTCTTCCACAGTGGCTGTGCGGCCTTTAGTCTGGGAAATTTTACGCTGGGCTTTCTTGATCTTGTTGAGCTTTTCGGTGATGTGAACCGGCAGACGAATCGTGCGGCTTTGAGTTGCGATCGCACGGGTAATCCCTTGACGAATCCACCAATAGGCATAGGTGCTAAAGCGATATCCCTTAGTGGGGTCAAACTTCTCAACCGCCCGCTCTAGACCCAACGTACCTTCTTGGATTAGGTCCAGCAACTCCAAACCACGGTTTTGATATTTCTTGGCAACCGACACCACTAGGCGTAGGTTCGCCTTGATCATATGCTCTTTAGCCCGAACTCCTTCACGGCAAGCCTCATCTAGCTCTGAAACAGATAGACCAACCAGTTCAGCCCACTGGCGTTTGCCCGCCTGTAGAGTCGGCTTTAAATCAGTAGGAGAGATGTCACACTCTTTCGCAAGACGCTCCAGGGAGGGACGATGGCCCAACTGAGCCGTCATTCGATCCCGCGTCTCTAAAAGCAAAACATAAGTAGTTAAAATGCCATCCTGAGCCTCGGCAGCACTGTTACGCTGCTCTAAGAGGCTCATATAGCTCTGAACTAGCTGCGCTTCAGCAACCTCTTCATCGCGCTCTAGTAGACGGACACGTCCAATTTCTTGTAAATAAAGACGAACTAAATCAGTAGTACGGCGTCCCGGAGTAACCGCCAATTTATCAACGTCTAAGTTTTCGACAGTGCTATCGTCATCTTTCGACAGCAGCATTTTGATATCGGTATCGCTGGGCTCCTCCTTGCCAGGATCAGCCGTAGCGAGAGCAACAGAGCTGGGGGCTGCCAGATCAGCATCTGTAGTGGTTTGATAAGACGTTGCATCCATAACCATGGGCGGTGTAGCTTTAAGAACAGTCAAGGCCGTCTAGCCCTCGTAGATGTAGTGTGCCCTAGCCAAGAGACCGGGGAACAACCTGCAAAATTGGGAATTTATCCACGCACAAGCACGAACCTAGTGAGCTAGACTGACGCACCCAAACTTAGCGTAGAGTGACGTTGTTAAACTCCAAGTGATTCATGTCAAGGTGACGTTGGGATCTACATCACTCAGTAAATCAATTCCCGATTGACAGCATCTAAGATTGCACCGAGGACTATATCTAACTAAATATCAACCACTCTTAGACACCCTTATCAGGATTAGTCCAGGTTTTTCAGTGGCACAGGTTTAGCAAAAATATCCTGACTTATTCGGATATCAGAACACCTGCTCGCCCCTAAATTCAGGTTCTTCTGGAAAACGCCATAGCCCCTGATAGCCCAACTCACACGCAGCAGACATCACAAGAATTTCATGAGTACCAGCTGTTCTATTACATCTGCTTTATGTATAGCCAGTTAAACTAGCTGGCCCTATCAAGTACTTCAGCTTTCGTCAATCACAGCTTTACGATCAAGCAATAATAGTTCACGCAGCTGATCTGTATCTAGCTCGGTCAACCACTGTTCACCAGCACCCACAACCTGTTCCGCTAGCGCTTTTTTACTCTCAATCATGTCGTTAATGCGTTCTTCTAGAGTGCCGCTACAGACAAACTTGTGCACTTGGACGTTGCGGGTTTGACCAATACGAAACGCTCGATCCGTTGCCTGGTTCTCTACAGCTGGATTCCACCAGCGATCAAAGTGAAATACATGGTTCGCACGGGTAAGATTAAGACCCACTCCGCCAGCTTTGAGCGAAAGAATAAATAATTTTGGTCCATTGGGATCATGCTGAAAGCGATCTACCATCGCCTCACGAGCAGGCTGAGACGTACTGCCGTATAAAAATAAGGCATCTTCAGATAAGTGCTCTTTTAAGTGTGCCTTTAGTAGGCTACCCCACTCAGCAAACTGAGTAAAAATCAAGGCGCGATCGCCTTCTGAAATCACTTCTTCGAGCATTTCATTGAGACGCTGTAGCTTAGCAGAACGCCGCTGTTTGCCCAAGGACGCCTGCTTTAAATATTGGGCTGGATGATTACAGATTTGCTTTAGCTTGACTAGCAACCCCAAAATCATTCCCCGCCGTTTCACACCATCGGCCTCATCGATATCGGCTAGCGCCTCGTCAACAGCTTTTTGATACAGCCGCGCTTGCTCTGCAGATAGCCCGCAAAATACGGTCATTTCTTGCTTCTCAGGCAAATCTTGAATAATCGTACGATCAGTCTTGAGCCGCCTCAAAATAAAAGGTTGGACTAGACCTCGCAGGGTACGCAGCGAATCGGTATCTCCGTAGCGTTCAATAGGAGTTGCAAAACGTCGCTGAAAAAAGTTCTTAGGCCCCAGATAGTTAGGGTTTAAGAAATCCATAATGGACCATAGTTCAGCCAGTCGATTTTCTACTGGGGTACCAGTCAGAGCAATGCGAAAATCACTTTCTAACTCCCGTACGGCCTTAGACTGCTTAGCGTCAGAGTTTTTAATATTTTGGGCCTCATCAAGTACTACACCTTGCCAATCCACTCTTTTGAGCTCTTTAAGATCTCGATAGACCAGGGTGTAGCTGGTGATAATCAGGTTTGTCTGCCGCGTTTTTTTGACAAACGTAGTACCCTTCGGACGCTTATCACCGTGGTAAATTAGCGCCGTTAACTCTGGACCAAATCGGTTAACTTCTCGTTGCCAGTTACTCAGCACCGATGTCGGACAAACCAGCAAAATGGGTTTAGTTAAAATGTCTTGCTGTTTTAAGTTGAGTAAAAAAGCAATGAGCTGGATAGTTTTACCCAAACCCATATCGTCTGCTAAACAAGCTCCCAAGCCCCACTGTTCTAAGAATGACAGCCAGGATACTCCCCTTGCCTGATAAGGTCGAAGCTTACCTTTAAACCCATCAGGTTCGTCCATCTCTTCAAGGGTCTGATTACCTGTGGTTAACGTTGTAATCAGCTCCTCAAGTTTGCCTGAGGCTTCAAAAGCAACGACTGGCAGCTTGTCAATCAGCTGACCATCACCGCTGCTGATGCGTAAGACCTCTTCAACAGAAAGCTTGGTTTTGGTTTGTCGACTAGTGAAAAATGACTGGGCTGCCTTAACATCCTGCGGACGCAGCTCAACCCATTGACCGTTGACTTCTACCAAAGGTGTTTGCTGAGCTATTAATTGCTCAAACTCTCGTTGACTGACACTTTGACCACCAATGGAAAGCTGCCACTCAAAGTTCAGCAAGCTCTGTAAGCCAAGACGCTGCTGCTTACGGGGAGGAGTAATTGCTTTTACACTCAGCCCCAAACGACTGGCACTGGCCTTGGTTGGGTCAACCAGATTCTCGGGCAGAGTAACACCAAATCCATTGTCTTGTAAGCGATTTGCAGTAGCCTTAATAAATTCGAAGGCCTGAATCGGATCAAGGATGCAACTACTAGGGCTAGCATTGCCCAAGGTTTGCTTAATCGGTTCACACAGCCGAGCTGCACGGCCTAGACCTGCCAGCAGCTTTTCTTGAGGCCCATCGACGGTACGCCCACGATAATCTAATTGATCAACCGGATGCTGCCAAATAATCTGGGCATCAAGCCAAAAGTTTTTATCATCGGCTGCCTCTAGGCCATAGTGCAACGTCCAGTTGAGTTCGCCACTAGGTGGCGGCATCAAACGAAACCCTACATGCAATGCATCAAGGACATCCGCCGCTAAATTTTGAAGCGGTGAAGTCCAAGTATTTTGAGCTTCATTTAGCCGCACTATACCAACTGGTGTTGATTCAATGCGTTTTTTCTTTTCCTGGGTTAAGGCACCAACCCATTCGCGCAGAGGCAAATCTTTACTGAGAGGGGCTGTCGCTGGCAAGGGTTGCGTCTGGGCTAATTCACGTACTTTAGCCGCCACCATGTAGCCTAAAAAGTCTTGGAGTAGAGGAGAAGAAGCCCCTGGAAAATCGATGGCCACTGGAAGAACCGACTGAGCTGCATTTGCTTTGGCAGCAGTCTTTTTAGCTTTGGCAGTGCTGTCTTTCCGTTTCTGGAGGTTTAGTGTTTGATACAGTCGGCAGACCAAAGGCATACGATCAGAGAATTGCCGTAGTCTAGCCTGATCAGTAGCGCTATTTAGGAGCAGCTGCCAGGCTGCGATCGCACCCCCACCATCAGCACTCACCGTTGGCACAAACTTTCCACGTGCCATCAGATCTAAACTCCAGCGTGCCATATGAGACCAGTAGCGTAAATCACCTCCGACCAAGTTAGCGTCAGCTCCCAGCGGCACTCCTGTCAGAAACTTAAGAGCGGCGGCGGCAGGCAGCATCACACCAGATACGCGCCACGGATACAGCACAATCTCCAGCTCCTGAGATTGACCAGATAGCTGAGGATAAAGTTGCTTATCGGCGATTACCGACGGTCCAGCTAAAAAACATTCTTGCCAACGAGCATTAAATCGCTCCGCCAATATACTCAAATTCCACTGGGTTTCTTCCGCCAGTAGTGCCTGAAACTCATCCCGACTTAAGCAGTAAGGATGAGGTGACACACTAAATCCATCACCGCCTGCTTCAAGCCTGCGCCATGTCTCAGCCCACACAAAAAAGCGTTGCTGTGTCGAGAGCCAACTTCCGTGGAGAATCCCCATAGTTAATGCCGCCTTCAGTACCGTCCAATATCCAGAAGCAAAAGGATTACGGTGTATGGGTTAACCCAATAACCACTCACCTACACCTCATATTTTTCATAGGCCGCCACAATCCTCTGAACCAAGGGGTGACGCACAACATCAGCCTTTGTTAGCTCAGAAAAAGCAATACCGTCCACGCCCCTAAGCACCTTTATAGCCATGGATAAACCCGATTGACGCTCATTAGGCAAATCCGTTTGAGTAATGTCTCCAGTCACCACCATCCGCGACTTGAAACCTAAACGTGTTAACACCATTTTCATTTGCGCTGGCGTTGTATTCTGAGCTTCATCTAAAATCACAAATGCATTGCTCAAGGTGCGTCCTCGCATATAGGCCAGCGGAGCTACCTCAATAATGCCGCGTTCCATCAGTCCAGGAATACGCTCTGGATCGATGAGCTCGTGAAGTGCATCATACAAAGGACGCAGGTAGGGATCTACTTTTTGCTGTAAATCACCAGGCAAAAAGCCTAAACTCTCTCCAGCCTCGACAGCGGGTCTTGTCAAAATCAGCCGCTCATATTGCTGCTCAAGAATTGCCTGAACAGCCACCATAGCCGCTAAAAAAGTTTTGCCCGTTCCTGCTGGACCGGTACAAAAAATCAAATCGTTGGTACGCAAAGAACCAACATATTTGCGTTGTCGAAACGTTTTAGCCCGAATCGTTTCTCCACGACGCGTACGGGCAATGACATCGCTATGAAGCTTATCAAGGTCATCTTCTCGATGAGTATCGAGAGCATGAACCGCAGTCATTACTTCAGCAACCGAGACCGGTTGCCCCTGAGACCACATAGATTCTAGTGATAGTACCAATCGCTTGGAACGATCTACCTGACTTGACGTACCCGATATTAATAACGTGGTACCCCGCATAACTAACTTGGCCCCTGTCTGCTGAGATAGCCGCTTAATGGCTTCCTCTTGGTATCCAGCCATTGCCATTGCTTGCTCAGCAGAATCAAATTCAAATACGAAGGCACCATCCATAAAATAGGCTAACCTTGCCACCACAGATGTCTAACATCTGAGCTTTATGTACACACTAAAGTCACTCTTACTTAAGCTTGGGCGACGCTTTCTTCGTCAGATATCATCAGAGCTTTGATGACGTCTAGGAGGGGCCTTACTAGGAGAACCACCCCGTGGGCCACTACGTCGAGGGCGAGAACCACCACGACCAACCCGTGGACGACCGCGCTCTCCCCCATTTGACTCGTGAGACGATTCACCATAAACATCCAGATGAACCGAACGATTATACAGTGCCCCTGTTGCCGTCAAGACCTTGCGAATTGCTTGAATATTACGACCACCACGACCAAACACACGACCTTTGTCTTCTCCATCAAAGGCAACCCTTATCCAAAGACGTTGGCCATCCGATAATGTCTCAAGATCGAGTCTCAACGCATCAGGAGACTCCAAAAAAGGATTTACCAGGAATCGCACTAAGGCTTCAAAGTCAGGCACATTCGCCACCCTCTACTATCTAGCAGCACACAACACATGCGAAAAATCAGAAAGCTCACTTTTGCTGTGAACAGCTTCAGAGCGGAGGCTTCCATACCAATTAAGACCATACAATAGGCCGACGACCGAACTCAGGACTTAAGCTGTTCGTAAACATTAGCTTTCTGAAGAATATGCTGCACTGTCTTAGTAGGCTGCGCACCTTCTCTGAGACGCTTCAAAATAGCAGGCACTTCTAAACGTGTTTCATCAGTACGAGGATTGTAAAAACCTAGTTCCTCCAAAGGTCTACCGTCACGACGATCACGACTATTCATAGCCACGATCCGATAGCTTACTTCACGTTTTTTACCGTAGCGCTTGAGCCGAAGTTTGATCATAGTTGTGCTGAGATAGTCCGTCTACTGTTATTCAAGGAAGTATGCAATTGGATAAATCTATCCACCAGTGCACCTAAACAAAACTTACCCTTACTAAGAAGGCATAGTTGTCCAGAGCAACTAATTCTATCATCACTTGCAGGCATTGACATCACGGCAGCCAATACAATAAGGCTGCCGTTGTTCAGACCATCTTCAGTGACAGGGTTGCTATGAAATTATTGAGCAATTTTTGAGCTGAAATCAGAACATATGCCTCAATCCTCGTGATCATCAAATGGATCAGCCAACTGTTTTGACGGTGGACCAAACGCAGTGTAAACGGCAAGAGCAGTGAACGCGACGATAACTGCGCCCACTGAAATGATAAGAACTGTTGCAGAATCCATAGGATCGTTTAAGACATAAGGGATGTAAAATCTATGATATTACAGAATATAAAGTGACCTTAAGGTACTTACGCCCATGGCACAACAAACTCGGTTGGGAAACCTGCTCAAGCCTCTAAACTCCGAATACGGGAAAGTAACCCCTGGCTGGGGTACAGCCCCTCTTATGGGGGTATTCATGGCACTTTTCCTTGTTTTCTTGCTCATCATTCTGCAGCTTTACAACAATTCCATTCAAATTCAGGGAGTTGATGTCGATTGGCGTGGCTTAAGTTTCTAAGCTGCCTGACCAGTACACAATGCTTTCTCACAGTTTGGTGAAAGCTTTAAAGCTGTTAAAGGGGATAGGTTTATTGACCTGTCCCCTTTATGAGTAATGTGTGGTTAGTTGAATATGAGAGCATCAGAGCGCTCTGAGCAAATTTTAGTGGTAGTTAGCAGCAGTTAAGGTCAGCGGGAGATTTATCTAAGTAATGAATATTTTTGGCATCGGCTTGCCAGAGATGGCATTGATCATGATGGTGGCACTGCTGGTGTTTGGCCCCAAAAAGCTACCCGAGATTGGTCGCAGTCTTGGTAAAGCGATTAAAGGATTTCAAGACGCTTCTAAAGAGTTTGAAGACGAATTTAAGAAAGAAGCTGCTCGAATTGAAAAGACAGTGGCTGAACCAATGAAAGCTACTTTAGAGAAGCAAGAGCCTAAAGCTCTTAAGCCCGAAGATGGTAAGACCGAGCATACAACCAGTGATGAGACAGCTGGTCTGGCTACTGAGGAGAAAGCATAGTCCTCTCAATACTGTTATCAACAGTATGAATATTGGAGTCAGGCAATAATGACTCCGGCACCTTCAAAACTCTGACGTCAGGTTTCAGCATCAGTGTGCAGTGATAGCAAGTTCTAAGCAGTAGGATGGTGACTACAAACGCCGATTCTCCACAAATACCAAAGCTGTTGATTGGACTAGGAAACGCTGGTCAAAAGTATGAGCGCACACGACACAACATCGGCTTTGAAGTTATAGATAGTTTGGCAAAAAGCTGGGCTGTTCAGCTCACAGAAAATAAGCGCTTCCATGGTAAGGTCGGCGAAACGCGTTCTAGTCACGGCGACCGGTTGATTTTGCTGAAGCCTAATACTTATATGAATCGTTCTGGGCAATCGGTGAGGGCTGTCGTAGATTGGTATAAACTCTCCGCCCATGATGTGATGGTAATCTATGACGACATGGATCTCCCGATTGGCAGACTGCGACTTCGGCTCTCAGGCTCAGCAGGGGGTCACAATGGAATGAAATCCATCATTTCCCATTTAGGAACTCAAGCGTTCTCCAGATTGCGATTGGGTATCAGGCGAGCAGATAACGCGGAGCAACAGGGCAATAGCACTGGCGTGGGTCATGTGCTTGGGAAATTTGCTCCAGCCGAACGCAAAGTTATGGATGCGGCTGTCACTCTTGCTGTTGACGCTGTCGAATTTAGTATACGTAAAGGGATTGAGCGCACCATGAGTCTTTACAATGGGCGAGAAGCTGCCGTTTAAAGGCTGCCAAACCATCTGTTCTAACGATGAATACCTAGCATTGGGGCCTATTGTTGGAGTGAGTCGTGGCTAAGGGAAACGAGAACCAAGCAGCCCCAAAGGTGCTAGTTATATTGAAAGGAAAAGGGGGAGTGGGAAAAACAAACACTGCAGTTAACCTAGCTGAAATTTAAGAAGAAGACCGACGAGTCCTACTTATAGACAGTGATATTCAACGCTCTGCGACTTGGTGGCTTGAGCGGGTTCATCAGGCATTTGATTTTTCCCACGAGACTGATGTTGACATGCTGGGAAAGTTAAAAGCGCTTGCAGACTATGAACTAATTGTGGTTGACACCCCACCAGCGCTACACTCTAAGTCTCTAGGTACCGTATTGACTGTGGCGGACTATCTACTACTACCTACCCCACCAGCACCTATGGATGTGACCGCTTTGATCACAACCGTAAAAACGATTGTTCAACCCTCTGGAGTTTTTCATAGGGTATTGCTGACAAAGGTTGATTCCCGTAGTTTAAAAGAAGCGCAAGAAGCTCAAACTATGCTGGAAAAGTTGGATATTTCAGCTTTTCAAACATATGTTCGAAATTATAAAGCCCATGAACGAGCTGCCATGGAAGGCTGCGCTATTAGTCAGTGGAAGGGGCCCAACGCTCAAGAAGCGCAGGCCGACTATTACCGAGTTGCCTCTGAAGTCCTAAGGGACTGGAAAAGATTATGACGAAAAAACGCATCGCCGACCTGCTCAAAGAAGAAGTTGAAAAAACCAACGAGGCTGAACTCACTCCGAATACTTCTCAAAGCCCCGAGGCAGATACCGACACCGCGAGCAGTGCTAAGGCAAGTGCTGGAACTCGCACAAGAAAGCGAACCACTAAGGCCTCGACCGCAACCAAGACAGCAGAGGCAAAGGCTACTAACACTGCCAAGCTTGAAAAACAAATAGCCGATCTAGAAAAATCGTTAAAGCAGGCTCAAGAGCAAATTACAGGCTTGCAAGATGATCTCAAAACTCATCAAACCAGGATTTTTGAACTTAAAGATGAGTTAGACACGTCACAAAAAGCAACCATAGAAAAGACAGAAGCCTTAATTAAAATTACAGAAGAACTAGAAACCGCTAAGGACACAATCCGAAAAATCACAGCGGCTCAGCAGGAAGAGAAGGAGAAATCGGATAACGCAGCATCTAGAACAGTCATTCATGGAGCTGACTTGGCGACAAACCGGAGCACTTTGAGTTTAAGAAATCGCCCTGGCGGCTATAAAGCTATTCCAGAATATGCGATTCAGCGTGGAGAGCAGAATAGTATGCTTTCTGATGACGATATTGGATGGGTTGATTAAGTCCTCAGTCTGCACACATAAACTCTCATAGCGTTTCTTTACAGTTAAATAACGAGGTGAGCACATCACAAACGGCGTCCTCTACTCTGGCAGAAACAATTGCAGAGGTATGATGGCCATGGATGTGAAAGCTGCTGTTGCGCACCAGGCTGGACAGCCCCTAACGATAGAGACTTTGACTTTGGAGGGTCCCAAGTCTGGTGAGGTACTGGTTGAAATTAAGGCCACAGGTGTTTGTCATACTGATGCGTACACTCTGTCAGGGAAAGATCCAGAGGGATTATTTCCGGCTATTTTGGGGCATGAAGGAGCTGGTGTCGTTGTCGAGACAGGGGCTGATGTTACAAGCCTGCGACCTGGCGACCATGTAATTCCTCTGTACGTGCCTGAATGCCGTAGCTGCGAATATTGCTTAAGCGGTAAAACCAACCTATGTCATGCAATTCGCAAAACCCAAGGTCGAGGGCTAATGCCTGATGGCACTAGCCGCTTTCAGCTTAATAATGAGCCCACCTATCACTACATGGGAACTTCAACCTTTGCAAACTACACCGTTGTTCCCGAAATTGCCTTAGCAAAGATTAGAGAGGATGCACCCTTCGAGAAGGTTTGCTATGTCGGCTGTGGTGTCACGACGGGTATTGGAGCAGTGATAAATACTGCCAAGGTAGAGGCTGGGGCAAATGTAATTGTTTTTGGCCTTGGTGGTATCGGTCTCAATGTAATCCAGGGCTGTCGGCTCGTGGGTGCCAATATGATTGTGGGAGTAGACACCAATCCTGATAAAAAACCCCTAGCAGAAAAGTTTGGCATGACACACTTTGTAAACCCACAGGAAGTTGAGGGGGATCTGGTACCTTACCTAGTGGATTTAACGAAAGGTGGGGCTGATTACACATTTGAGTGTATTGGTAGTGTGCAGGTCATGCGTCAAGCACTGGAGTGCTGCCACAAGGGCTGGGGCGAAAGCATCATTATCGGTGTTGCTGCATCAGGCCAGGAAATTTCAACACGCCCATTTCAATTAGTTACAGGTCGTGTTTGGAAGGGTACAGCGTTTGGTGGGGCCAGGGGACGTACAGATGTACCCAAAATCGTGGATTGGTATATGAATGGCAAGATCAATATTGACGATCTGATTACCCACACTTTTCCACTAGAGCAAATTAATGATGCCTTTAATGTGATGCATGAAGGCAAATCGATTCGCAGTGTAGTGACCTTTGACTAGGATTTTTGCGGCCGAGCTTTTAGCACCTTGCGAAAGCCGACCAATCCCGCGGCTAGTACACCAATACCGGCAGAAGGTTCAGGCAGCTGGGGTGGTTCTTCAGATGTGTAATCGTCCCACTGAAGCCCTGCAATGGCTCCACTAACGCCATTGTATTGAAACTTAATTTTTTCAAGGGCGGTCTCGTCAAAATTAAACTCATACATAGAGTTATCGTCGCGCTGATTGCCGACTTGGGTGATGGTTACATCGATGTCTTCCCCTAGCCCATTTCTATAGGAATGGGTTAAGGACTTACCCTGGCTTTGTGAGTAGTTTTGGTAATTGTAGGTATCTGCAAAACGTCTAATCAGATCATCCACATTGATATCTAAGACTTTTTTATTATCGGCATTTTTACCAATAACTCGGACTTGAGTACCTGATGCATCGCCAAAGTTATCATCAATATCGAGCAGTGAGAACTGTTGAAACCCAACCTCTTGCTCGAACTTGAACCAGACGTGCCCGCCCTTCGCCTCGTCATCAGGGGTATTTAGGTTATAACTGCCATTGTTATATTCCTGAATGATCAGGGCATTTCCCTGATTGACGGTACCCCAGGTTGAGCCTGTGCGCAGGTCATTATCTGCACCAGATTTACTGGTGTCATACAGCAGAAGAGGGGCATTATTACGCCCGGTTTTATAGTTCTTACCGGTAATTTTTAGTCCCCAGTCTGCCCATTCATCATCAATTCGAGTACCTTCATTGAGGGTTTTACCGGAGGCGTCTCGTTCAAAATCGAGTACCCGAACCTCTGCTTGAGCTGGTGACAGCATGCCAGCAAACGATAGGAGTGTAGTAGTTGCGATCGCAACCCCAGACACCAAAGTAGACTTATTCATATCAAGGATAGAGCAAGTATCAAATAATACTTCACCCTTGATAACCTCACTGAGCAAATAATCACCTCGGTAGTTTCAATATCTTTTTCCCAGCTTTACTTTCTACCAAAAACTTTGTATTTGCTGAACAAGAGTTACCTGCAACGACCGCTACGTCGACATCAAAAAGCCTCCGTATTAATACGGAGGCTTTTTGATGTCTTACGAAAAAAATAGCGGCGGGAACCTGGAGACCTTCTAGATTTGATTGGTAGCAAAGGTATTGCACTGCTCAACATCCCCCGTGGCCAGTCCTTGTTCAAACCAGCGCATACGTTGGGCTGAGCTACCGTGGGTAAATGATTCAGGTACTACAATTCCCTGAGACTGCTGCTGTAAACGGTCATCACCAATTTGACTAGCCGCGTTCAAAGCCTCTTCGATATCGCCATTGTCCAAAATATCTCTGGCCTTATCTGCGCGGTTAGCCCATATCCCCGCAAAACAATCAGCCTGAAGTTCCAATCGCACTGAGAGCTGATTCGCTTCAGCTTCACTGGCACGGCTTTGTAGTTGGCGTACTTGATTGGAAATGCCAAGAATATTTTGCACGTGGTGCCCGACTTCATGGGCAACGACATATGCCTGAGCAAAGTCACCTGGAGCCTGATGTCGGTTACGTAGATCGCTATAAAAGCTCAGATCGATATAGACCTTTTGATCAGCTGGGCAATAAAACGGTCCCATAGCAGCCTGACCTAGACCACAGGCCGACTGAGTAGACCCCGAAAATAAAACAAGCGTAGGTTCCTGGTAAGGTTGACCAAATTCCTCTTGAAAGATTTGATTCCACGTATCCTCGGTATCAGCTAGTACCACTGAGGTGAAATCAGCCAGGGCATCTTCTGCAGGAGATGTTTGACCTTGTTGAGCAGGGACCTGAGACGTGGGTCCTGCAACTTGGTCCAAGATGGGACCTGGATCTCCTGTTAACAGAGAAAAGACTACAGCCAACACCAAGGCACCTAGACCACCACCGCCAACGACAAGAGAACTCGTACTGCCACGGCGATCTTCGATGTTGCTACTGCGACGCCCCGTTTTTTTCATAACTGCCCCTTATATCTAGGTTTGCGCACATAGTTTAAGCCACACGTGAGCGCTGAAAGCTTTACACAACAACAGCTATGTGTGGCGCAAACCAATGAAAGCATTCATCGGTTTGCCATATGTGGTGGCAGACTCAATAGACTGCGAAATTTGCACTGAATATCTACACGGAATATACCACCGCCGTCTGTGGGCATAAATCAAACCAAGGAATGTCTTAGTATTCAGACTATTGGGCCGCTCGTTTAGTTAATGCAGCGATATATCGATCAATACGATGGTCCTGCAAACTACCAGAGATAATCCGCCAGCTAAATCTCACCTTAAACCTCATACGACTATCAACATGGCGATAATTTTGCCAGCGACGAGGCAAGCCACTGACAACATCGTTACCATTTACAAATCGCCAAGAATTTGGCACACGTCGGTTATAAGACTCCGTAAAAGCTTTATTACCAACCCTTGGGGCTCCAAACGTGTAAGTTTCTACCGAGATGCGGGGTGAAAAGTTGTACTGCAGGTCTACGGCACATAATTTAGCCAAGGCCCCTCCTAAACTGTGACCCGTAACCAACCAGCGTGTCATCTCACTTTGACGGATAACATCATGAATTTCGGAACGCACGGCAAGATAGGCTTTGGTGAACCCAGAGTGCATTTTTACGCCAGATTTAGAGGCTGCATAGATATCTGGATAGTCAAGCTGCTTATCATCCAGCACAGCATCGGTCACAGCCGACCAGCGGGAAAAGTCTAAATTTGTTAACCAGTCGCGATCAGCATCACTGCCACGAAACCCAATGTAGCCACATTGAGTTTCTGGATCTTCTAACAGCGCAACCTGTGTATCTGTGCGTCCAATATCAAATAATTTAGGTATAACATTGGGACGCATGCTAAAGCGAAGCCGGTCGTTAAAGTCTCTGTAGACCTCGTTAGATAAATGGGCGCATCGTAATGCGACTTTATAGTCTAGTTCCATAACTCAATTTTTAGCCCTACAGCAAACCCTTATGGGTCAGTGTGCCGTACGGGTTAACTGTCTCTACTAGTCAGTGATAAAAATTTAAGCCTTCGCAATAAATATCCCAGGCTAAAAGCCTGAGATGTGGAGGCATCCTGATTATGTTGGCTTCAAAAATGTGCCCCCAAATTCCAGGCTAAAAGCTATCTTTACATACTGCAACTGTCGTTTAAGCTCGTTTAAGCACTCACCAGCGGAGCCGCCTTAGCCTTGAAGTCAGCTGCATTAAGAGCTAAAACAGCTTGATCTGGGTCTTTAACACGAAACTGAGCCCCAAGACGTACTACCTGGCGGTGCCCTTGATATGTAATCATCGCAACCACAGGAATTTTGGCTTCGCGTTTGTCTTCACCCTGTTGATTTTGGATAACGTTCCGCAGGCGGTTTTGCTGAACAATATCTCCAGCAATGGATGGAGGTAGCTCTACGGTCACTAGGCGTACATCTTCAATGGGTTCAGCATCATCGACGATAAATTGCACCTGATCATCTCGGCGGTCAACCTTACCCCAGACCATTAATCGGGCGTCAGCTTTGATATGCATGCCGATGCGGGCATAGGACCGAGGAAATACAACAGCTTCGGCCTGGCCGCTCAGATCTTCGATTTGAAGGATCGCCATGCTGTCACCTTTCTTGGTGGTGATGGGTTTCATGGCGCTGATCATGACAATAGCACTGAGGGTGAGCTTTTCAGGCTGATCGCCTAACTCTGCCAGACTGATGGGAGCCAAAATTCTTGCTGGGCGCTGAACTGACTTGAGCGGATGATCCGAGATATAGAAACCCAACAGCTCTTTTTCTAGGCGCAGCCGTTCCTGAGGATCGTACTCTTCCATGGGCGGAGCTTTGGGGGCTGCTTCGTAAGCCCCGGCATGATTACTGTTACCTGTCTTGCTGGGAGTCGCGGCTGTATCGCCACCGCCAAGCATCATGTCGAAGATATTGCCCTGGCCGATTTCGCGATCCTTAGCGCGGGACTGAGCCCAGTCAACGACAAATTCTAAGTCTGCATTGAGTTGGCGACGGTTGTTGTTGAGGCTGTCAAGGGCTCCGGAGTGGATCAAGGCTTCTAGGGCACGGCGGTTGACAGCGCGGAGATCAATGCGATCGCACAATTCAGGCAAAGATGTAAATGGCCCATCTTCCTGACGGCTCTCAATCAGCGTTTCGATAGCTCCTAGACCAACATTACGTACCGCAGACAGCCCAAACAAAATACTCTTCCCTTCCGGCGTAAAGTCCACCCCAGAACGGTTCACATCCGGCGGTAGCACTTCAATGCCCATGCTGACGCAGTTAGCAATGTGCATCTGCACCTTATCCTGGTCGCCGCTGATGGCCGTCAATAACGCCGCCATGTATTCAACCGGATAGTTGGCTTTCAAATAAGCCGTCTGAAACGTGACATAGCCATAGGCCATGGAATGGCTTTTGTTAAAGCAGTACTGAGCAAAGTTAACCATCTGGTCCCAGAGGGCTTCCACAGTTTTCTTAGGCACACCATTCGCTACAGACCCCTCAATGAACTTGCCCCTATGCATATCCATCGCCGCCTGCTTCTTTTTACCCATGGCACGGCGCAGCAGATCCGCTTCTCCCAGAGAATATCCCGCCATATCCTGAGCAATTTTCATGATCTGCTCCTGGAAGATCATGATGCCGTAGGTCTCTTCCAAAATCGGTTGAATCAGTTCATGGGGATAGTCGATTTGCTCCCGACCATGCTTACGGTTAATAAACTTCGGAATCAAGCCAGCATCCAATGGCCCTGGTCGGTAAAGGGCAAGAACTGACGAAATATCATCCAAACCATCCGGTTTGAGGTCACGCACAATCTGACGCATGCCCGAAGATTCAAGCTGGAAGACACCGCCTAATTCTCCTCGGCCCAGTAACTTGTACGTTGCCGGATCGTTATAGGCAACCTTATCCATATCCAGGGTTTTGCCACAGGTCTGCTCTACATAATCCACCGCCTTTTGGATCATGGTGAGGTTGCGCAAACCCAAAAAGTCCATCTTCAGCAAACCCACCGCTTCCACATCTTCCATGTAGTACTGGGTGATAACTGCACCGTCGTTGTTGCGCTGTAGCGGTACCAGTTCATCCAATGGCTTTGCTGAGATCACCACGCCCGCTGCATGCATGCCAAAGGTTTTATTGGTCCCCTCAATGGTGATAGCCATGTCAAGCCACCGCTGATAGGTGACTGCCGTTCCTGGCACTAAATCACCGCTCTCATACTTTTCCTGAAACGCTTTCTCAGGCGTTTTTTCAGGATCGATCATTACCTTCAACTTGGCGGGCTTACCCCGAGCGACAGGGATCATTTTCGCCATTTTGTCAGACTCACCGTAGGGAATATCCAACACACGGGCCACATCCTTTAGAACCGCTTTGGAGGTCATACGGTTAAAGGTAATGATCTGAGCAACATGGTCTTTGCCATATTTCTCGGTGACATACTCGATCACCTTCTCCCGCTTTTCAATGCAAAAGTCGGTGTCGACGTCAGGCATAGACTTACGTTCGGGGTTTAAGAAGCGCTCAAACAGTAGACCATGGTGAACCGGATCGATATTTGTAATTCCCATGCAGTAGGCTACCAGCGAACCAGCTGCCGACCCTCGCCCTGGCCCTACTGGAATTTTTGTATCTCGTGCGAACTTAATGTAGTCCCACACCACCAGGAAATAGGTAGCAAATCCCATCTGGTGCATCATCTGGATTTCATACTCCAGTCGCGCTTGATACTCCGGCGGTGCTTCGTCATAGGAAGCTATTTCTAACCGTTCAAGCAAACCATCGCGGGAAACTTTAGCCATGTAAGTTTCGCCAGTATGTCCCGCAGGCACTGGAAAATTAGGAATCTGGGGATTGCCCAGAATATCGTAGCCTTCGACCTTTTCTGCCACTTCGACAGTGTTGGCAACCGCTTCGTCAATGACATCCTGGGGCAGATGATCGCGAAAGAGGCGGCGCATTTCGTCAGCAGACTTTAGGTACTCGGTACCGCTGTAGCGCAGACGTTTATCTTCGGTGACTAGCTTGCCAGTTTGAATGCAGAGCAGTGCGTCGTGAGCCTCTACATCGATACAAGAAATAAAGTGGGAGTCGTTAGTCGCGATGATTTTAATATCCAGTTCACGAGCGATGCGAACGATTTCCACATTTACAATGCGGTCTTCGGGCGAGCCATGATCTTGGATTTCTAAGTAGTAGTCATCGCCAAAGAGGTCTTTGTACCACTTGGCAACACGATAAGCCACATCCAAACGATTTTGCATAATCGCCTGAGGCACTTCACCACCAAGGCAGGCGCTGGTAACGATCAGCCCTTCATGGTGTTGCTCCAACAGGTCTTTATTGATGCAGGGGCGAGAAAAGATGCCGCGACCTTGGACACCGTCTAGATGGGACTTGGTGGTGAGCTTAACCAGGTTATTATAGCCCTGGGTGATTATGGCGAGGCTTACCTGGTGGTAGCGGGGGCGTATTTCATGCTTGGTGC
>ERZ1740070.635-NODE-635-length-23438-cov-5.100971_pt1 | contig 23438 bp, 16 predicted proteins | sample MGYA00581734_ERZ1740070 | MGnify/ENA primary metagenome ERZ1740070 (study PRJEB43018, sample SAMN04849744) | marine metagenome | isolation source: floating plastic debris | place: Pacific Ocean | collected 2008-09-01 | study: EMG produced TPA metagenomics assembly...
AAGGGCGAGGTGCTCGGCGTCTCGGTGCTCTCCGTCGCGCTCGAGCTCGCGCCGGGCTTCGAGTGCCTCGAAGAGCGCGTAGCGGCGGAGCAAATTGCGTCCGAGCGATTCGCCCAGGGCCCGCTCGTAGACGTCCGCGAGTTCGGCGGCGCCGGGGCTGCGCTCGGCAAGAGTCTGACGGGTCTCGGGGGCCTTGACGATCGGATCGAGCCACATCGCGAACTGTTCGATGCGGTCCTCGCGGGTCAGCTCGCGCGGGGCGGGCTCGGGCGGGGCGCCGAGGATGTCGTGCCACTCCTGGGCGAGCCAGCGCTTGTAGTTGAGGTTGGCGTCATCGGTGTAGCCGCCGATCTTGTGAAGGAAGAACCAGGCGAGCTCTTTGTAGAGCAGCATCTCGCGCGGGTTGGCTTTGATGCCCTCGTCGCGGAGCAGGCGGACCCCGGCGTTGACCCACTGCCACCGCTCGGCGGGGGTCTGGGTGGTGACCGAGATGTTGTACGCCATGTTCCAGGCGTGGAAGACCCACACGCGCGGGAAGCGCGGCTGGAGGCGGGTGATCGCGCGGCTGAGCTCGACCGCCTCGAAGAACTTGCCGTCTTCTTTCTTGTCGTTGGCCCGGATCCAGAGGTAGTTGACGAAGATGCCCCGGAAGGCGCCCATCGCGATGCCCAGGGCGACCTCCGGCGGGTCGCCGTCTTCGGCGCGGTCGGTGAAGGCGAGGTCGTTGCGCCCGACCGAGCCGGAGACAAAGCTGCCAAGCACGCCGGACGCGCCGAGGCAGAGCACCAGCACGCCGGTCGCGACCACTCTGACTCGGTTCTCGGTGAGCATGGTCGTCTCGCTCCGGTGCGTGCTGCCCGCGGGGCGGGCGGCCTTTGCTTCTGCTGGCTGCTCTGAAGGCTTACGCCCTAGTGGCCCGAGTAGATCGCCATTTCGCGGTTGCGGAAGAAGACAATCGCGAGGGCATACAGGATCAGTGAGATGACGCTCAGGACGATCGCCGCGGCGAAGACCTCGCCCCAGGACATCAGCCGCCCGTCGGCGATGCGGTCGGTGGGCCTGAGGTCGCTGTAGACGCTGAAGATGCTGCTGACGGTCTCGGCGACGAGGTTGGCGACGTACCGCCAGAGCTGGAAGTTGCCGTCGGGGTCGTTGTTGCCGAAGTACTCAACCGACTCGCGCACGAAGCTCGATCCCTCGGCGACGAGGAACGCGCCGATCGAGACCAGGCAGGCGACGGGGAAGCTCAGGTAGCTGCTGGCCCAGACCGCGATCATCGCGATGAGCCCGAGCTTCATCCAGAGCACGAGCATGACGCGGAGGAAGTTGAGGCGGTAGCTGCCGACGTCGTACGAGATTTCGAGCCCGTCGGGCGGGATGGTGACGGTGCCGGTGTTGGATCGGAATGCGCGCAGGCCGTTGGGCCCCGGCGCGAGCGAGCCGTTGTAGACGCGCATGAGCACGCGCCCTTCTTCATCGCTCACGCCCGCGGGCAGCGTGATCGTGTGGCTGTAGCCGAGGCCCACCTCGGGGCGGCTGATGGGGGCGACATCCGGGAACTCGAAGGCGAGGGCGTAGAACTGGTCGGGGCGGTTGCCGCCGGCGTCGATCTTGTATCGCAGCGTGATGGGCAGGTTGCTCTTGGTCGCTTCTTGCAGGCCCTCGAAGAGGAAGTCCTCGAAGCCCTCGAGACGCGGGTCGATCGAGCGGTACTCCGTGCTCATCTGGTTGAACTGCTCGTTGCGGATGTTGATCAGCTCGTCGCTGGTTGGCTCCCAGTCGTTGCCGCGTTGGCGGCGCTCGCGCTCGATGTAGGCGTCGACGGCCCGGGTGACCTCGGGGCCGTTGAGGTCGAAGGGCATCGTGGGCGACTGGCCCAGGCGGGCCGCGAGGACGCGGGTCTCGAGGATCAGGCGGTCTTCGGTGACCTGCTGGTTGCTGCCGGCGGGGATGTAGGGCGCCGACTCGCCCAGGGCCGGCTGGCCCCGCAGGTACTCGGTGAACAGGAAGACGCCCGACCCGGTAACCGCGAGCAGCACCGCGGCCAGGCCCGCGACGCCCAGCCACTTGCCCAGCAGGTATTGCCACGCGGCGACGGGCTTGGTGACGGTCTGCCAGATGATGCGGTCGCGCTGCTCGCTGGTGATGCTGGCGACGGTGAAGACAAGCACCAGCGTCGCGACGGTCCAGAAGCCGATGCCCGTCGCGTATTGCAGGAACGCCTGCACGCGGTAGCGCAGCGGCTGCGACCCGTCGAGCACGACCGGGAGCAGCGCGAGCGCGATCACAAGCACGACGATGAAGACCAGCGATATCTTCATGCGCACCGCCTCGGTCAGCACCGTGCGCGCAACGGCGAAGACCGGGCCCGGCCCGCTGAACAGCAGCCCAAGCCCGCGGAGGAGCGCCCCGAACGAGGCCGCGAGCGCGACAGCACCGAGCGCGACCACCGCCTCGTCGCGCAATCCCGGGACGAAGAACGCGACGAGCCCGACGCACGCGGCCAGTACGATCAGGCCCAGGTACGTCAGCGCGAGCCCGATCCAGATCACCACCAGCGAGAGGGCGGCGCCGATGGCGGTGGCGCTGGCGACCAGGCCGACCGAGTTGTGGGCGCTCACGATGCGCTCGAGCGTCTCGGCCCGGCGCTCGATCGCCGCCCGCGCCTCCGGGTCGATGTCGGCAGGAATGTTGACGGTAAACAGGCTCGTATCGCCCGACGTGGCGTACACGGCGTAGCCGACGGCGACCACCAGCGCGAGAACAACTACGGCGATCGAGGCCCCGATCTTGAAGCCCCGCGAACGCTGGACGCGGTCGAGCGCGCCGAGACGGGCCGACCAGCTCACGGCTTCTTGCCCCGGTCGCCCGCACCGCTTCCCGTGCCCTCGTCGCTGCCATCGTCTGTGCCGTCGAGCAGTGAGCCGATGACATCATCGTCGAAGTCACCCGGCGGGGGCGGCACGGGCGCACCGGTGCCCCCGCGGTCATGGCCGGGTGCCGGCTTGGCGGCGGACGAGGGCGGCGCGACCGCTTGCGTATCGGCGGGCGCGTTGAGCAGGTCGTCGATCAGATCGTGGGGCCGGTCGCCCTGGGCCTGGGGCTGAGCGGGCGCGCCGGCTTTGGCCCCGTCGGGGACGACAGCCGGGAGGGGCGCGGTGCCGGCGGCGAGCAGATCACCGATGAGTTCGTCGCCCTCGCGCGGCGCGTTGGCGCCGTCTTTGAGGAACGCGGCGGTGCCGGCGCCGTGCTGCGCGCCGCTGGTACCGAGTCGTTCGCTGCGCGCCTTCTCGACGATGCCGAGGAAGAGCTCCTCGAGCTTCTGGCGCGGGTGCTCGACACTGAGGATCGACTTGGCCCCACCGCTGCGCTCGCGGACGATGCGGTCGATCTCGGCGACGGTGTCGTCGTCGAGCTCGTCGAGCTCGATGGTGGTGCGTTCGTTGCGGTTGAGCAGCTCGTCGCACGTGCCCTCGCCGCGCGATTTGCCGCCGTAGAGGATGACCATGCGGTCGACGACGTCCTCGACATCGGCGAGGAGGTGGCTGGAGAGGATGACGGTCTTGCCGCGCCGCCCCAGCTCGATGATGAGGTCTTTGACCTGTCGCGTGCCGATGGGGTCGAGGCCGGTGGTCGGCTCGTCGAGGATGAGCAGGTCGGGGTCGTTGATGAGCGCCTGGGCGAGGCCGATGCGGCGCTGCATGCCCTTGGAGTATTCGCGGACGGCGCGGTGCTGCACGTGGGTCAGGCCAACCATCTCGAGCAGTTCGTCGATGCGGGTGGTGCGGGTGCGCCGGTCGAGCTCGAAGAGCTTGGCGTAGTAATCGAGCGTCTCGCGCGCGTTGAGGAAGGGGTAGAGGTAGCTCTCTTCGGGCAGGTAACCGATGCGCTTCTTGGTCGCGACATCGGTCGGCGGCTTGCCGAAGACCGCGACGCGCCCCGAGGTCGGGCGGAGCAGGCCCAGGATGATCTTGATGGTCGTGCTCTTGCCCGAGCCGTTGGGCCCGAGCAGGCCGAAGATCTCGTGCGGGCGGACGAGCATGTCGAGGTTGTCGACGGCGCGGGCGCGGTCGCGCAGCCAGAAGTCTTTGAAGGTCTTGGTCAGCTTCTGGCAGGCGACGACGGGACGCTCGCCGGAGAGCTGCGGCGTGGAGGGGCCGGTGGCTTCACGCTGGGCGCTGCCCGGTTCGGTTATGCCCGCGGCGTCTGGCATCACATGTCTTCCTCGAGCTGGATGCCGCGCTGCGAGCGGAACCGCTCCAGCGCACGCATGCGCTCGCGCTCGTCGGCGGCCTCTTCGTTCGCCCGACGGCGCTGGGCGGTCTCCAGCTCACGCAGGATCGACGGATCCTCGTTGATGCGGATCTCGGCGCTCGACGAGCTGGGCAGGCGGAAGGTCTGCACGAAGTCTTGGGCGAGGAAGCTCTGGTATGCCGCCGACCATTCGCGGGCGAGCATGACGCTTGGGTTGGCGAGGTATTGCTCGCGTTTGGCGAGGTACAGGCCCAGGTCGGCACGCGCGTCGGAGACCGTGGCGAAGGCGGTGTCTCGGGCTGTCGCGATGATCTGGGTGACCTCGCCGCTGGCGAGATTCTCGACGATCTCGCCGTCGATCTCGACCGGGCGCCCCTCGAGCAGGGCGTCGATGCGGGCGAGGATGTCGGCGGCCTCGCCCTGGTCGCCCAGTTCGACGGCGCGTTCGTAGGCCTCGATCTCGCTGATCAGCAGGGGAGCGGCACGCCCGGCGACGCTGTTGAGCAGCGTGTTTGAGAGGCTTCGAGCCGTCTCGCTGGCCTGTCCCGCGGACTTGGCGGCGGGCGGCACCTGGTTGAACTGCTCGCGCAGCAGCGGTGGCGCAAACTTGCGGGTGAGCGTGAACTGCTCGATCCGCAGGCCCGTGCCCATCTCGTCGAGCGAGGCCTGCGCGATGCGCCGGGCGCGGCTGGCGACGGTGTCGCGGTCCTTGAGCAGGTCGTCGATGCCGATCTCGGCGACCGCCCGGACGATGCCGCGCTGCGAGGCGACACGCACGAGCGCCTGCTCGTTGGAGGGGAGCACGGTTTCGGCGTAGCTGCGAACGTCGGTCTCGGGGCGCCGGTACGTGATCGTCCACTGCGCGTGGGCGAGGTTGAGGTCGGCGGTGATCAGCGAGCCGTCACGCGCGGGGTTCAGCTGGCTGCTGCGCCCCAGGTCGCTCTCGGCCCGGTCCTCGTCGCCCGGCTGGACGAAGGGGAAGAACGTCCGGTCGATGCGCATGTCGACGCTGCCGGTGCCGACGGCGATCATCTCGCCGACCGGGAAGGGCCACGTGAGGTGCGGGCCCGGCTCGAGGTTGCTCGCGACGATCTTGCCGAAGCGGACGGAGATGCCCCGCTCGCTCTCACCGATCGTGCGGAACCCGCTGAGGATGAACAGCCCGATGAGGATGAGCATCGCGAGCTGGACGAGCCTGAACGTGATGCGCAGGGCCTCGGCGAGCGAGCGGTTGGCCGCGTCCATGCGCATGCCGGGGTCGGCGCCTGTGTCGGCCTCGCGGAGCTGCACGCTGCTGGGGCGCGCGGCGCGCTGGGCCTCAGCGCTCGCGCCGACGGGCGTGCTGAACGGCTGGTCGCTGTCCGGCGGGAGCTGGGTCACCGGTTGATCCCTTCGTCCGCGGCGGGGCTGAAGGTCGGCAGCTCGCCCGGGCGCAGGTTGCTGAGCGCATCGGGGCTGAACAGGCCCAGCCCGTAATCGTCGGCGCTGAGCACCAGGGTGAACCGCTTGGCGGTCGCGTCGCGCAGCAGCTCGATGTTCGCCAGGAAGACGGCAAAATCGGGGTCCTCGGCCTGCTGCTCGAGGAAGGGCGCGGCCTCGCGGTAGCCGCGGGCCTCGATCTCGGCCGCACGCCGACGGGCGAAGGCGCGGAGCTTCTCGGCGTCGGAGACGGCCCGGGCGGTGATCGACGTCGCGATCGCTTCGCCCTCGGACTCGAACCGCTGCGCGAGGCGGTCGCGGTTGGCGCCCATGCGCTCCATGACGGCGCTGGTGGTCTCTTCCGGGAGGATCAGGCGGTCGATGCCGACGCTGACGATCTCGATGCCGTATTCCTGAAGCGAGCGGGCGCTCTCGCCGCCCGAGCGCATGATCTCGAGGATGCTCTGCTCGAGCTCTGGCAGGCTGGACCCGCCGACGACGGGCGTGAACAGCTGGTCCATGCGGTACGCGCTGATCTCGCCCAGGGTGCTGCGCAGGCGGTCGCGGAGCACGTCCTGCTCGGCCTTACGGAAGTGATCGATCGGGCGCGTGCCGGCGCTGCTGAAGCTGCGGAAGAACGCCAGCGGGTCGCTGACGCGGTAGGTCATGTACGCCTCGGCGACGATCTGAAAATCGTCGGCGGTCTGCTGGCTCTCGCTGCGCGTCTGCACGACGCGCACACGCGTGTCGTACTTGGTCACGCTCTGGAAGGGGTAGGGCCACTTCCAGTAGAAGCCGGCGTCCTCCTTCACCGAGCCCTCGCCGGCGGCGCCGAAGGTGGTGAGCACCGCGGTCTCGGTAAACCGGACGGTATAGCTCGAGGCAAAGGTCAGGATCGCGGCGCCGAAGAGCAGCCCCAGCAGGGGGAGCACCAGGCGGTTGAGCAGGCTGAACACCGTCGTTCCTCCGAGCGGGCGTCGCGTTGTTGCGCCCCGTGCGTGTCCGGTTGTCCGGTCGTCGTCGTTTGTCGTGGCCGGCGGAACGGGCCGCCGGCGCATGAATCAAGAAAAAAACGTTGTCGGCGGCCTCACTCCGCGCCCGCCTGCTGGTCGAACACGTTGCGCCCCTGCGCGCGGTCCTGCAGTTCGAGCATGACGCGGAGATTCTCGATATCCGGCGGGGTCAGGTACACCCGCGACTCCGCGAGCGCGTCGCCCAGGGCGTCGAAGTACAGCCCGCTGCGCACGATGCCCGGCGCGGCGCGGTACGAGGCCAGACGCCCCAGGAAGATCGCCGCCTTGGCCCGCTCGCCCATGTGACGCGTCCAGCGGTCGGCGCTCGCGTTCACGAGCAGCTCGCCCGCCTCGCCCCCGGCCTCTTCGAGCAGACGCTGCACCTCGAGATCGAGCTCGGCGACCTCGCGGTCCGGCGCGCCGCCCACGCGGCGGTCCTCGCCCTCATCGAGCAACGCGACGATGCGACCGGCCAGCTCGACGCTGCCCGCGACCGTCGCCAGCGTGCGCGTCTGCTGCGTGGTCGCGGCCTCGATCATCGCCTCGCGGTTCTGACGCCCCTGGACCACACGCTCGAAGTTGGGCGCGACATCACGCGGCGGGTGCACGCCCGCGACACCAACGAACAGGATCTCGATCCCCGGGCCCGCGCCGCCGTTGAGCTTGTCGAACTCGGCGGTCAGCGCGCTGCGGAGGCGATCGGCCATGCTGCCGCGATCGGTCGCGAGGATCTGGTCGACGCTCAGGGCCGAGACGTAACGGCTGACCACCTGCCGACCGATCGCTTCGAGCAGGCGTCGGCGTTCGCCGGGGGCCGCGAGCTGGTCGTAGAGCTGGACGTCGTTGACGACGTAATGGACGGGCACCTCAACGGCGAGCAGGCTGAGGATCGTCGCGGCGTCGGGGTCGTCGCGCAGGCCGCCGGTGATCACGTCCTCGCGCGTCGACTGCACGACCAGGAAACTCTCGTCGACGGTGTGCTGCTCGCTCCAGAGGATGGGGCCGTCGCCCTCGTCGGGCGGGCGCGTGCCGAGGGTGAGCAACTGAACGCCGGTCGTGGTGCGGACGAGGGTCTCGTTGCCCGCGGCGTCGCGCGACTGGTACTCGGGGATCTCGACGCGCGAGATGGGCCAGGGGAGCTTGACGTGCAGGCCAGGGCCGATGTCGGTCTCGGTCCGGTCGCCCAGGCTGAACAGGGGCTGGCTGACCTCGCCGAAGGTCAGCACGATGCCGCGCTGGTGGGGCTGGAGCACCGCGAGCGAGGACATGCCCCACGCGACGATGAACGCGACGAGCCCGAGCCACGCGAGCGATCGGCTCAGCAGGCGGTAGAACCAGGTGCCCGTGACGTCGACGCCGAACTGGTAGTTGAGCGCTTCACCGATGTTCTCGGCGATCTTGTCGGGCGCCGCGACGAGGCCCAGCAGGCGGCTATCAAAGGCCGGTGCCGGCTCCTCGCCCGCCCGACGCGGGCGGTACGCGTCAAGGATGAGGTTCAGAATGATCTCGGCCCCGCCCAGGATCATCGCGGCCGGGAAGATCACGGGCAACGCACGCAGCAGCCAGTCGCTGTCGGCGGCCATGTCGACAAACAGACCGACCGCGAGCAGCAGCCCGCTCAGCGCGGCGCCGACGGCCTGCGAAGCGCCCGCCCGCAGCGCCCCCCAAGCCTTCTGCTGGGCCATACCAGACACAAACCGCGCGAAGACGAACCCGACGAACGCGATACCCAGCCCGATCGCGATGCCCCAGCCGCCCAGGCGGGGCTCGACGAAGTTGTCGGGGTCGAATCGCTCGACGCCCTGCCCGATGCGCACGATGCCGGTGGTCAGCAGGCTGGCCGCGGCAACAACCGCGAGCCCGGGGAGGAAAAACTTGCGCACGAGCGCGAGACGGCGTGCCGCGACGCGGAGCTCGTCACCCGTGTTCTCGAACGCGCTGGCGGCGGCGGATTCTGCCGTCGCGAGGCTCTCGGCCTCGAGCGCCTCGACGCGCTCACGCCGCCGCTGGTCGTAAAGCACGATCAGCCCGAACCAGACGAGTGCGCCGATGGCGGAACTCGCCGCGGCGGTCACGGCGGCGTGGTCGCCCCCGCTGTACCGCGCGTAGATCACGAGCACGATCGCGATGCCGAACTGGATCGCCAGCCCCAGGAGGCTGATCGACACCGCGCGTCGGCTGCTGAGGTAATCGGCGTTCATGGTTGCGGTTGGCCCTCCGGCCCCGAGGACGCATTGTGCGGCCGGGGTCGGGCTGTTGTGTCACCTGCCTGGGACCACGGGGCGGATGCCCGGGTCCCCATTGCCGACCGCATCGTCGCGGCTCGGCGTCTGTCGTACCCACTTCCGAGCGAGGCGGTCATTCTGGACGCCGCGCACGCCCCTGTCCACTCGGCACCAGTCTCCGGGCGCCCTTCTGCGCGGATCAACGCCCTCGCCCCAGCCCGCACCCGCGTGTCCGGTTTGGGCTGTGCCCGAGCGCACCATCGGCGCGGCTTCCATACGCCCGGGGGCGCCGCGTGTTCGCGCGAGGCGACGAGAAACCCAGGCTTCGACAGGCTTCTCACGCTGCTCTCGCCCGAGCACGCGAACCCGGCGGCAAGTGACGCACTAGCATCGCGGCTGATGGTGGTGCCCACGCTGACTGTTGCTCGCTCGACCTTTGTCGAGGCTATTCGCCAGCCCGTGGTGCTGGTGCTGCTGCTCGTCGCCGCCCTGCTGCACGTGCTGAACACCTGGATCACCGCCTTCAGCATGGGCTACACCCAGGTGCCCGGCGAGGTGACCGGCAACGACAAGCTGCTGTTTGACATCGGGCTGAGCACGGTGTTTGTCATCGGCGTGCTGCTCGCCGCGTTTGTCGCGACCAGCGCCGTCAGCCGCGAGATCGAGAACAAGACCGTCCTCACCGTGGTGAGCAAGCCCGTCGCGAGGCCCGCGATCGTGATCGGCAAGTTCCTGGGCGTCAGCGGCGTGATCGCGATCTGCGTCTACGTCATGATGCTGGGGCTGCTGATCAGCCTGCGTCACGGCGTGCTCAGCACCGCCGCCCAGGACATGGACAAGCCCGTGATCTGGTTCAGCCTGATCGCCGTCGGCGGCTCGCTCTCGCTGGGGGCGATCCTCAACTACCTGCACGGCTGGTCGTTCGGGCAGAGCAGCGTGCTGCTGCTGGTGCCGCTGACCACGCTCGCCTGGCTGGGGTCGATGTTTGTCGACCGCGACTGGGCCCTGCAAGACCCGTTCGCGAACGAGCTGTTCAAGCCCAACATCATGCTCGCGTGCGTCGCGCTGGCGATGGCGCTGCTGGTGATCTCGGCGGTCGCGGTTGCCGCCTCGACCAGGCTCGGGCAGGTGATGACGATCGCGATCTGCGCCGGGGCGATGGTGCTGGGTCTCCTCAGCAACCACCTCGTCGGTCGCCACGCGTACAGCAACACGCTGATCGGCGAGATCGCCCGCGTCGAGCCCCTTGACCCGACCGACCCGGAGATGCGCGACACCGGCGCCCAGCTCGACGTGCTGCTCAAGCTGCCGCCGGCGGACGATCTCGACCTCGGCTCGCGGTTCTTCTGGGGGCCCAACCCCAACGGCGCCCACCTCAGCACGCCCCGCTTCGCCCCGATCGCCCCCGATGTCCGCCTCGAGAACACGATCTTCGACGCGAGCGTCCCGCCCGCGGTGGTGATCACCGAGGTCGAGAACCTCCGCATCCGCATCAAGCACATCGGCGGGCGTCCGCTCAACTTCCGCGCGCCGCCCGCGGAGGGCGACTTCGTCTTCGTCACGCCGACGACCGTCAACCCCGTGCCGCTGACGGCCTGGGCCGCGGTGCCCAATTTCCACTACTTCTGGCTCGTCGACGCGATCAGCCAGGCGCAGCCGATCCCGCTCAGCCACATCCTGCTCGTGCTGCTTTACGGCTCGGCCCAGGTCGGCGTCTTCCTGTCGATCGCGGTGCTGCTCTTCCAGACGCGCGACGTCGGCTGAGACGATCGCCCCGGAGGGGCCGACGCGCTCACATGCGGTCGGCGATCGCCCGCCCGTAGCTCTGCACCACGTTCTTTGCCGAACGCTCCCACGTCAGCGTGCGCAGCTCGAAGCTGCCGTGCTCGCGGAGGGTCTGGCTCAGCGGGGGATACCGCATCACCGCGACGATCATGTTCGCCATCTCTTCGGTGTCCCAGAAGTCGACCTTGAGCGCGTGGGTCAGCACCTCGGAGACGCCCGACTGCTTGGAGATGATCACCGGCGTGTCGTTCTGCATCGCCTCGAGCGGCGCGATGCCGAACGGCTCGCTCACGCTGGGCATCACGTAGCAGTCGGCCATCTTGAAGACCCGCTCGACGTCGCGCCCGCGCAGGAAGCCGGTGAACAGCACCTTGTGCCCGATGCCCAGGTCGGCCGCCTGCTCGATCATCTTCATCGCCAGATCGCCCGAGCCCGCGACGACAAACTTCACGTTGTCGACCTTCTCGAGCACACGCTTGGCGGCCTCGATGAAGTACTCCGGGCCCTTCTGCAGCGTGATCCGCCCGAGGAAGAGCACGATCTTGTCGTTCTTGTCGATGCGGGCGCCGGCCTCGGGCTGCACCTCGTCCTGCTCGACGCCGTTGTAGACCACGTCGATCTTCGCCGGGTCCACGCCGTACCGCTTCTCGAGGATGCCCCGCGTGAGCTGGCTGACGGTCACCACCCGATCGGCCGCGTGCGTCCCGGCCCGCTCGATGTCGTAGACCATCTGGTTGACGTTCTCGCCCGAGCGATCAAACTCGGTCGCGTGCACGTGGCAGACCAGGGGCTTGCCGGTCAGCTCGCGCAGCGCCATGCCGGCCTGGTAGGTCAGCCAGTCGTGCGCATGGATCACGTCGAACTGGTGCTGCACGCCCAGGCCCGCGACGAGGCGGGCGTAGCGCTGCGCCTCGTCGTAGAGGTTGCCGTCGTACGCGCCGCCCTCGCTCTCGTCGATCTCGATCGACTCGAGGATCTCTTCCATGACCTTCGCAAGGACGCGGGCCGAGCTGCTGGTCAGCCCGCTGAGCCCGCCCATGCCGGCGAGCTGATCGGCCCGCTTGAGGCCCTCGTGCTTGGCGACCGCCTCGATGAGCTGGCGGAAGCGCGCGCTGCCCTGCATGCCCGGATAGGGCGTGGTGATCTCGCTCTCAACTTCGAAGAACTTGGTCCGCTTCAGGTCGTCGGCAAACGGCGCGAGCACCTCGGGCAGGTCCGACGCGCCGTCGGCTTGGGCCGTTCCGGGCGCCGGCACGACCTCGGGGGTGTCCGCACCGGGGGCGACCTGTGCCTCTTCGCGGGCCGCCTCGTGCACGCGGGTGATGCTCGCGCGCAGGGCCTCGGGCCCAAGGAGCTTGACGTGCTTGGCCTGCGCGTCCCCCACCGCTTTGGGCAGAACGAAGTGCACCTCGTGCCCGGCGCGATCGAGCGCACGCGTCAGCCCGAAGCACGCGGTGCCCAGGCCGCCGGCGATAAAGGGCGGGAACTCCCAGCCCAGCATGAAGATGCGCATCGTCTCGCTCCGTCCCGCGTTGCCCCGCGCCCATCGGCACGCTGCCGATGCGCGGAACTTGCTATCCCCGCCGTGTCCCGAACGCGCCCAACGAGCAGGCGTCGATCAGTCTTCCTCGTCCTCGGTCATGTCGCCGAGCTCGCGGAAGCACTGCTCATAGCCCAGCACCGCGATCACCGTCTGCTCGGCCGCGTCGGCACGGTCCGGCCCGAAGGGCATCTTGCTGCGGAACGTAAACAGCATGTCGTCGGATCGGAAATGCTCGTAGGGCAGCGTGCCCAGCTCCCACCCAAGGTCCACCAGCTCTTCCTCGAGCAGCTCCTCGAGCTTGTCGCCCGTGTGGACCAGGTCAGACTCGATCGACTCGCTCAGCCAGCGGTTGTCGGTGACCAGCGAGACCCAGATCTCATCGCCGCCCGCGCCGGAAACAACATCGACCCGATACTCGGCCGGCTCGGCCGACCCGCTCGCGTCACCGATGAAGCGTGAGCCCTCGACGCGGGTGTTGTCGAGCACACCGGTCGCTTTGAGGCGGGTCCGGATCGTCGCGAGCAGCGTCGAGGCGGGTGCGGAAATCTGATCCTGGGCCATGGGGGTGGTCCATCGCGGAAGGCGCGGCCCTGTCGCGGGCCGAGCGGTGCATGCTGATCGAGCCCGACAGGACCGAAAACCCGCGGGCATAAGTCAATATAGACGCCTGCCCGCACCGGATCGCGGGGCCAGAGCCCGGGGCAACACGCATTGCTATCGGCGGGATGCCCGCGCCACACGCGGCACGCCCGCGCAAGAGTCATCAGCCCGAGCGGTTTACTCGCCGCGGGGGCGCGCCGTACACTGGCGGGCTCAGCCGAGCCTGGCTCGGCCGACCACCATGCCCAGGTGGCGGAATTGGCAGACGCGCTACCTTGAGGTGGTAGTCCGGGAAACCGGGTGGAGGTTCGAGTCCTCTCCTGGGCATTGAAGGCGACAAGGCCGGACGTCCGCGGAGCGGGCGCACACACGGATCCCATGACCCGCGTCATGCCCCCAGCTGCCCCCGGTTGCCCACGCTCGGCCCACGCTTGATTCATCGACGCCGCTCCGCGAACCGGGTTCGGTCTGAACCGCGTTCGCCCTGAACCGCGTTCGCCCTGAACCGATGTCGACAATGGTTCGATATCCGTCGCGAGGTTCTTGCTGCTCGCAGACGGAGGCGATCGATGCGCGTTCTGGTGATTGACGACTCGGCGCTGATGCGCCGCGTGATTTCGGGCGCCATCGAACACGCCGGCGGCATGACCCTCGCGGGCACCGCCCGCGACGGGCTCGACGGGCTCGAGAAAATCCGTGATCTGTCCCCAGATCTGGTGACTCTCGATATCGAGATGCCCCGCCTCGACGGCATCAGCACGCTGCGCAAGCTCCGGGCCGAGCTGGGCGACCGGGCCCCGGTCGTGCTCATGTGCTCGACGCTGACCCGCAAGGGCAGCAACGAGGCGATCCAGGCGATGCACCTGGGGGCCGCGGACGTTGTCCTCAAAGACATCGCCAGCGTGCAGGGCGGAGCGGCCGGCTTCACCACCGAACTGATCAGCAAGGCCCGCGCGCTGATCTCCGCCCGCCGAAAGGCACGCCCGGCAGACCGACCGGCCCCGTGCGCCAAGGCCGTCCGCCACCGCGACGGCTGGTCGCCCGACCGCGTGCTGCCCGGCGCCGTCGAAGTGGTCGTGATCGGGAGCTCGACCGGCGGCCCGCCGGTGCTCGAGGCGCTGCTCAAGCCGCTGCCCGCGGACCTGACCGCCCCGATTGTGATCGCCCAGCACATGCCGGCGTTGTTCACCGAGAGCCTGGCCGAGCGTCTCGACGCCGAGTGCGCGTTGACCGTGCGCCACGGGGCCAACGGCATGCCGCTGATCCCGGGCGAGGTCGTGATCGTGCCGGGAGGATCGCACGGCAAGATCCGCAAGACCGTGCGCCGACTCCAGCTCGTGGTGGGCGACGCGCCCCAGGCGGCGCTCTATCGCCCCAGCGTGGACGAACTGCTGAGCACCGCGGGTGAGACGTGCTCGAATCGCGTGCTCGCCGCGGTGATGACCGGCATGGGCGAAGACGGCGCCGTCGGGGCCAAACACTTGCATGAGCTGCGTGCGACGGTCCTCGCCCAGAACGAGGGGACATGCGTCGTGTACGGCATGCCCGCGGCGGTCGCGCGCGGGGGCAACGCCGACGCCGAGCTGCCCCCAGAAGCCATCAGCGAGATCATCGCCCGGCTCAGCAAATCCAACGCCGATCGCCTCCGGGCCGCCTGATTGCCCGGATACACGGCCCCTCAATTCTGCGGGCGCGGCATCCGTTGGTGAAGTCGGCTCGCGGCGTGGTCGATGCAGCCCCGCCCAGCGCCCGCGTGCACGACGCTCGCGGCCCGGCATGGGCGCGGATGTCAATCGGTGGGAGGCAGCATGACCAGCGGCATCGACGAAACAACCGGCAAGAACGCCGGCAAGAACACCGGCGGCGAACAGCTCCAGCTCGTCACCTTTGAGGTCGCAGGAGAAGAGTTCGCGGTCGACATCCTGCGCGTGCAGGAGATCAACCGCATGATGGAGCTCACCCGCGTCCCCCAGAGCCCGCCAGAGGTGGAGGGCGTGATCAACCTCCGCGGGCGGATCATCCCCGTGCTCGATCTGCGCCGTCGCTTCGGCATGCCCGCCGCCGAGCGCACCGACCACAACCGGATCGTCGTCGTCGACATCAACGGCCGCGTGCTGGGCTTCATCGTCGACCGCGTGCACGAGGTGCTGCGCATTGACTCGTCGATCGTCGAGCCCGCGCCGGAGATGGTGAGCTCGATCGACTCAGACTTCATCGCCGGGGTCGGCAAGCTCGACGATCGCCTCATCATCCTGCTCGATCTCGAGCGCCTCTTCGCTGAAGAACGCCTCGACGCGATCGAGAACGCCACGCAGCAAGCGGCCTGACCGCCCCCCATCCAGCAGCCCGATCGCAGCAGACCACACCCAGAGCCCACAGCAGACCGGAGGGCGACGTGCCCGCGACCCAACGCATCGAGATGACCGAACGCCAGTTCGCGCGCCTGCGGGACGTGATCTATGAGCGCAGCGGGATCCATTTTCCGGACAACAAGAAGTACATCCTGGAGAGCCGCCTGAGCCACCGCCTGAGCGAGCTCGACATGGCAGACTTCGACCAGTACCACGCGTTCCTGACGATCGGCCCGTACCAGGCCGACGAGTTCCAGGAGATGTTCAACCGCATCACGATCAACGAGACCAGCTTCTTTCGCAACGAGCCGCAGCTCAACGTCTTTGAGCGCGAGGTGCTGCCCGAGATCCTCGAGCGCAACAAGACGAGCCGGCGTCTGCGGATCTGGTCGGCCGCGTGCTCGACCGGCGAAGAGCCCTACACCCTGGCGATCATGCTGCAACGCTCGCTGGGCGTGCGCCTTGCGGACTGGCGCGTCGAGATCCTCGGCACAGACATCTCGGAGAAAGCGCTCAAGGTCGCGATGACCGGGCGATACAGCTCGTACTCGATGCGCTCGACCCCCGAACTGATCAAGCAGCGGTACTTCGCCGAGGACGGGCAGCACTGGGAGATCAACGCGGACATCCGCTCGATGGTCAACTTCGAGCTGCACAACCTGCGCGACCGCCTGGCCGCGAAACGCCACGGCAAGTGGGATGTGATCTTCTGCCGCAACGTGCTCATCTACTTCGACGACGACATGAAGGCACGCGTGATGACGATGTTCGGCGAGATGCTCGAGAAGCAGGGCGTGCTCTTCATCGGGCACTCCGAGCGCATCCGCGACGTCGCCGATCACTTCGAGCAGATGGACGTCCCCCAGGGCTTCTGCTATCGCCACGCCGGCGCGGCCTGAAACGGAGAGCGACCACGTGAGCTTTGGCGGATTCGATCCCGAGATCCTGGCCGACTTCCTGACCGAGTCGGGCGAGCTGCTCGAGCAGCTCGAGGGCGATCTCGTGGACCTGGAGAGCCGCTCGACCGACCCGGAGCTGCTCAACCAGGTCTTCCGCGCCCTGCACACGATCAAGGGCAGCGCGTCGTTCCTGGGGCTGACCAACCTCGTCGAGATCGCGCACTGCTCGGAGAGCGCCCTCAACGCAGCTCGCGCCGGCAACATCGTCGTCGGGCGCCCGGAGATGGACCTCCTGCTCGAAGCGGTCGACATCATCCGCTCGCAGATGCAGGTGCTCAACGACGGCGGCGAAGACCTGCCCAAAGCGCCCGACCAGCTCGTCGCGACGCTCACCGCGATCGGTGAGGGCAAGGGCGCCCCAGCGGCAACCGAAGACGCTCCCGAGCGGGGCGACCGGTCACCAACGCACACACAGGGTGGAGCTCCCAAGCCGCTCGTGCTCGGCGAGGGACGCGACGACCTGCTCGACCACCTGATCGACGACGTCGAGGCGACGCTGCAACAGTGCGACGAGCAGATCCCCCTGCTCGACGACGACGACGGGCGCAGCGGCGCAGCGATGCGCCTGGGCGATCTCGCCGGCGAGCTGATCCGCGCGATCGAGTTCTTCGAGATCGAGCCGATGATCCGCCTCAGCGGCCTCCTGCGCGACGCGTGCGAGGGCCTGGGCAGCGCCGACCAGGACGCCTCGGAGCAGCTCGTGCCCAGGGTGCGGGCGCTGCGCCACCTGCTGGCCCAGCATGAGCTCGCGCTGCGCGAGCGGATCGCCCTGGAGACCGACACCTCGGTGCTCGCCGAGCGCATCGCCGCGTTGACCGCGGGCGAAACGCTCGCGCCTGAACAGCGCGTCGAAGCGGGCGCGACGGGCGAGGCGCTCGCCGCGCTGGAAACCTGCAACAGCACCGACGAACAGATCGCAGCGGCGCCGGACGATCTGGGCATCGAGGCGCTCGCGGCGCAAGCCGCCGCCGAGCAGGCCGCGGGGGCCCCGCCCGCCGATCAGCCCCCAACGCCCCAGCCGCCAGCCCAGGCACAGGCCCAGGTACAGGCCCAGGTACAGGCCCCGGCGAACCAAGCCGGACCGCCCGCCAAGGGTGGCAAGGCCGCGGCACCCGAGCAGACCATCCGCGTCGAGGTCTCTCGCCTCGAACAACTGATGAACCTCGTCGGCGAACTGGTGCTCCAGAAGAACCGCGTCGGCGCGCTCTCCGACGACCTCCAACGCGAGCAGGTCGACCCCGACCTCGCCGAGCACTTCGAGGTGACCGCCGGCACGCTCGGGCGCATCACCACCGACATCCAGGTCGCCGTGATGCGCACGCGCATGCAGCCGCTCGACAAGCTGTTCGGCAAGTACCCCCGCCTCATCCGCGACCTCGCCCGCAAGACGGGCAAGAAGATCGATCTGGTCATCGAGGGCGGCGACACCGAGGTCGACAAGTCGATCCTCGAAGAGCTGGGCGACCCGCTGGTCCACATCCTGCGCAACAGCGCGGACCACGGCATCGAGATGCCCGAAGACCGCGCCGCCGCCGGCAAGGATGAAAAGGGCACCATCCGCCTGCGCGCCAGCCACCGAGGCGGGCACGTCGCCGTCGAGATCATCGACGACGGCAAGGGCCGGCCCCGCGACATCATCGAGCGCAAGGCCGTCGAACGCGGGCTGGTCGGCAAAGAGCAGGCCGCGGCGATGAGCGACGAAGACATCTTCCGCTTCATCTTTGAAGCCGGGTTCTCGACCGCCCAGGCGGTCAGCGATCTCTCCGGCCGCGGCGTGGGGATGGACGTCGTCCGCACCAACGTCGAGAAGAAGCTCAAGGGCGCGATCGCCATCAGCAGCACGCTGGGGCAGGGCACCACCCTCACGATCACGATCCCGCTGACCATCGCGATCATGCCGGCGATGATGGTGGGCGTCGCTGGCGAGACGTACGCCGTCCCGCTGGGCACGATCACCGAGATCGTCCGCCCCGAGGGGCAGCAGGTCTCGACGATCGGTGAGTCGCCGGTGATCCGCCTGCGCGGCACCGTGCTCCCCCTGCTGAGCGCACAAGAAGTCTTCGACGTCGCGCCGAGCGAGCGCGGGCCCGAGCCATTCGTTGTCGTGCTGCACGTCAACGATCGCGCCGTCGGCCTCACCGTCTCGCGCGTCATCGGGCAGCAGGAGATCGTCATCAAGCCGCTCGACGGCGTCGAGCCCACGGGCCCGGTCAGCGGCGCGACCGTCCGCAACGACGGGGGCGTGAGCCTGATCGTCGACGTGGGCGAGCTGCTCCGGCGCGTCAAGCAACGGGCGGCGCTCGAGCAGCGCCAGGCCGAAGCCGCCGATCGGCAAACGGATCAGAGTCAGAGCCCTCAACCCACCCAGTCCGCAACCACCACAGACGGCGCGCTGCCCCGCGCCGCCTGATCGAAAGGGATCGCATGGATGCCGCGTATATCACGCCCTTCGTGGCGAGTATTCAGAACGTCTTCGGCACGATGCTGCAACTGCCCGTCGAGGTCGGCGATCCGCGCCTCCTCAAGAGCGACAAGGCCTCGCACGACATCTCCGGCATCATCGGGATGACCGGCACGCTGTCCGGCTCGGTCGTGCTCTCGCTCCCACAGGAAACCGCCGACGCGATCGTCGCCCTGTTCTGCGGCGAGCGCATCGACGCCGACTCGCCCGACTTCGCCGACGCGATCGGTGAGCTGGTCAACATGATCTCCGGCGGCGCGAAGGCCTCGTTCGAGGGCCAGGACGTCTCGATCAGCTGCCCCAACGTCGTCATCGGCCCGGGCCACAAGGTCAGCCGACCCAGCGACATCCCGTGCGTGGTCATCCCCTGCACGACCGATTGCGGCGAGCTGGCGATCGAGGTCGCCATCCGCGAGACCGCCCCCAGCGCCCCCGCCGACGCCAACGCCGACGCGAGCGCCAACGCCACCGCCTGAGTCCACACCCCCCACGCCGCCAACAAGCCGCCGCAAAGCCGCCCAAGTGAGGAGCAACCGATGCGAATCATGCTCATCGACGATTCCAAGACGATGCGAAACATCCAGAAGTCCGTCCTCAAGCAGCTCGGGTACACCGAGATGGAGGAGGCCTGCGACGGGCAGGACGCGCTCAGCAAGATCGGCGCGTTCGACCCCGAGCTGCTGCTGGTCGACTGGAACATGCCGGTCATGGACGGGCTGACGTTCGTCAAGACCTTCCGCCAGCACAACAAGACCACGCCGATCATCATGGTCACCACCGAGGCCGAGAAGAGCCGCGTGATCGAAGCCATCAAGGCCGGCGTCAACAACTACGTCGTCAAGCCCTTCACACCCGACCTGCTGAGCCAGCGCATCGACGAGACGCTCCAGCGGTGCGGCGTCAAGAGCTGATCGCGCACGCTTGGCAGGCGAACCGGTCACCCGATCGCTCGAGGCTTGCCTGCGGCTCTCGCTCAACGCGGACCGCACGCAGGCTGTGCTGCGCATTGCCCCGGGCGCGCCCGCCGGCGAGGTCTCAGCCGACGCCCTGCTCGCCTACCTGACGAGCAAGGCGGTCGTGCGCGCGTGCACCGACGACGACGCCGTCGCACGCCTCGCCCGCGCCTACCTCGATGCGCCGTCGGAATCCCACGAGGCGCAGGTCTGCCGATCCACCCCGGCCGAGCACGGCGAAGACGGCGGCGTCACGCTCTCGGCCGCCCTCCAAGAACGCCTCGACTGCATCGAGAACCGCGCCCGCGCCCTCCGCCAGCGCGCCCGAGGCGACACCCCCGCCGCCCAGCAAGGCCCGGGGGACCCCGACGACGACGAGGCCAAAGACTTCTACAACCAGAGCGCGTTCCTCGTCGTGCGCGAGGGCGCGGTCATCGCCACGCTGACCGCGCCCACGCCGGGCGTCGACGGCGTCGACATCTTCGGCGAAGCCATCCTCGCCAAGCCCGGGCGATCGCTCGAGATGTCCATCGACGCCACGATCAAGCCCGACCGCGAGGGACGCCTCACCGCACGCGCCAGCGGGCGCCTCTTGCACGAGCCCGCGAGCCTCAAGATCGAAACGGTGCTCCGCATCGAGGGCTCGGTCGACTTCTCGACCGGCAACATCGACTTCCCGGGCGACGTGCAGATCGTCAAGGGCGTCAAGGACCGGTTCGTCGTGCGGGCCGAGGGCGACCTGGTCGTGGGCGAGCTCGCCGAGGCCTGCACGCTCGAGACCCTCGGCTCGCTCACGCTCAACAACGGGATGGCCGGGCGCGAGTCCGGGCGGCTCGACGTCACCGGCGACCTCGACGCCCGCTACATCGACGCCGTCTCGGGGCGCATCGAGGGCGCGCTGCGGGTGCACCGCGAGCTCACCAACTGCGAGCTCGCGACCGGGCGCATCGACAGCCCGGCCTGCGTCGTCCGCGGCGGCGTGCTCAGCGCCGCCAAGGGCGTCGACCTCAACACCGTCGGCAGCGAGTCCGGCTCACGCACCGAGCTCCGCCTCGGGCACAGCCCCAGGCTCAACGACCTGCTCGACGCGGCACAAGAAGCCCTGCCCGGCCTCACCGCGCGCCTCGCCTCGGCCGAGGCACGCCTCAAGCACCTCACCTCGCTGCCTCGCCAGACCGAGCAAGAGATGGAAGAGCAGATCACCCTCGACATGCAGCGCGCCCAGGTGCAGACGCGCGTCGACGAGCTGCGCGGCGTCGTCGTGCGCGCGCTCGACACCATCGCCGCCCGCACCAGCCCCTGGCTGCGCGTCCGCAAGGCGATCTACGCCCAGAGCGTCATCGCCCTGCCCGGCTTCGTCGCCCGGTTCGACCGCGACGTCCGAGGTCCCATCGAGATCGAGCCCGGTGAGGACGGACCGCCGATCTTCCGAGCCGGGCCCGACGACCCCCCAAAGCCCCTCGCTTCGGTCGCCAACGTCGCCCCGGACACGACCGTTGTCCGCCCCGACAACGTCCGCCAGGAGCTGCGCCTCGCGGCCTGACCTGCTGGCTGGCTCGCCCCACCCGCCGGGCGATCGACGCCCAACCCGGGCCGACTGCCCCCAAGTGTGGATCCTGCGCCCCCAGCGGTGCGAAAATCCTCCCGATGCACACAACGGGGCCGGATCGGGCACAATCAGGGGCGATGCCCGATCCCACAGTTCAATCCAGTCGCGACCGCCGGCCCATCGGCCCGGGTCCATCGGTGTGCGCCCTCGTGCTCGCTGCGGCCCTCTGGTCGGCCGGGGCGTGGCTCACGCTCGATCGCCCGCCCCAGCCGCTCGCCTCGGTCGAGGTGCTCAGCGTTGCGCAGCAGCCCGACCCGCTGGCCGAGCTGCCCGAATGCGTCGTCATCCTCAACGACGGGCGCGTGCTCGAGGGCCTGCTGGTCGACCGCACGCGCGAGCGGGTGGTGGTGCGGATCAACGGGATCGACACGCCGGTCGAGGCGAGAGACGTCTCGCGCCTGCGGGTGCTGCCCCCGGTGCGGGAGCGATACCGCGAGATGCGGGCCGCGGTCGATGATGACGACGCCGACGGGCTGGTGCTCATCGCCCGCTGGCTCCGCGATCGCGAGTTGTACGAGGAAGCCCTGGTCGAGATCGAGTCGGCCCTCCGAGCCGACCCCTCTCACCCGCAGGCCCGCCCGCTGCGGACGTGGCTGATGAACCAGATCGAGCTTCAGAAGAAAGTCATCACCAGGCCAGACGCCCAGAACGGGGCACCAGACGGCGATCCGGCTCCGGTCCGCCGCGGCGAGGCCGGCGGCTTCCCCTTGCTCACCGCCGACGAGATCAACCTGATCCGGGTCTACGAGATCGATCTGGCGGCACCCCCGCGCATGGTCATCCCCCGCGACACGATCGAACGCCTGATGGAGAGCTACGCCGGCTCGGTCCACATCCCGGCCACCGCCGCCGAGCGCGATGCGTTCCTGAGGCGGCGTCCGGCCGAGATCCTCCGCGTCATGTACCGCTTGCAAGCCAGGGAGCTTTACCCCCAGATCCGGGTGCTCGACGACCCGCGTTCCATCGACTTGTTCCGCGACCGCCTGCACGGGCGGACGGGCTGGCTGCTCAACGCCTGCGCGTCGAACCGCTGCCACGGCGGTTCGGAGGCCGGTCGGCTCCGCCTGCCCACGCGCCGGACGAACTCCGACGCCGCGGTCTACACCAACCTCTACATCCTCGAGCACTTCCGGATGAGCGACGGCACGCCGCTGATCAACTATGACAACCCCGAGCGATCCCCCCTGCTGCATCTGGCGATGCTGCGCGACAACAGCCTGTACCCCCACCCGGAGACGGGCGGGACGGCGGGCACCCGCGGGTGGCGCCCGCTCTTCCGCTCGACCGACGACCGCCAGTTCGAGCGTGCGGTCGAGTGGATCGACGCGATGTACCGCCCGCGCCCGACCTGGCCCATCGCCTACAAGCCGCCCGCGCCGCTGGAGCCCCCGCCCGAGGATCTCGACGGGGTCGACCGCTGACCCGGCAACGCCGATCCGGCGCCGTACCTGAGCGCCCAACAGGCGGGCAGCAGCGGCTACAGTCACGCCCCCTCCGGTGCTCGGTCTTCCGGCGTGTCCGGGCGGCCCAACGGAGACTGACCGATGAGGACGAGCGTGATGCCCCGATTCCGCAGCCAGCGCCTTCTCCCGACCGCCACCGGCCTTGCCGCGATGCTCGCCCTCGCCGCGGGCGGGTGCGGCGACGACGCCGGGCGAGACGCCATTGAGGCCAGCCGTATCGACGTGCGCACGGTCGCGTCGGGGCAGGGCGTCGGGGCCGAGGTCGCCGATTACCAGGCGCTGATCAGCGCGCTGAGCGAACGAGCCGGCGACCTCGACGGCGGGGCCGAGCAGGCGATGGGCGTGCTCCTCGGGGCCGCCCGCTCCGGGCGGGCGAGCGAGCTGAATGAGGCGGCGGTCCTGAGCGAGTTCGACCTGGCCGAGCGGTTGCACGTCCTGCGTGGGCACGTGGCGCGCTGGTCGAGGCTCGCGGCCCAGAGCGAGGCCGCCTCCCGCGTCAACGTCAGCGACGAGGTCCGTGGGCTGCTCGAGCAGGAGCGTGCCCGCACGACCGAGGCAGAGGCCCAGGCCGAGCGCGCCGCCGAGCTGGCCGCCCGGGCCGCGGATCTCCAGGCCCAGATCGACGACCTGCGAGCTCAGGCGCTGGAGCAGCGCAGCCTGGCCGGCGAGCTCGAGCTCACGCTCCCCACGCCCCCCGCGGTGCAGGCCCCGGGCGTCGCCGCCCGCGTGCGGGCGCACCTGCTCCGCTTCGACGAGCTCGACGCCGAGTCGCAGCGGGTGGAGATGGCCCGCGGGCAGGTGAT
>ERZ1740070.638-NODE-638-length-23389-cov-6.793177_pt1 | contig 23389 bp, 16 predicted proteins | sample MGYA00581734_ERZ1740070 | MGnify/ENA primary metagenome ERZ1740070 (study PRJEB43018, sample SAMN04849744) | marine metagenome | isolation source: floating plastic debris | place: Pacific Ocean | collected 2008-09-01 | study: EMG produced TPA metagenomics assembly...
ACTAACCGGGCTAGTTCACAACGACGGTATGCGTTTGGTCGCCGTCGCCTGCTTGATGGGGCTGATTGGTTGGATTTATCAAAAACTGCCGGACGATCTAGAACTCCCTACCCAGGGAACCAGAACGGAATCACGCCGATTTTTTCGATTTTTTAGAGGAGAGTCAGCATTGCAAGCACTAGACCAGGTATTAGATCCGGCGGTGGTGGGAAACAAGGCAGCCACTCTGTCGCAGCTTAAGAACTGGGGCTATCCGGTCCCTATGGGCTATATTTTGCGGGCTGGGGATGACCCAGCGGCCCTCTTTAGTCTCTGTCAGCCCTCGCCACAGCAACCGCTGGTGGTGAGGTCTTCGGCGGTGGGGGAGGACGGGCTGGGAGCCTCGGCAGCTGGGCAGTATGTGTCGGTGACCGATGTGGTCAGCCAGGACGGGTTAGCGAGTGCGATCGCAACTTGCTTTCAAGCCTACAATCGCCCCAGTGCCGTTCGCTATCGTCAGGATTTGGGGCTGCCTGAAGCCTCAATGAATGTTTTGGTGCAGCAGCAAATTCAGGGGGTGATTTCCGGCGTGGCCTTTAGCCGTGACCCGATTACTCGCTGTGGTCATGATGTGGTGATTGAGGCCCTACCTGGCCCAGCCAGCCAGGTGGTCTCCGGTCAGGTGACCCCTCAGCGCTACCACGTCGCCATTACACCCGAAGATATGCCACCGGGGGGTGATTGGCAGCTATCGGACGCGGTAGATTTGTCGATGGAACCTAACGGAAATCCTTCCAACCCTGGCCATGGTTCTCCGGGCGTAGAGACGTTCCATGGAACGTCTCTACCGGTGGGTCAATTAATTTCGCCTCGTCTCATTCAACAAATTGCCTATCTCACCCGCCATCTGGAACAACAATTTGGCGACATTCCCCAAGACGTGGAATGGACCTACGACGGCCAACAAATTTGGGTTTTACAAAGCCGTCCCATCACCACATTGATTCCTCTATGGACTCGCAAAATTGCGGCTGAGGTGATTCCCGGTGTGATTCATCCCTTAACCTGGTCCATCAACCAGCCTCTCACCTGTGGTGTTTGGGGAGATTTATTTACCCTGGTGTTGGGTAAACGTGCGGCCGGTCTTGATTTCTCGCAAACGGCCATGCTGCATCGGTCCTATGCTTATTTCAACGCTACACTGCTCGGGGATATCTTTATCCGCATGGGGCTACCCGCCGAAAGTTTAGAGTTTCTTACCCGTGGGGCTAAGTTTAGCCGTCCCCCCATCGCCTCCACACTGCGTAATGTGCCAGGGCTACTCAAACTAGCATCGCGGGAATGGACTCTAGAGAAAGATTTTAAGCAAGACTATCAAACCCATTTTGAGCCAGGGTTAGACGCCCTAAAGCCCCCCGCTAGGCTTTCTTCTAAAGAAATAGCGCACCAGGTCGAGAGAATTTTTTCGCTCCTCAAGCGAGCCACTTTTTACAATATTCTCGGCCCCCTAAGCTTTGCCCTACGCAAGGCCATCCTAAAAGTAGACAGCGACCAGCTTAACTATCGCTCTAACCCAGAAATTGCCGCCGTTGAAACCATTAAAAACTTGGCACAGCGATATGGCTATCTAGTGCAGCAGCTTGAGACACCATCTGCAGACGCGCCTGCAGATGGTGAAGAGTTATTGCAGGCACTGGCTCAGCTACCTGAGAGCGCCCCGCTGTTTGAACAGTTCGATTTATTTCTCTCTAAATACGGGTATCTGAGTGAACTAGCCACTGATATCTCCGTACCCACCTGGCAAGAGCAGCCTGCTCCTGTGAGATCTCTACTGGCCACGTTTCTAAAACAGCCGCCCGCCAATAAAGAATCTTCTAACACCGTTTCCCAGACAGGTTGGAAACAGCGCCAAGTCCAGGCAAGATTGGACCTAAAAGGCCATATTGCAGAAGTTTACAATCGGCTTTTAGCAGAGCTGAGGGCTTGTTTTTTAGCCTTGGAAGTTCACCATCTTCAGCACCAGAGCCTCCAGCAACCAGGGGATATCTTTTTTCTCACCTGGCCTGAGATTAAAGCTTGGGGCACATCTTCAGAGCTGGCTGTTTATGATAAAAATACGCCCAGCCCGCTCGAGCAAATTGCGATTCGTCGGCAGCAACGCCAGGCAGATCATGACTGGGTGCCGCCCTATCTGGTCTACGGCAAAGATCCCATCACGTTGTCTACCGCCCCTAGGACACCTCAACAAACTGGACGGCTGCTAACAGGAATTGGGGCAAGTCCGGGCACTCTAGAGGGCGAAGTCCAAGTGCTTACCACATTGGATACGTCGGTGCCCATCAATCAAAACACGATTTTGGTGGTGCCTTATACCGATGCGGGCTGGGCACCACTGCTGGCAAACTTAGGTGGTTTAATCGCTGAGGTAGGGGGGCAGCTTTCCCATGGAGCCATCGTGGCCCGTGAATATGGGATTCCAGCGGTGATGGATGTGGCCGATGTCACCCAGCGGTTACAGACTGGCCAACGCGTACGCATTGATGGTCAGCAGGGCACCGTTGAAATCTTGTAAAATTTAGGCTCTGTAATATTACAGCCGCGTGACTCTTCATCAATGTTCCCAGGATGACTACAACACAAGTGTCTCAGTTAGAAAGTACATTTTGTGGTGCTAATGGGCTGTCGCTGTTTTACCAAGCATGGTATCCCCAAAGAACTGTAAAAGCAGCTATAGCCATAGTCCATGGGTTTGGCGAACATTGCGATCGCTACTCCACAGTCACCACAGCTCTCACCCAGGCGGGCTATGCTGTTTTTGGGTTTGATAACCAAGGCCATGGCCGCTCCGAAGGGCAGCGGGGGCATATCAACCGCTGGCAGGACTATCGCGATAACGTGAGTGCCTTTTTGGCCCAGGTACGCCAGCACGAACCAAATTCACCTTTATTTGTCTTGGGTCACAGCCTGGGCGGGCTGATTGTGCTTGATTTTGCGCTCAATGCTCCCCAGGGACTGACAGGCATTATCATCAGCGGTCCTCCCATTCGTCCTGTGGGTATTGCCAAGCCCTATCTGGTGGCTATTGCCCGTATTTTGTCCGGCATTTGGCCACGATTTTCAATGGACGTCGGTGCTGGGGCAGAAACTCTCTCACGCGACCCGGCGGTTGTCAATCAAACCGAGCATGACCCGCTCACCCATTCCGTGGCAACGGTGCGCTGGGGGACAGAATGTTTAGTTGCGATCGCCGCTGTGCGACGCAATATTAAACAGCTACAGGTCCCTATATTGCTGCTCCACGGCAGCGCGGACAAAGTCAACGATGTCAAAGGCAGCAGAGAGATTTTTGAGCCTATTGCTGTAGATAAAACCCTAAAAATCTATCCAGGCGGCTACCATGAGCCCCACAATGACCTGGACCGTAATCAGGTTATGGACGATGTGGTGGAGTGGTTAGATAATCATTTAAATTGCTAAAGTGACGTCTCTTGCCCATGCCTCTCACCTGCCAACAGCTCCTCAGCCAACACCCCACTGAATGGCAAGCGGCTACGGTTCATCCCTTTCTAGCCCAATGTCAGCAGGGGACAATCCAGCCGCCTCAGTTCAACATCTGGCTAGTACAAGATTACCATTTTGTTATTGAATTTACTCGACTCGCCGCTAACCTCATCCAAACAGCACCTGTCCACCATATCGACACCTTACTGAGCGGCATTGTTGCTCTCAAAGATGAACTGAGCTGGTTTCAGGCCAAGGCTGCTGAGCGTCAGCTAACGCTGGACCAGCCGCTGCAGCCCACCTGCCAAACCTATCGCCAGTTTATGACCGGCCTCGCACAGCAACCCTATGCGGTCAAAGCCATTGGGTTTTGGGCCATTGAGCTAGCTTATAACCAGGGCTGGCAAATTCACAGCCCCATGCCCGAGCCCTATACAGAATTTGCTGACCGTTGGGGAAATACGGCATTCACTAGCTATGTACAGCTGCTGGCCCAGCAAGCAGACAGTTCCCTGCAAACAGTAGACGAAATGGTTCAAGCCGAGGCAAAAGCCGTTTTCTTAAAAGTTGCCAGTTTAGAAAAAGACTTTTGGCAAATGGCTTACGAAGGCACTTAGGAAACAAAATTAATTAGGCCACTATTAGATATACAGACGTTGCATGTGGATGTACAGACGTTGCATGCAACATCTCTCCAGCACTAATTTTTAGATCTTATAAAATCCTTATCGCTAGCGCTGGGGTCAAGGTGGAGCATCTGATTCGATCTGACCATAGTCAAGCTTAATGATGCGATCAGCTAGGTGAAAGTAATGATCGTCATGACTAATCACCAGGATCGTTTTGCCACGTTGCTTCAGCTCAGTCAACAGCTGCGTGTAAAAAACCTCACGAAAAATCGGGTCCTGATCAGCCGCCCATTCATCAAACAAATAGATGGGGCGATCTTCTAGATAGGCGCTTAGCAGCGCCAACCGTTTTCGCTGCCCCTGAGAAAGCGCCGTTGTCGATAGCTGTCCATCATTGATCAAGACTTTTTTCTCAAGTTCTAATGTTGTTAAGTAGGTTTGGGCTTTTTGGTCTAAGGCATCCTCATTGATACCAACCAACCGATCAAACAAGAAAAAATCTGAAAAAATCGTAGAAAAATGCTGGCGATACCATTCTCGGTTACCATCAACAATGGCCATATTATCCAGACACAATTCTCCCGACTCAGGACTATAAAGTCCGGTAATTAGCTTAGCCAGCGTCGATTTGCCGCTGCCGTTCCCCCCCACGATAAACACGAGTTCACCCGCTTTTAGCCTTAGATCGATGGGCCCCACCGTAAACTGATGGTCGCTGTCCGCACTCTGGTAAGAATGCACCACCTGCAGCAGCTGTAGAGTTTGCCAGGTTGCGATCGCAGGCTGTCGCGTCACCGTAGCCAATTCAGCATGGGCAGACAGCGTCAGCCCCATCTCTTTTACTTTTTTGAGAGAAACATCGGCATTGGCCAATGTGGGCAGTTGTTGCACAAGACTTTGAATAGGCCCTAGCAAATAGGTCAGGGTCAGAACATAGGCAGGTAAAACAACACGAGCCTCCGGTAGAACCCGAGGTACGCCAAAAATTAGCAAACCAACCATTACAAAAAACAAAAGCTGACCGCCGCCGCTGGCAACAGCTGCCAGTTTGAGGGCCGTTTTTTGATATTGACAAGCCGCCGCTGCACTCGTTGTCAACTCACCTTCAAAAAACCGGTGGCGACGAGGGGAATTAAGCTTTAGTTCTTTAATGCCATCAGTAATCGTGCGAAAGTGCTTTAGCAGACGGTCCATTTCCTGACGCGCTTGCCCCAGATAGCGATGGGCATAGCCTATGAGGATTTGCACCAAGACAATGGCCGCAATCAAAAATGTAACCACAGCCAAAAAGACCCACCCCGACAGCGAACCAAGGTAGATTAAGCAACCGCCAATAATGGCAACATCAATACACAGAAACGGTAGAACAAAAACAGTGTTAGAAATAGCCTGTACATCTTCGGTTAAAACAGCTAAAAGCTGGCTAGGACCAAGACGTTCTAGCTGACGTAGGGGGGCTGTCAGAATGCGCTGACTCAAACTTAGACGCAGCTGATAAACAGAATTCTGGGCCAAATCGACCAGTAAAAACTGCGATAGGCTACTGGTAACAAGCACTAAAACCGTGATTCCAGCAAAAGAGGCAATAAGAGACTGAGAAGCGTTTTGCTGAATGGCGGTATTGATCAGCGCGATTAATTTTGCACTGCAGCCACCGCTGATAATGCCTGCCAAAATTGCTACAGTGACACTAACCCAAGAGGCTTTGATCAAAAGCCAGATGATGCCCATATGATTTGGTATACAATACTAATAGCCATCTTTAAAGACGATTAACATATTGTGGATTTAACTGTGACAGTTGTCTCTCAAAATGTTATACCCATCACTGCTAGCGGTCTGTAAGACAGTAAAATTTGTCGCCTGCTCCACAATTCTCTCTTAATAATTTAAATTACTTCTCTCTGATCGATTTGAACATCACATGGAATCTAGCCTTGATGCCCTGAAGAATTTGTCGTGCTTTTGAGCAATATTGCTCTTAATAGTGCGATTGCAGAACGCTTACAACAGCAAGTAGAACAGATTTGACTGGCAAATTGGAATATATGCCAGTCAGACAGTTGGTGAGCTATCTGCTCAAGAGTGCTGACTTTATCTCCAGAAAATCATTGACTAGTATAAATGTTTGCTTGACGATCTAAGATCTGCTAGATTTTTCAAATATTCTTGGATCTAAGCTGAGTGATTAAACCTCTTTAAATCGTGCCTCCATATTCATCAGAACTAAAACTCTCTAATAAGAGTATTAATCAACTAAACAGTGAAGACAAGGCATTTCATGACTGGTACCGATTCGTTCTATCTTTTCCGCCACACCTGGTGAGTCATTATTTAAGTAAATTCGGCGCAGATAAAAGTCAGATCGTTTTAGATCCTTTTAGTGGGACAGGTACGACGTTGGTCGAGTGTAAAAAGCTGGGTTTTTCATGCGTTGGCCTAGAAGCCAATCCCATGGCACATTTTGCTAGTACAACAAAATTAGATTGGGCGTTATCACCCCAGCGTTTATTGGACCATGCTGACACAGTTGCTGAACTATACACCCAACAAATAGAGCGTGCTGCAACACATGCACAGCAGGAATCACTTTGTGCTGATGCCCAGAAGCTAATGTTCAAAAATGCTATTGGTTTACGTCCATTGCATAAGGTTTTGACCTTATTGAAGGTTATTGAAAGTCTTCATTGCCCACGTTTCTATAATCATGGACGGCTGGCTTGTGCTCAGGCAGCTGTCCGCGCCAGTAATATTCGATTTGCTCCAGAGGTGGGTATTTCCAGAAGTCTCAAAGAAGATGCTCCTGTTATTCAGCTCTGGCAAGAAGCTATCAATAATATGGCAGCTGATATTTCCGCTTTTTCCAAAAATGAGGAAATTTCCATTAATACCTCGGTGTATCTAGGAGATGCACGAAATCTTTCCCAGCACCTGCCAAAACACTCTATCGATATTGTTATTACTTCTCCACCTTATCCCAATGAGAAAGATTATACTAGAGCAACAAGGTTAGAGTCTGTTCTTCTTGGCTTTTTCAATAACAAACAAGATTTACAAACCGTCAAGAAGACTTTAGTTCGTTCCAATAGCAGAGGTATTTATACAAAAGATGATGATGACCTGCTATCAGAGAAGTATCCTGAAGTTTTGAGCATTGCTCACGAAATTGAAAGACGTCGTCAAGCATGGGGAAAAACCAGCGGATTTTCTCGGCTATATTCTCGTGCAGTAAAACTTTATTTTGGTGGGATGGCAAGGCACTTAAAGGATTTACAATCTGTTTTGCGTCCAAACGCTCGGCTTGCCTATGTCGTTGGTGACCAGGCATCTTTCTTACAAGTTCATATTCGTACTGGTGAAATCCTAGCCCATATTGCTCAGGATATGGGCTACAAGCTCCTCGACATCGAGCTTTTTCGGACACGACGAGCCTCGAAAACAGAGGTTGACCTGCGTGAAGAAGTTGTACTGTTAGAATGGCTAGGCTAGGCTTGTATAATGGTCTTAGCTTTTTGAGATTGTAGGGATCTGATTCAAAACTCTGCCCCTTAGGAGTAAAACCGGCTCGCGCTACTGCTTAAATTGCTGTGCATAAAACTGTTCGTATCGTCCCTGTTTTTCCAACAGTTCAAAATGGGTACCGGCTTCAGCAATCTGCCCGTTTTCAATAAACAAAATGCGATCTGCCTTGCGCACAGTGCTAAGACGATGGGCAATTACAAATACAGTACGATTCTCCATCGCTCGCTCTAAGGCTTCTTGCACCAGCGCTTCTGATTCAGAATCTAGAGCAGATGTGGCTTCATCTAAAATCAGAATGCGGGGATTTAGTAAAATGGCACGTGCGATCGCAATTCGCTGACGCTGTCCCCCCGAGAGATTCACACCTCGCTCCCCTACCCAGGTCTGGTAGCCTTGAGAAAACTGCTGGATAAAGTGGTGCGCGTTAGCTATGCGGGCAGCAGCTTGAATTGAGTCATAGTCTAAATCAGTTTGCCCATAGGCAACATTCTGAGCAATTGTGCCCGAAAACAGCGTTGTCTCTTGAGGAACAACACCAATCTGACGGCGTAAACTACGCAGGGTCACATCGCGTACATCAATGCCATCAACCAAAATCTCACCCGCTTGTGGGTCATAAAATCTCGCCAACAGATTCACAATCGTAGTCTTCCCAGCACCCGAGGGCCCCACCAAAGCGACAACATCACCCGGATGCACAAATAGCGAAAGGTGCCTAAAAACTGGTTTGTCTGACGCATAAGCAAACTCAACATCGCGGTATTCTACCTTGCCCGTAATGGGGGGCAGCACCTGGGCATTTGATCGATCAATCAGTGACGGCTCTTCTGCAAATAGCTCAAACACACGCTCAGCAGAGGCTTCTGTTTGCTTAAACGCGTTGTAGTGCTGAGTCACTAAATTAATCGGGTCAATCAGCAGCGCCACCGCCACCAAAAAGCTAACAAACTCCTGGGGTTGTAAATTGCCAAGGGCAATTTGCCAGCCGCCCAACAAAAACAAAAACATAATACTAACAGCTTCTAAAAACCCGACCACTGGGTATTGAATAGCCGTCAGATGCTCGGTGCGATATTTGGCTGTTCGATTTTGGTCGGCTACCTCACTAAAGCGACCCACTTCGTAGTCATCGGCGGCAAACGCCTTAACCACCCGAATGTTACCTAACACTTCAGTTAACAGCGACGAGAGATTTGAAATTTCATTTTGACTACGACGAGAGAGTGCCAGCATGCGATTACCAAAACTACCAATCAGCCACGCCATTAGCGGTGCAATCAAAAAGCCCGCTAGCGTTAGAGGCCAATTGAGGTAAAACATGTATATGGGAATAGCAATGAGCTGAAAGACGCAGGAGATAAACTGCTGCGACATTTTGTAAATAACTTCACCAATGCGATCAATATCCTCTGTCAGACGATAAGAGAGATCGCCCGTCTTCGCCGAGGCAAAATAATCAATGCTCAACCGATGCAAATGGGCATAGACTTTCTTTCTTAGCTCTAATACTGCTGCTAGAGACGCACGAATAGAGAAAACTTTCTCGCCATACTGAAACAGATTTTGAATCAAAAAGGCCAGCGTGGTTAGCCCTAGCCACCGTGCAATATTGGTCACTTGCCCCTGGCTGATATAGTAGGTCACCTGCCCTGCCAGATAGGGCAGCATAACGGTTGCCAAGACATAGCCGACAATACACACAAACGACCAGCCAAACAATGGCCACTGGGGCTTGAGAAAAGGCAACAGTTGCCAATAAACCGAGCGCTGTCGTTGGGCCATAGAAGTTCACTCAAAATTCAACACTTAGACTTGCACTCTTAAACCTGAGCGCTGGGAACAGCTGCGGTGTTTAGTTTTTCCAAGGTGTCTAATACCACTTTGGCAATGCGATAGGATGCACCAAAGGGACCAAATCGTTCTTGTCCATTGGCAATACAGGCGTTTAGATACGCTTCATTCTGAATTGTATCCACAGCGTACTGAGCCGCTTCTTTAAGAATGGCGGGTGTGGCTGGTTCAGTGCCAATTGTTTTGACCGAAAGCCCCAGCAGCCGCTCTTGGGCTTCGGCAAACGCATAGGTAAACTGCGGTCCCTGACCGGGAATTTGCAGAATGGGTTTACCAATGGCCATAGCTTGGTCAACCGCCAGCCCAGCCATGCCTAAAACCAGGTTGGTGCGACAAACAATGTCACTAAACGCATCGCTAAAACAGCGGACTGTCGCCACTGATTCCCCTTGTGCTGGGTGGTAGGTAAGGGTTCCCTGATGATGGCACCAGCCTGCTTCTTTGGCCGTTGTCCCCAGGGCTGACATGACATCCGGTACTAGCGCCGCACAAAACTGAACCTGAGGGTTCATCTGGGCGATTTCTATCACCAAATCTAGAAGCAGCTTAAAGTTGCGCATGGCTTCTAGGGTACGTGAGCCCGGCAACAGGGCCATCATCGGTCTAGCTGCATCAATCTGGAGGTCTTTACCCTTTGGCTTAAGTCGGTCTAAAGACGGGATGCCGCCAAACTGAGCCTTGGTAAATCCCTGTCGTTGATAATCTTTGGCCGTGTAAGCATCTCGTGAAAAGAGGGCCAAACAGCGAGGAGATTTAAGCACAGCATCGAGAACGATATCTAGCTTGAGGGTCCCCTCATACATAGCCGACAGCGGTGAGGTAAAGGAAATAAAGGGTCTACCACTGAGGTAGGCAAAACATTGCCCCACCACATCCCCTGTGGCAAACACTAAATCACAGCCAGGGGCATAACGACGAACAGCTTGAATTTGTCGCCAGGTTGAGGTTAATAGTCCGGCGCGAATATCGTTGAGTAGCCGCAGACGATTGGTGTAGGTAAACCCCCCCGACGGCAGCGTCAGCGTAGGGGATACGATAGGAACGTTAATATTGCGATAGGCATGTCCCTGACCAACAATGGGAGCGGCGGCAATATCTAGCTCTGGTGCCAACTCTCGCAGACTGCGAATGATGTGAGAGGAGTGGTTATCTTCTCCGTGGCCATTACTGATAAATAGAAGTTTGTAGGGCATGGGTAGACGGCAAGTCACCAGAAAATAGCCCTGCCCAATGGTCAAAAATCTCCAAAATAAGGTTAGGAGCGAAAAGCGGATAACATCGCTAACCAAGTCTGAATAAAGTACCTAGCATCAGGCCCCTATTCTGATGAGTTGCAACTGTCATGTCACCTTCAGTCCCCAGGCAGAGATACAGCTGAATCCATAGTACAGCCTGGCGACCCTTTGACATTGACTGGAGCTCAATCAAGAGATTGTCACGGGTGACAATCTCTTGAAAAGGTCATCGAAGTATGTAGCTATGCGCAATTCGCATCATTAACTAAAGCCCAGACTGGCCTTTAGCAGGGTTTAACATGAAGGTAAAATGATTCCTAAAATCAGAGATTAAGGGGCGGTAAAAGTCCCAAAGCGGTTCAAACAGTCTTTAAGGACCCTCATCATGGATTCATCTTTATAATCAAGTTTTGAGTTCTTAATGTTGGAGTTTTGAGTTGGGGACGCCATCCCCATTGGCAGCAAGTATTTCTAAGCCCTAAAAGTTCAAAACTCAAAACTTAAAGCTCAAAACGTCCCTGCGCCATTCCATTTATCGTTAATTCGCACCCAACATTTGCGCTCCTCTGGCACAATGAGGTGGTCGAACTCCCTACGCTAAGTAAAGGTTTTCCCAGGTTTTGGTCTTAACGCCTGACAATTTATTTCCGTTTAAGCTTGATCCGTTTCAACTTGAAGCCATTGAGGCACTCAACCAGGGCGAGTCCGTGGTGGTGTGTGCTCCCACCGGCTCCGGTAAAACCCTGGTAGGCGAATACGCGATTCACCGCGCCCTTCACAGCAATAAGCGGGCATTCTACACGACTCCGCTTAAAGCCCTATCCAATCAAAAATTACGGGATTTTCGCGAACTCTTTGGCCATGAAAAAGTCGGATTGCTAACGGGGGATACCTCCATAAACCGTGACGCACCTATTTTGGTGATGACCACAGAAATCTTTCGTAACATGCTCTATGGCACCACCATGGGAGCGGTGGGAGACGCTGTTCAAGATGTTCAAGCGGTGGTTCTAGACGAATGCCACTACATGAATGACCGGCAGCGAGGCACGGTATGGGAAGAGTCGATTATTTATTGCCCTCCGGAAATTCAGCTGGTGGGCTTATCAGCCACGGTGGCCAATGGTGAACAGCTCACTGACTGGATCACCAAAATTCACGGCCCTAGTCTGTTGATCTATTCAGATTTTCGGCCCGTTCCCTTGAACATCCATTTCGCTACGGGGAAAGGAATTTTTCCATTACTCAATGCCAAAAAAACGGCACTCCACAGCCGTTTGAAGAATCATCGCAAACCCGCGCGTCATCAGAAAGGTCAAAAGAAAAAAGCGGTTACTGCCAATAACGCATTTATTGTCACTCAGCTCCAGCAAAAAGATATGCTGCCCGCTATCTTTTTTATTTTTAGCCGGAAAGGATGTGACAAAGCTGTCCAGAGCATCAGCAATCTGTCATTGGTCAACCCCGATGAAACGGCTATCTTAAAACGTCGGATTGATGGCTTTTTAGCGGCTAACCCTGAGGCTGCTCGGGCTGGACAGGTAGAACCGCTATATCGAGGCATCGCAGCCCACCATGCTGGTCTTTTACCCGCCTGGAAAGGTCTGGTGGAAGAACTGTTTCAGGCGGGGTTGATCAAGGTTGTTTTTGCCACTGAAACCCTGGCAGCGGGGATTAACATGCCCGCACGTACTACAGTTATTTCCAGTTTGTCAAAGCGTACCGACAGTGGCCATCGTCTGCTACATGCCTCAGAATTTTTGCAGATGTCTGGCCGGGCCGGACGACGAGGGATGGATATAGAAGGTCATGTAGTCACGGTAGAAACTCCATTTGAGGGAGCTAAGGAAGCTGGCTATTTAGCTCTGGCAGAACCAGACCCGCTGGTTAGCCAGTTCACACCGAGCTATGGCATGGTCCTCAACCTCTTACAAACCCACTCCCTTGCAGAGACACGTGATCTAGTAGAGCGCAGCTTTGGTCAATATCTGTCCACGCTCCATCTCACGCCACAACAGCAGGCCATCAATGATGTTGAAAAGAATATTGCCCTGATCCGTGAGCAGCTCGCTGCCATCGGGGAAGACACCATTGCAGAATATGCCAAACTGCGAGAACGGCTGCGGGAAGAGCGTCGTCTGCTTAAGATTTTGGACAAACAGGCCACAGAAACCCTGACGGGCGACCTGCAGACGATCGTTAACTTTGCAGTTGCTGGCACGGTGGTTTCTCTAAAGGGTAAACACATCACTGTCCACAATCCTTTACCCGCTGTCCTGGTGACGAAGTTACAAGGGCCTGGCAAGATCACCTATTTAGTCTGTCTCACCCATGACAATCGCTGGATGATGGCCGCTCCCCGCGATGTCTTTGCCCTTTATGAAAAGTATGAGCGCATTGCGGCAGTCGATGCTCTGACTCCACCGGATACCCTCACAATGAAGGCGGGAAATCAGTGTCCTGGAGATGACGCCAGCGCTGCTGTGGCGGCACAAATACCTACAGATTTACCCACTCTGGATGAACTTGCACCCGAGGTTAAAGAGCAACGCGATCGCATGCGCTCTGTGGAAGCCAAACTAGAAAACCATCCGCTGAACGAGTTTGGCAAACCCAAGTCGCTGCTCAAAAAGCAACAGCGGCTGACTACTCTAGAAACCGAGCTGCGCGATCGCAAAAAAAAGTACACCCAATATGCCAGTCGTTACTGGCAAGAGTTTCTCAACCTCATGGCTGTGCTTGAAGCCTTTGGCGGTCTCGAAGAGAGTCAGCCAACCAATTTTGGCAAACTGGCCTCCGCCATCCGGGGTGAAAATGAGCTGTGGCTGGCACTGGCCCTCGGCTCTGGCGAATTTGACCATCTGCCACCTCATCAGTTTGCAGCCGCCTGTGCCGCCATTATTACCGAAATCACCCGTCCCGATACCTGGACACGCTACCGCACATCTGCAGCGGTCGAAGAAGCCTTAGCAGGTCTGCGCGCTACCCGCCGTCAGCTGTTTCAGCTGCAGCGCCGTTACCAGGTTACTCTGCCCATCCCCCTTGAGTGGAATCTGATTGCCCTCGTGGAAGAATGGGCCTTGGAAACTGATTGGAACGAGCTGTGTCAAAACACCAGTCTAGATGAGGGAGATGTCGTCCGTATTCTGCGTCGTACCTTAGATATCTTGACCCAAATCCCCCACGTTCCATTTCTGCCAAGTGCGCTCAAGTCCACAGCTCGTCAGGCAGCCTACCTAATCAATCGGTTCCCCATTAATGAGGTGGGGGTGTCAGCCAATGACGGGGTGTCAGCCAGCGACGGGGTGTCAGCCAATGACGGGGTGTCAGCCAATGGTTTGGGCGAGGGCGAAGAAACAGATAATAGCGATGAAGAAGAATAGCCCTGACCACTGTTCAAGTTAACCCTTGTCTATGACATCTTCCTCTCTACCCATTCAGCCCAAGACCCTGACCCGTGCCCAGCGAGCCGTACGCTGCGCACCGTTCTACATGAAACTGCTGGAAGCGATGCGATCGCAAAGTGTTTCCCTCCGCGCCATCAGTGACGACCGAGGCATGCTCAGCGGATACACCCGTCAACCCCTCTCAGACGTAGCTGCCGATAATCATTTAGGGTGGCTGACGACAGTGGGTATCATCCGTAGAGAAGTCGATGGCCAGGGTCTAACCGATAGTTTTCGCCTGACGCCAATTGGTCGTCAACTAGTTGAACAATGGGAAGCTGCAGGTCGTCCGGATTCCACTGGCAGCCCTCTGGATTATTTACTCAACGCCAGAAATCGCTGGTTAAGACTACCGACTTGGCTATCATAGTCAGGTAAATTTTTAGACTACTGCCTGCAAATACAGCAGCATGTAAAAGTCACGATGTCTAAGCGATGGAGTTTGGGTAAGGTTAAGCAATAGTGCGAGTCATCAATTATCAGCTGAACTATCGGTAAGGTTATTGATTATCGACACATTGGCCAGCCGAGTTTGCCCAAGCCCCAGGCACTAGTCTGCCAGAGTTAAGGTTTCAAGATTTACACTCAACCCCTTATTCGATTTTTTAGTTTGATACAGCCTACTTCTAAAACCTTGTATCGAAAAGCCGTTATTCCAACTCGCTATTTCAACTCAGTATTTCAACCATTAACAATTCAATTAGACCGGGAGACGCTCTAGCATGAAGGCCATTATGGTAGTGGGGACAACTTCCCACGCAGGGAAATCTCTGCTCGTTACAGCACTTTGTCGTATGCTAAGCCGTCGCGGCTGGCGAGTGGCTCCCTTCAAAGGGCAAAATACAGCTCCTAATACCTACGTCACAGCTAACGGTGCCGAAATTGGCTACGCTCAAGCAGTGCAAGCTTGGGCAGCCGGTGTCTCTCCTCAAGCCGAAATGAATCCGGTACTGCTCAAACCCAACCAGAGTGGTAGCACATCCCAAATCATTATCAAAGGCCGCCCGGTTGGCCAAACGACACCGGCCCACTACTACGAAAACTACTTTGAGACTGGCTGGCAGGCCGTACAAGAAAGTCTCGCACGCCTCGGGCAAGAATTTGACTTACTGATTTGTGAAGGCGACGGCAATCCTGCTGAAATCAATATTAAGCATCGAGACCTAGCCAATATGCGCATTGCTAAGGCGCTCAAGGCACCGACTATTTTGCTGGCTGACATCGACCGAGGGGGAGCCTTTGCCCATATCGTAGGCACCCTTGAGCTCCTTGACCCCGATGAACGAGAGCTGGTTAAGGGCATTGTTATCAACAAGTTTCATGGTCAGAAAAGTCTGATCGAGCCAGGTATTGAATGGCTAGAAAAACGCACGGGTATTCCCGTACTTGGTGTCATCCCTTGGATTGAAAGTGCATCGCCAAAGGAAAATTCCCTATCCCTAATGGAACGACCTGCCGAAAAACAATCCGCTGAACTCAATATTTCCGTTATCCGACTACCGAGGATCTCTAACTTCACAGACTTTGACCCATTAGAAGCTGAACCATCGGTCAATGTTAAATATCTCAGCCCCAAAGATGACCTGGGCCATCCCGACGCCGTCATCCTTCCCGGCACTAAAACAGCTATTGCTGATCTGCTGATTTTGCAACGCACCGGTATGGCAGAAGCCATTCAAAACTATGCTGCAGCTGGTGGTACCGTACTGGGCATTTGCGGCGGCTTCCAGCTGATGGGGCAAATGCTGGCCGACCCAGAGGGTCTAGAGGGGCAAGAGGGACGCTTTAGAGGATTAAGTATCCTACCGTTACGCACAGTCATCACTCAAAACAAGGTAGCCCGGCAACGCTCTGTCAGCTCCAAATATCCCCAAGAAGGTCTACCCGTCAACGGCTACGAAATTCATCATGGACGCACTCAGTTGGTGATGACACCTGAAGGTGGCGAACCAGGTCCTAAATTTCAACCAATCTTTGACGACCGCAGCCTAGGCATTGTGGATGAAACTGAATCTCTATGGGGAACCTACCTGCACGGCATCTTTGACAATGGCCCATGGCGTAGAGCATGGCTCAATCGTTTGCGGCAGCAGCGAGGTCTAGGCTCACTCCCCACAGGGATTGCTAACTACCGTGAACAGCGTGATGCTGTACTCAACGATTTAGCCAATACAGTTCAGCAATACATCAATCTAGAACCCATTCTCACTCAGTCTTAGAGGCACTTAAAGGTATTGGCCCACCCAAAGGGCTTTGTTTAGACTAGCAACCTAAGCACTTCATCATTCAAACCAGCTATGGCAGAATGCTGAAGCCGTATACCTTTCCTTTTATGCCCCTTCATACCATCCTATTGGCGGTCGGTGGTCTGGCTGCAGGACTGCTAGCTGGGCTCCTGGGCATTGGCGGTGGGGTACTGATGGTGCCGCTACTGCTGCTATTTGGCATTGAGGTTGATCAAGCTGCCGCAACAAGCCTACTGGCCATCTTAATCACAGCTACAACAGGAAGTTTTCAAAACTGGCGTATGGGGTATCTGCAGCCCAGAAATGTGGTGCTGCTAGCAATACCCGCTGCCGCCTTAGTCATTGTAGGTACAGAATTTGGCAACCTGTTGTCAGAACATTGGAGAAGAGCTGCTTTTGGCATGCTGCTACTCGCCAATCTCTATCTTGTCAGTCTCAAAAAACGTGCTGCTGCTGCTCAACCGACCAGTCCCATTTCACCCATCGCTGCACGACTAGTGACTGGGAGTACCTCAGGCTTTATGGCCGGTTTATTTGGAGTCGGTGGTGGTGTGATCATGGTGCCGTTACAGGTATTACTGATGAATACCAACATCAAAAGCGCTGTGCGTAACAGTCTGGCAGTCATTGCCCTAACCTCCCTTGTAGCCTGTATCCACAATGGCCTTAAGGGAGACATCGTCTATGGAGCAGGCTTGAGCCTGGGCATAGGGGGCCTAGTGGGGGTACAAATCAGCACCCGATTTTTACCTAAGCTGCCAGAAAAATTTGTAAGTCGGCTGTTTCGCACATTACTTTGTGTTTTGGCAGCCTATGTGTTTTGGCAAGCATGGCTGGCTTACGCCAGTCAGCTATGAGCACGTAACAAAAATGGGTACCAGACTGGTACCCATTTGCTGACCTAAAGCAGCTATTATGCAAGCTATTTGATATTTTCAGAAAATCCAAAGACTAGCTACCCAGAAGAGACTAACAGCGCACCAGATTTTTAGACCCTTTGCTTAACAAAACCTAGGCCATAACAACCACAACCTTAGTCAGATCCGCACCAAAATTCAGACAAGGATATCGACAATAGCCCCTCTTACTCTCTGGTTTGAATGTAAAGGATGAGCAAGAATACGGTGGGGACAAAGACAAACAAAATGCTGGCTACAAACCCTAGATTATTAACTTCCATAGGACTCGCTACTACTTCTCTCAACAACAAATCACAAGGCTAAGCATATCACCCTGCTTTAACCGAATGAACCCATAGTCATGTGATTTGCAGCTAGCGAAAAAGGTGCGAAGCACTACTTTTACTAGCATCTTTACCTACTTCTTGTTTTTTGGTTTAGTTATTACACTGACTGGACCATTAACCAATGTCTGGCAAGCCAAACGGCAGTTGCCAGGGCGCTTTTTAAGCCTTTTCTCCTCAACCGCTGTGCGTGGGGAAAGGTTTTCTAATCCTTCAGCAATTTCGACTACACAAAGCGCACATTGACCATATCCACCACAGTTCATCATCTTGCCTGTGAAGGTATAGATGTCAACGCGGTTGTCTATAGCTTTCTGCCGCAGATTTGCACCATCTGCCGCTGTGATCTCAACATCTTCTTTAACAAACTTAATGGTGGGCATCGATCAGCTCCAAAGGCAATCGCTATAAAGTCAAGAACGCCACGAGCAGCACAATCCTAAGCAGTCCAACTTGCAATGGATTGTGAACTCTAGTTACACTTCTTTATACACTTTAATCTTCGAATTTGAGTGTATTAGTCCGTTGGGAATCGTCTGGATTCAATACCAAGCAAGGTTGTTTGCTTATTGTCCCTGCTTTGCTTAGCCATTGAGGAAAATTCCTCAAGTCTTAGCTTGGAGTGACTATGGCAATCTGGTAGCCTATTTGTATCGGTATTTTAATGTACGGCTAACATTTCCAAACTAGGAGGAGGCGCGTAGTCAATGGGACTACCCTGGTACCGGGTACATACAGTCGTGGTTAACGATCCCGGACGACTGATTTCTGTACACTTAATGCATACTGCACTTGTAGCAGGCTGGGCGGGCTCTATGGCCCTGTTTGAGCTTGCTACCTTTGATCCAAGCGATCCTGCTCTGAACCCCATGTGGCGTCAGGGTATGTTTGTTCTTCCATTTATGTCTCGCCTCGGTGTAACCGGGTCTTGGGGCGGCTGGAGTGTGACTGGTGAGACAGGTGTTGATCCTGGCTTCTGGTCTTTTGAAGGCGTTGCTTTAGCACACATTGTGCTATCTGGCCTGCTGTTCTTAGCGGCTGTTTGGCACTGGGTTTTTTGGGATTTAGAGCTATTCCGTGACCCTCGAACTGGTGAGCCCGCTTTGGACTTGCCCAAGATGTTCGGCATTCATTTGTTCTTATCTGGTTTACTTTGCTTCGGTTTTGGAGCGTTTCACTTAACAGGTGTTTGGGGACCTGGCATGTGGGTTTCTGACCCTTATGCCATCACCGGACACGTGCAGCCTGTAGCGCCTGAATGGGGACCGGCAGGCTTTAACCCATATAATGCTGGCGGTATTGTGGCTCACCACATTGCAGCGGGCATCGTGGGTATTGTTGCGGGTCTATTCCACCTGACAGTGCGGCCACCCCAGCGTCTTTACAAGGCGTTGCGTATGGGTAACATCGAAACTGTGCTGTCCAGTAGTATTGCAGCCGTATTCTTTGCTGCATTTGTCGTCGCCGGTACTATGTGGTACGGCAACGCTACTACGCCGGTTGAGCTGTTTGGCCCTACTCGGTATCAGTGGGATGGTGGTTACTATCAGCAGGAAATCGAGCGCCGTGTTCAGGCTGATATGGCTGATGGTCTAAGCCGCCAGGAAGCCTATGAGAATATTCCTGAAAAGCTAGCTTTCTATGACTACGTGGGTAACAGTCCTGCTAAGGGCGGTCTGTTCCGTGTAGGTCCTATGGATAGTGGTGATGGTATTGCCACCGGCTGGCTTGGCCACCCTGTTTTCGAGGATGGTGAGGGTCGTGAGCTTTCAGTTCGCCGCTTACCTAACTTCTTTGAGACCTTCCCAGTAATCCTGACTGATTCCAGCGGTGTAGTTCGTGCGGACATTCCATTCCGACGGGCTGAATCTCAGTTCAGCATTGAGCAAACCGGCGTAACTGCCACATTCTATGGTGGTGAGCTTGATGGTCAGACTATTAGCGATCCCGCTCTAGTTAAGCGTTACGCCCGTAAGGCTTTGCTAGGCGAACCGTTTGAGTTTGATCTTGAAACTATGGAATCTGACGGTGTATTCCGTTCGAGTCCTCGCGGTTGGTTTACGTTTGGACATGCAGTATTTGCACTGTTGTTCTTCTTTGGCCACATCTGGCACGGCTCCCGTACTCTATACCGCGACGTATTCGCTGGTGTAGATCCTGATCTATCTGCCGAGCAGGTCGAATGGGGCTTCTTCCAGAAAGTGGGCGATACCTCTACCCGTACTAGCAACTAGTCGTTGTTACGGATTTTAGGTTGACTGAAGATGGCCTGGTGTGCACCGGGCCATTTTTTTGGGATAATAGAATTAGCGGTCCTTGCTGGTGTCTACGGCAATGGCAATTAATGTTAATTGAGTAGGGCTAAACCATGGAAAGTGTTGCTTACATTCTGATTTTTACCTGTATCATCGGTACACTCTTTTTTGCGATCGCATTCCGTGAACCCCCTCGGATCAAAAAAGACTAGACGCTTTTATCAAGCTAGCCTGTAGTACAAGCAGACTAGTGAAAAGCTTCCCATTTGCTCCTAAGGGTATGGATGACATAATAGAGGCGTTAACTTCTTTGCATTTAGCGAAGTTAGCCTCTATTTTTGTTTTAAGCGTGCTCTAATGAGCGAACTTCGCTTCATTGATTTGGGTTTAGTGGTTTATGCAGTGTCCTTTCTGCCAACATCCCAGCAATCGAGTCCTAGAATCTAGGTCTGCCGAATCGGGCCGCAGTATTCGCCGCCGCCGGGAATGTCTAAAGTGCAATAGCCGATTTACCACCTATGAGCGTATTGAATACGTGCCCATCACTGTTGTGAAACGGACTGGCAGCCGAGAATTGTTTAATCGCTCTAAACTTCTCAGAGGGATCGCTAGAGCTTGTGAAAAAACGGGTATTGATGCAGCTCGTTTAGAAACCATAGTCGACAATATTGAAGCTGATTTACAGCAGCGGGCTACCCGAGAAATCGCTAGCGAAGACATCGGTGAACTGGTCTTAGAGCAGCTGCGACCTCTGAGTGAAGTTGCCTATGTGCGGTTCGCATCGGTATACCGTCAATTTACTGGCATTCGCGATTTTGCAGACGCCCTTAGCCACTTAGAAGCCACTGATGGCGCAGCTAAGAGTGACTCCTACATTAGCGATTTCAATGGGTCTGCCCTGACGGTTTAAACAATATTTCAGCGGTGAATATCCCCGTTGGGACTCTCCCAAAAATCAATCCTGTAATAGTCAGTGACAGGGGCGCTAAATTCACTTATCATAAATAGTCTTGCGAAGGTTTGTGTATTTTGCTAATTTTCGATGCGGTTTGCCGTCTCGATCTTATCTGTGTGTTAGCATTAGCTACTTTGCAAGGCTCTAAGTACTGAGCCTGGTTCAGGTTTATGTCAGCCTCTGACAGTGGTATGGTTTTCCATTCTCAGGGCGTGACTACTCAGAGTTATTTAACAGGGAATGATGGTAGAGCATTTTGGGTGATGCCTTAAACCTTGTCTGAGATAAAATCTGGATCAATGTAGGGGCGGCACACAGACGCACAACATGTCCACTCAATTATGGAGAAACCGTAGGAAACATCTAGCATGGCCAATCTTGAAACGACACAAGCCGATATAGGTTTTACTCATGAAGATTTTGAAGCTCTTTTAGATCAATACGACTATCATTTCAGTCCTGGTGATATTGTCCCTGGGACTGTTTTTAGTATTGAACCTCGAGGCGCTCTGATTGATATTGGTGCAAAAACCGCTGCCTATTTGCCCATCCAAGAAATGTCAATCAACCGAGTCGAGGCTGCTGATGAAGTACTTCAGTCTAATGAGACTCGTGAATTTTTCATCCTCACCGATGAAAACGAAGATGGCCAGCTGACTCTCTCCATTCGTCGCATTGAGTACATGCGCGCCTGGGAGCGTGTGCGTCAGCTACAGAATGAAGACGCCACCGTTCGCTCTGATGTATTTGCCACAAACCGTGGTGGTGCGCTAGTCAGAATCGAGGGTCTACGAGGCTTTATTCCTGGTTCTCACATCAGTACTCGCAAACCCAAGGAAGACCTGGTTGGCGAAGCGTTACCCCTCAAGTTCTTAGAGGTAGATGAAGAGCGCAATCGTCTGGTGCTGAGCCATCGTCGTGCGCTGGTTGAGCGTAAGATGAACGGTCTCCAGGTAGGCGAAGTTGTTATCGGTACAGTGCGCGGTCTCAAGCCCTACGGTGCCTTTATCGATATCGGCGGTGTTAGCGGTCTGCTCCATATTTCTGAAATTTCCCACGATCATATTGACACTCCAAACACAGTGCTCAATGTGAATGATGAGATTAAGGTCATGATTATTGACCTTGATGCTGAGCGTGGCCGAATTTCGCTCTCCACCAAGCAGCTCGAACCCGAACCCGGTGATATGGTCAAGAACCCTGACATCGTATTTGAGAAGGCTGAAGAAATGGCAGAGCGCTATCGTCAACAGCTACAGAAAGCAGCTGAGGCTGAAGCTGCTGCAGCCGCTGGTGAGGAAGTTGAGGAGACTAGCGAGGATGTCTACACAACTGAAGAAGATGCAACTGAGATGGCTGTGGCTGAATAGTCAGCTCTCTAAAAAGCTGTAGGGTATCCTGCGACTTTTCTTCTAGTTTATTGCTAAAAAATGTGGGGCTTAGGCTCCACATTTTTTATTGGTTATTTTGCGATTGCTGTTTAATATCCCATCACAGCTAGAGTTATGCCGAGAATCGGTAATGTCGTTATTTTTAACGCCAATCAAGTAGATGGCTACCGTTTTCTGTAATGACAAACGTTTTATCAATGTAAACGCTGTCTTTTTAGACAAAGACGGCACCCTTGCCGATGTGGCTAACTATCTCCAACAGCTAGGACGTACCCAAGCACAGCTCATGGAGCAAGCACTACCGGGCGTCCATGATGCCGTCCTCAAGACCCTGGGCATTTATTCGGGTCGCTTAACCGCCGCTGGATTACTAGCTGTGGGCAGTCGTCAGGAAACTATTTTGGGCACAGCCGCCGCTGCTGCAATGTTAGGGCAACCATGGGTAGAGGCCGTAGAGCTAGCCGCCACCACACTAGCAACAGCTGACCAAACATGCTTCCCTAAAGCCGCTTACACTCCCCTACTGCCAGGAGTCTTAGAATTTCTAAAGAGACTGAGGCAGGCTAACCTTAAAATTATTATGGTTTCGGCTGACTCCCAAGATAACCTTGAGCAATTTGTCAAGTACCACCAGCTACACCCCTATTTTGACAAGCTGCAGGGCTCAGGTTGCCGGCATCCTGACAAGACGGCTCCTGAGTTCTTATTAGCAGCCTGCCAAGCAGTTGGCCTCTCACCCCATCAAGGGGTTGTCATTGGAGACTCGGCTAGTGATCTACGTATGGCCAAATCAGCCAGCGGCTTTATTGGGTATCTAGGAGGGTGGCAGCCAACTCTGACCACGACCGATATATTGGGCAGCATCAACTCTAGCCCATCGGTGGCATGCCGATTTGTCAAAGACTTTAGCCAAATTGCCTTAGCCCCTTAATATTCCAATAAAAATGGAGACGACAAAAAGCCGTCTCCGAATTCAACCTTGATCTGCACATTTATTCAGTTAGACCTATTCTGTTAGCTGCGACCCAATATCTCAAGTGACGCCGTGTCACACTTTATAGATCGATAGTGTGCCTTAACCTCTCAAGTGACGCCGTGTCACACTTTATAGATCGATAGTGTGCCTTAACCTCTCA
>ERZ1740070.641-NODE-641-length-23382-cov-10.747974_pt1 | contig 23382 bp, 25 predicted proteins | sample MGYA00581734_ERZ1740070 | MGnify/ENA primary metagenome ERZ1740070 (study PRJEB43018, sample SAMN04849744) | marine metagenome | isolation source: floating plastic debris | place: Pacific Ocean | collected 2008-09-01 | study: EMG produced TPA metagenomics...
GGCAGGTTGCCAGCTGGCAAACCAAGGAAATTCATGATGAACGACCAATGCGAACATCCCAAGGCGTCTCGCACGCCTTCCGCGCCTTCGGCATCGCGTCCGGGCGAAAAGAACGGTTTCAAGAGGAACGGCGTCAGAACCAAAGGGTAGTCTTCTAGGAAGAGCGCCCATTGGCGCGCGTAGTATGTCCGCTTGGCCAGCATCTGGAGAAATGCCACCCTCTCGTAGGGCGGGAACTTACGGTAATACTCATCAAAGATCGCGTTGATCTCTGTCGAGCCGTATCTGCGAATGTCACTGCCAAGCAAGTCGCGCACTTCGCTCAGTAGCGTTCGATATCCGACTTCCCCAGTTTCCTGTGCAAACGGCGGCTCGATGTCTTCAACGGCATATCCCGCGTCCGAAAGCGCCGACGCCGCCTTATCGAGCGCTTTGGCGACCGCTGGGTGCATTCCAAATCCAAAATCATCGCGCGCCACCGCGACCCGAATTGGAGGAGCAAGCGGCGCGCCCCGCCACGGCATTGGAACATGAAATGGGTCGCGCGGGTCCGGTGCGATCAGTGTTGGCATCGAGAGATGCAGATCAGCCGCGTTTCGCGCGATCAGGCCCTGAACCGACATCAACTGGGCCAAAAGGCCCCGTTCTGATGTCTGGCTCGGGTTGAACGCTGGTACGCGTCCCAAGCCGGGTTTGACGGTAGCAGCACCGTTTGCAGAGGCCGGAAACCGAAGCGAGCCACCGATATCGTTGCCATGAGCAAGCGCGCCGATCCCCGCCATGACAGCCGCACCCGCGCCGCCAGACGATCCACCCGCTGAGATATGCCTCCCCCACGGGTTATGCGTCCGACCGTAAAGCGGGTTGTCTGTATCTGCCCGGAACGAGAACTCCGGTGTGTTTGTGCGACCAATGACAACCGCGCCCGCGGCCTTGAGGTTGTGGACAACCGGCGCGTCCTCTGGCGCGATGACGTCCTTAAAGGCCGTCACACCATTGGATGTCGCATGGCCTTTCTGGTCGACGTTGATTTTGATCGTGACCGGCACGCCATGCAGCGGACCTTTGGACGCAGTGCTGCGGTCAAGAGCTGCCGCTTCCGCTCGCGCCTCGTCCGCCAAGCTTTCGACCACGGCGTTAAGCGCCGGATTGACCGCGTTGATACGCGCAATCGCGGCCTCGGTCACTTCAGACGCGCTGAGCGACCCGTTCCGCGTGGCCATTGCGATGTCAGAAGCCGTCCATTGCCATAAAGGAATTTGGTCCATCATCCAGGCAAGCTCATCTCGTAGCTGCCCTCACGTGGGTCGAAATTCTGCAGGAGAGCGACACTGTGCAGCATTACAGGTTTTTTTGCAGAGCTTTGGCGCCACCGATCTCGGCAATTGTCGTGCCTGACAGCCGATCTATCAGAGTGGCTTCGACTTCGTTCAGGATTTCGATCACCCGTCCCTCCAAACGCCGTTCCACCTGGCATGAATGCTGTTCAGTATCCGAACGGGAAGCGACCAGGCTTTCTTCAAGCGCGAGATAGACGTCGGCAAAGGTGATTTCGTGCGATGGCCGCGCTAGCCGCCAGCCGCCGGAATGACCGCGTTCTGAGGTCAGCAACCCTGCCTTGCGTAGCTTTCCCAAAACCCTCCGGACAACGACAGGGTTGGTGCCGGCATGCCCCGCAATTTCTGAAGACGTCTGAGTGCGATCAGTATCCTGGGCCATGTGGGACAGCGTATGCAATGCAAGAGATAGGCGAGAGTTACGTTTCATCATGTGGTCTACCTAACCCATTTCTGTTCGTAACTTAAGGAGTTGCGAAAGGCATACCTCTCGCTTAGCTTCAAAGCATCGGATTTCCAAGCAATGCGTGTTTTTGATCCAACATCCAATACACCATCGCGCACACCTAATGTCGGTTCAATCGTTGATCCAAGGGGAGGATAAACACCATGAAGACACGCGCCGCTATCGCCTGGGGGCCAAACCAGCCCCTTGAGATCGAGGAAATCGATCTGGAAGGACCCAAAGACGGCGAGGTCCTTGTCCGGATCGTTACGACGAGCCTGTGCCATACGGACGTCTTCACGCTGTCCGGTGAAGACCCAGAGGGTCTGTTCCCGTGCATTCTAGGACATGAAGGCTGTGGCATTGTCGAAGAGGTCGGCAAGGGTGTGACTTCGGTCAAACCCGGCGATCACGTTATCCCGCTCTACGTGCCCGAGGATCCGAACTGCCCCTACATCAAGTCTGGCAAGACCAACCTGTGTCAGACCATCCGCGCGACCCAAGGCGCCGGTGTTATGCCGGATGGGACGTCTCGCTTCTCATACAAGGGAAAGCAGATCCTGCACTACATGGGCACCAGCACGTTCAGCGAATACACTGTACTGCCGGAAATCTCAGTCGCGAAAATCTCCAAGGACGCACCCCTGTCCAAAGCCTCGGTAATGGGTTGCGCGGTGCCGACCGGCATTGGTGCCGTCCGAAACACTGCAAAAGTTGAGCCCGGTTCGACGGTCGCTGTCTTTGGGCTCGGTGCCGTGGGCATGGCCGTCATTCAAGGTGCCGTTCTCAAGGGCGCGTCGCGTATCATCGGGATCGATGTGAACCCGAACAAGTTTCCGCTCGCAAAGTCACTTGGTGCGACCGAATGTGTGAACCCAAAAGATCATTCCTCACCGATCCATAAGGTATTGATCGAGATGACGAATGGAGGCCTGGACTACACATTTGAGGCTGTTGGGAACGTCGACCTCATGCGATCCGCGCTTGAAGCCTGCCACAAGGGCTGGGGCGAATGCACAGTGATCGGTGTGGCCGGTGCGGGTCAGGAAATCTCCACCCGACCGTTCCAGCTGGTAACTGGTCGCGTTTGGCGGGGGACGGCATTTGGTGGTGTATTGGGCCGCAGCCAGCTGCCGGGCATGGTGGACGAATGGTTGCGCGGTGATTTTGATGTGGACCCCTACATCACGCACCATATGCACCATGAACAGATCAACACTGCCTTTGACCTGCTCAAAGCAGGTGAATCGATCCGATCTGTCATCCATTTCCAGCCGGAAGAAACGATGACAGTAAACTCATTGCCGGGAAAAATAGTTCCGGTCTGAAGGCATCGCTCAACCTGGTCTGGCCTCCGAGTAAGGCTGGACCAGGAACAAACCGCTAGCCTTGATCTTCGCCGAGAAAAACAAAGCTCATTTTGTTGCCGTCTAGATCTCGGACATAAGCACCATAGAAGTCGGGCCCGTACATTGGCCTTGGGCCCGGGTCCCCTTCGTTCGTTCCGCCTTGGTCCAGAGCTATCCGATGCGCAGTATCGACCTCTGCCTTAGTGTCACAGGCAAAACCAACCATGTTTCCATTTCCGGTCGCCGCCGTCTCTTCATTGTGCGGCGTTGCGACCCAAACGCGCCCGCCTCCCCGCAGTTCGTAGCAAAAGGCGTGCGGCATGTATTCAGCTGTTAGCCTACCCCCGATCGCAGGCATAACTGAGTCGTAGAAGTCGCGTGCTTTTACCACGTCGTTTGAACCAAGCATCACGTAATTGAGAGACATGAGTTCCTGCCCTTCCTGTCATCTATCGTTTTTGTCCTTTCACGGGTTCTTCAGATTCATTCCTCAATGGGAGGAAACCAAGTCAAGGAAGAGTGATGCAGCGAGATCAAAACGCGGCCTTCCAACTTATGATAGGCAAAAGTGTAGTCAGCCCGCGTGGCGTTCCCCGAGCCATTCACAAAGGTGTAGTGACCCATATCTTTGTAACCTAAACCACCTGCTTTCAGGATGGGCCCAACAGCACTTTGGAATTCAACCGTTTTCCACCCCCGCTTGAGAAACCCGTTATCTTGCGGATAGTCAGGGTCACCGCCGACGAAATACGCTCTCGCTCCTTTCTCGTCCAAGCGGATCACGTCTGCCAAGGTTGGTTTGAAAAGAAGCGGTTCGTCAGGATCGCCAAAATCGTATAGGTCGAGCAATCCACCTACGTCTTGATCGGTGACACATTTTGCCCAAGCCCTTTGTGCGGTTACAACTTCGGCTTTCGTCATGGGTTCAAAATTACGGTCGGGCATGGGGCTGGCTAGCCTCTTTGGTTTGAATAGCTCAAGCAATCACATGTCTATCGTAACATTCCAAGTTGCGAAACAGTCCTTTCTGGCTTAGCAGCTTGCACCAAAGCTTGCTGACACTGCCATGAAGTCAAATCAACGCCTGGAAACGCATGGCGGCCGATCAGAGAACACTTCGAAGACAAGGGATTAACAATGATCCATGTAAATCTGCCGGACGGCGCAACCCGTACTCTATCTGACGGCGCGACAGCTTCACGCCTAGCATCAGACATCAGCAAAAGCCTTGCAAAGCGCACAGTTGCAGCAGTGGTAGATGGGGTTGTGTCCGACCTGTCTGAACCACTCCCAAACGGGGCGACTGTTGAACTCGTTGACCGAGACGATCCGCGTGCTCTTGAGCTGATCCGGCATGACCTCGCACATGTCTTAGCTGAGGCGGTACAGAACATCTGGCCCGGCACCAAGACAGCTATTGGCCCTGCGGTCGAGCATGGCTTCTACTACGACTTCGATCGCGAGACGCCCTTCACGCCCGAAGACTTGCCCGTCATCGAAAAAAAGATGCGCGAGATCATTGCCGCGCGCACACCCTTCACCTGTGAAGTCTGGACACGAGATGAGGCGAGGGCGCATTTCGAAGACGCCGGTGAAACGTGGAAACTCGCGTTATTGGACGCGATTCCAGAGGGCGAGCCCGTAAAGATTTATCGCCAAGGCAACTGGCTTGATCTGTGTCGCGGGCCGCATATGCGCCACACCGGAGATGTCGGAACGGCTTTCAAACTAACCCATGTTGCCGGGGCTTATTGGCGTGGGGATGCAAAGAACCCAATGCTCAGCCGGATCTACGGGATCGCGTTTGCCAACAAAGAGGCGCTAGACGCCCATGAAAAAATGATGGCAGAGGCCGAAAAGCGAGACCATCGGCGATTGGGACGTGAAATGGATCTATTCCATTTCGAAGAGGTCGCGCCGGGATCGGTTTTTTGGCATCCGCGTGGATGGCGGCTGTTCCAGACACTGATTGGCTACATGCGGGACCGTCAGGAAGAGGTTGGCTATGTGGAGGTGAACTCACCTGACATCATGGACCGCGCCCTTTGGGAAACCTCGGGCCATTGGCAGAACTATCGCGAGAACATGTTTCTGGCGCAGACCCAGGATGACCGCGACTATGCGCTGAAGCCGATGAATTGCCCTGGCCACATGTTGATCTACGGACAAGGCGTAAAAAGCTATCGCGATCTGCCGTTGAAGATTGCCGAATTTGGCAAAGTCCATCGCTATGAGCCATCCGGCGCACTGCATGGACTGCTTCGTGTCCGCAGTTTCACTCAAGACGACGCGCACATTTATTGCACCCCGGATCAGCTGGACGAGGAATGTCTCAAGGTCAATAATCTGATCCTCTCGATCTATCGCGACTTCGGTTTTGAGGATGTGCACGTCAAACTGTCTACCCGGCCGGAGAACCGCATCGGCAGCGACGAAAGCTGGGACCGCTCAGAGGATGCCTTAAGGAAGGCGCTGGATACCGCCGGCCTCGAATACACGATTTTTGAGGGTGAAGGCGCATTCTATGGTCCAAAACTGGAATACGTCCTGCGAGATGCCATTGGCCGTGATTGGCAATGTGGCACCCTTCAGGTGGACTTCAACCTACCGGAGCGTTTCGGCACAACCTATGTGGCGTCCTCGGGGGAGAAGCTGCCGCCCGTGATGTTACACCGGGCTCTCTTCGGGTCGCTTGAGCGGTTCACTGGAATTTTGATCGAACATCATGCCGGTCATCTGCCACTTTGGCTTGCGCCAGTCCAGATCGTCGTCGCGACGGTCACCGGGGCTGCGGATGACTACGCAAAGGATGTGGCTCAAACCCTGAAGCAGGCCGGTCTGCGTGTTGAGACCGATCTGCGAAACGAGAAGATTGGCTACAAAGTACGCGAACACGCACTGAAAAAGATACCGATCCAGATCGCAGTCGGTGCGCGAGAATCTCAGGAGCGCACCGTTTCGGTTCGACGGCACGGACAGAAGGAAACGCAGACACTTCAACTGGAAGAGGCTGTGGCAATGTTGATCGATAGCGCGAAATCGCCGCGTCAAAGCTGACAACAAATATAGAAATTGTCTGAATGGGGGTAGCAACGATGCAAACATTCAACATGGGCCAGGTCCCACCCATCACATTTGGAGCTGGACGCCTCCGCAAGCTACCTGACCTCGTGAACGCCTTAGGCGGTGGTCCCGTTCTGGTCATTGCCGACGCGATCCTAGCTGAGCTTGGGGTGACAGAGAAGCTGACACACCAGTTGTCCAAAAAGCGGATCCCTGTTGAGATCGCTGCTGAGGTTTCGGGCGAACCGAAAGAGGCTCTCGTTGACACGTTGTGTGAACGTGCGCGTTTGGCGGGAGCAGAAGCCGTTGTGGGCGTTGGTGGTGGTGCCGCCATGGACGCAGCTAAATTGATCGCAGCGATTGCGCCTTGTAACCTGCCGGCTCACACGTTTGCCTTAGCCGCTCAGCCGCTGCCGAAAAACGGCCTTCCGGCCATTGCAATTCCAACCACAGCGGGAACTGGATCAGAAGTCACCCGCACCTCGGTGATCTCAAAAACTGACGGCTCAAAGATCTGGTTCTGGGGCGAGGAACTCATGTTTTCGAGGGCAATCCTCGATCCAGAGCTGACCCTCAGTTTGCCGCCGCACTTGACCGCCTGGACCGGTATCGACGCAGTCGCGCATGCCTTAGAAGGTTGCACTGCGAGAAACACGAGCCCGGCAGGAATGATATATGGTCTGGAAGCATTGCGCATTCTGACCGGTGCCCTTCCGGATGCGGTGGCTGACGGTACGGATATCAACCTGCGTGCGAGAGTTCTCTGGGGCAGTATGGTTGCGGGGCTCGCGCTTCATAATTGCAACACGCATATGGGTCACAACATCAGCCACGCGCTTGGGTCGTTGGCACGCGTTCACCACGGGCACGCAACTGGTCTTGCGTTGGAAGTGAGCTTGCCTTGGCTGGTCTCGAAGCAGGAATGGCATATGCACTACGCCCAAGCTGCAGAGGCTCTGGGAGGCGCGGCAAAGGTAAATTCGCTACCCGAAGCATTCTCCGATCTGATGCGTCGTTGCCATATCGCGGCTGAGTTGCCCGCTGGATGCGAAAGCGTCACCGCCGCAAACCTGTCAGCTGAAATGCAGAACGCCGCAAACATCGGGATGGCCCGTAACGCAATCTGCGATGTCACAGAAGACGATTTTCTGGAGCTAGCCTCTAAAGTGACCGCTCTACCAATCGCCAGCACAGCATCCTGAAAGATAGACTGCACCAACAATATGATATGTCTGGTTCTGGGCTATTTTTGTCAGAGTCGCCAGAACCTCAGCGATTTCCCAGTATTGCTCGGAGCAAATGATTGCCGCGGGATACTGTTCAAGACCAAGTGCAAACGCAGTACATAAGTTGCACGTAAAAACGTGAAAACCGACACGTCCAGGAACTGGTAAAATTCCTCAGTCAGCGCGGTGCTGATGACTGGGGTTGGAGGGAGGATTGGAGGGCAAATCATGCCACGAGTCCAACTTCCTGCAACCACCCCAAAACGTAGAGCCTGGAACAAGGGGCGGATCATCGGCCAAAAACGACCTTTGCTGCCGAAACAAGTCTGGGCGATCCGCGCGCGCTTGGAACTTGCGGGCAATCGGCGAGATCTAACCTTGTTCAATGTCGCAATCGACAGCAAGTTGCGCGGATGCGATCTGGTCAAACTCGCGGTGTCAGACCTGGTTAAAGATGAACGTGTGCGAGAGCGGGTTTCCGTGATCCAATCCAAGACAATGCGACCGGTTCAGTTTGAACTCACGGAAAACACCCGCGAATCTGTTCTGAGCTGGATCAAAGCACCTGAGATGATTGCATGCCGTTTCATGTTTCCAAGTCGGTTCCATGACCGTCCACACATATCGACGCGCCAGTACGGTCGCATTGTGCGGGATTGGGTGACGGCAATCGGATTGGAGCCAAGTGGGTACGGCACGCATTCGTTGCGCCGCACAAAAGCGGCGGAAATTTATCGCAAGACCGGCAATCTCCGCGCGGTCCAACTACTGCTCGGTCACACCAAAGTCGACAGCACTGTTCGATACTTGGGCGTAGAACTTGAAGATGCATTAAGCATCGCAGAGCGTATAGACATTTAACCCAGTTTGGCGAGCGGCTCGGCCGTTCGCCATTTTCAAGCGATTGTTTGACGTCTGTCCGACGATGATCGGTACCGAGCCAAAGAGGTTCTTTGGGCTAGACCCATGTAAGCTCGGTGTGTGCGTTTCATCGCTGCGCCCCAAAACCAAGCGGCCGAAGAGTCCACGCCCAGTTTGTTTCAACAGGCAGTAGCAACAGCTAGGTCTTGGTCGGGTAGACCGCACTTGCGAATGACCGATCTGGTGACGTCAGCTGCAATGCGGCAAAAACTGCGCTTCAGCTGAGAGTAATTGCTGCGCCAGCAATAGCCGCACGTGCACAAGTCTGGTTTGTCCGCATTGTTGTCGTTGGTCTGGCTGTTAGTGGAGATCTGCAGCGCGGACTTTGCTTCCGTTCGCTTTCCCGAACCGAAGGTCGGCTTCACTCGAATTCAGACGCAATCCAATCAACGATCCGCTTAATGCGCGTCTGTCCCAGATGGTTCTTTGACCATGAGATATAGAGCCCATCATCAGAGGGATCGGGATCGACCCAAACCTCCACCAATTTCTTTGATCGAAGATCATTCTCCACCATGTAGGTCGGTGCGATTGCAACGCCGTGACCACAGATGGCAGCATCGAGAGCCAAGGCAGATCGGTCAAAGTTGAGTAGTTTGTGGGTGTCTCCATACCCGGTTTCATCGATCAGCTTTTCCCACCGCCGGTGCGCATCTTGAAGGAGCGGCAGCGTCAGCAACGTCTCCAGCCCCATCGGCCAAGCAGGTCGCAGAAAATCAGGACTGCATACGGCAACTAGGCGAATGTCGGCCAAGCGGCGTGATCCGTGGGCTGGATTCTGGTCGCGCACTTTCCCAGGCCAGATTGCGATTTCATTCCGGCCCAGACTGCGCGCTAGGATTTGCTCGTCGACCTGTGTTGTGAGGGATAAATTCGGAAACTTGGTCGCGAAAGCGTCCATCCGGGGCATCAGCCATTTCGTTGCGGTTGAAGAACCAAGGTGTAGCGTGACGCGGTCACCGTCCTCGCCGATGCTCACAAAGGCAGTGTCGAGGATAGCCAAAGCGTTTTCCATCGCCGCATGAAAGTGTTCACCTTCTGGGGTTAGCGAGACACCACGTGCACCGCGCACGAGAAGAACAACCCCCAGCTCGATTTCGAGCTGCTTAATCCGCTGAGAGACCGCGCCACGCGATAGGCTCAGCTCCTCAGCCGCGCGTTGCAAGTTTCCGTGCGATGCGACGACAGAGAACACCCGGAGCGCGTTCAGATTCACGTTCTTCATTCGATACCTTGGGGGCGATAGTTTTTCTAAACGCTGGTAGAATTATCCTGCTTTGTCAATTTGGTGCAGGCGGCCGATAGAAGCGGGCAAGCAGCATGGAGCAACAGCTACGCGAGACCGAACGATGACCCAGACAATCCGACCAGCGACACCCCATGACGTCCCGCGCCTCGTCAAGCTTCTTATGTTGGATGCCGAGGCGCGCCACGCAATGGATGTTATCCTCTGGAAGATGGCAGATGACGCGCCCGCGCAGATTGAGAAGGCGCTGACATTTACACTGACGGCCGAACAACAACCCTTTCGACAATTTTGGCATGTTGCGGACGATGGTGGTCAGATCACGGGTGTCATCCATGCGATGATGTTGCCGGTCCCCCCAATCTATGCAGGCCCGTTCGGCGAGCCGGGACTGATCTTGCCCGACTCTTTTGTGGCAACCGATGCACCAAGCGGCACTGTAGAGAGCCTGTTGGCCGCGGCTGAGGACGCCCTTTGCGAAGCCGGTGCCCGGATCAAACTGGCATCCTACGTGGTGGGCGAAGTCTGGCGAACCGCGTTTGAAGCAAGCGGTTATGAGCCTTTGACGCTTTATCTTTCGCGCAATGACCTTGGCGATCAGGAAATGCCCGCCGGAGTTCGACAAGCGACGGAAGACGATATTCCAGGTATCGTCGCGCGCAGCGCCGAGAACCGGCAGGTTCTTTTCGACATCGACCCGTTCTGGGAAGTTCATCCTGAAGCTGATCCACGGTTTTCGGCTTGGATGACGCGGAGTCTGACACTTCGGGATCGGGATATGATGGTCCTGGGGGCGCCCGAGGTTTTGCAGGGCTACGTCATCGCACAGCCCGCCTCTCGGCTGCACTTTCCCCCGGCCCACGACATCAACAGAACGGGTGTGATTGACGATTACTACCACTCTGAGCTGGCCAATCTGGCGGCTCTCGACCACGGCGACAAGGGTGCGAAACTGCTATTGCGAGCGGCCGAGGCCGCTTTCGCCAACCGTGGGATAGGAGCCGTCTGTATCGTCTGCCCGGCGGGCTGGGCTTCCAAGATCGAGTTGCTGGAATCTGCTGGTTACGAGACCGCAATGATCTGGTCTATCAAACGATAGCAATCCGCAAAGCAGCCTTTGATGTGTTGTGCAGCTTTCGCTAAAATGGGCTCTTCAGGATGGTTCGCCGCGCCATGGACGAAAGGCTGGACTAAGCAACACAAGCCGTTCGCAAGATCGCCGCGCAACAGGTAAGATGCGGGACAAACCAGATCTTTGGTTTTTGACCTTCGCTGACGCAGCATCCATTTGTACGCGCTGCACGCTTACTGCTGCATCGCAGTGGATGTCGTCAAACCCGCCGTTGATATGCCCAAATTTTCCCGATGCGAGACTGCGCTTCGCCGTAGTCTAAGCCGACAACTGAGATGCAGACTTTGTCGCCTTTTTCTCGCGCGGTTACGATAGCAACAACTCGCCCATTTCCATGCCGCGGAAAATTAAACTTCGAATCAGACTACGATATAAGTATTTGATTTTTTGATGTTTATTCGTCGTATCAAATTCTTGAAAATGCTCTGAGAGACACAGTGCCTGACGACAAGAAAATAGTTGCCAGTAATTAGGAAGATTCCCGCTATGCGTGAACTCTTTGGTTGTATGCAGCTCACTTAATCAGAACAATTGACGCGTGGCACCTCTAATCACCAAAGAGGTTTCTCGCCATGAACAACAAACCCTCACAAGTAATGCCTGGAGTAGAACTTATGATGTTGAACGACCAATTCGCGGTGACAGAAGAAGACGTTTCATTCTTCCGCACTCATGGCTTCTTGGTGCTTCGCTCGTTTTTCAGCGATGAAACGATCAGACACATGCAAGAGATCGCTAGCGGCAATGTGGAAGCGCCAAAAAACAACTACGGCTCGGGTTTCAGTAAACTGAAATACGATGTCGGCAACGACGACCCTTTCCTGCTTGAGATGATGCAGGACGCGCACTTTGCCGACACCATGCTTAAGCTAACCGGCCAAGACCTGTTCTTCACGCAGGGTCTCGGCTTCGAGTTGGAAAAGCAAAAAAGCTCAGGTTTCCCCTGGCACGTTGGTACGCAGAGTTTTGGATTTCAGCGTCGCAACGATCCAGGATACACAATCTGGACTCCGCTGTGCGAGATTGACCCCGAAAAGCAACGTGGTGGCATGGCATACGTCTCCAAGGACGTCCTTTCCGGAGAGTTTGTCTATCAGCACATCAACATGCTCCCGAGTTTCATAAAATCTCGGATGGAACAGGGCGAGAACTTTGCCTTTGAGCATTTTTCTGAGTTGAAAAATGGCTTGCTGAACTCGCCGGAGATGGATGCACTTTTGGAGCATTTTGCCATCGAAGATCGCTTTCAGATCGGCGACGCCTTTATCTTCGACAAGTTCGTAATGCACAGAAGTGTCAGGCTCGAAGACGGGCCTATTCCTTCCCGGCTCGCATATGCGCTCCGCTTCTCAGGCACAAACGCCCGTTACGACAAAACGCGAGTCGACGCACTCACCTTCCCAAGGCGCGCTTTCAACTACAATGTCGGCAGCAGCTTCAATGATGACGTGGCATCGAGTGATGGGGATTCCATCCACGAAAGCCCGTACTTTAAAGCCACCCGAGACCGGAGAACCATTTCGCGCTCAGGGAAAGAGGTCGCAAGTGTCTCATGATACGGGTTGCAACATCGAAAGACGCGTCTGACCTCGAACAGATCGCGGGAGATGCGTATTCGAAGTATCTTTCTATTCTCGTGGTCCCGCCAGATCCTCTGTTTCTGGATTACGGTCAGGTCTCTCAAAAGGGAGATACATACGTTCTGCAAATTGCAGGTGAGGTATGTGGAATGGTCACTTTCACGCTGGAAAACGATGTCGTTGTCCTGCGAAATCTTGCCTTGAAAACCAAATATCAGGGGCGCGGCTACGGTCGCCTCCTGGCCGAACATGTCGAGCAACAAGCGCTCGCGAAAGGCATCACAACTGTCGAGCTTTGGACCCGCGAAGAGATGGATGACAACATCAATTTCTACGTATCTCTGGGCTATGACATTACGCACACTGAGCGTGCGCAAGACTGCTCACGTGTGTTCTTCCGGAAAATCCTGACCAGGGCGAAAGCCGCGGTCTAAGAACTGGAGATAGCAGATCATGCAAAAATCGAATGACCCCATCCAGGCAACGCGTCTGGCCCCTTCCTTTGTCGGCCGGATCGATGGCTTGCAATTGACCGAAGAGGTTATAGCAGCGCGCGGCCGATCAATCTATGAAGCCTATCTGGACCACAAAGTCCTTGTAATACCAGGCCAAGATATATCGCCAAGAGTGTTCGCACAATTTGGCACCATATTCGGCGAGCCAGAAACGCACCATGTGATCAAGTTGAGGCATCCAGAAGAACCCACCTTAACCTACATATCCAACCAAAACGAACTCGGTCGAAACAAAGAGATGCGATACTCCGGGGATGGCTGGCACTCCGATTATTCGTACAGACTTCTGCCAGCCAACGCGACGATGCTTCATGGCATCGAAGTTCCAGACACCGGCGGCGATACCTTATTTGCCGATGCAGAAGCCGCTTTTGCGGACCTACCAGAAGAGCGGAAACGCCAGCTCCGGAAACTGAGAGTGCGACACCAGTACCGATGGTCGCCCGACCGAGAGGATCCTTGGGCCCGCTGGAAATACATAGGTCCTGAAGAACGCGCGCAGACGCCGGAAATTAGTCATCCTCTCGTGCGCGTTCATCCAGATACCGGAAAAGAAACCCTCTTTCTCCAACCGAGGGTCATTGGCAGCGTCGTCGGCATCGCAGACATGGCCGAAGACGAGAGTACCGATCTGATCGAAGAACTGATTGGTCACATAACGTCAGACAAATACCTGTACCGGCACAAATGGTCGCCAAACGATATTATCGTGTGGGACAACCGGTGCGTTTTGCATTCCGCCACAACGAAGAATCTCGGCGAACAGCATGTGAGACGATTGCTGCGGTTAACCACGCACGGTTCTGCTGTAACACCAGCAATATCAGATGTAGGCTACAGTAAGCGCGCAGAGTTGGTAGCGGCAGACTGAAACAGAACGGTGGGGGGGCTGATCGTCTGTTGTCCCCCTCGATCCGTGTGACAAGACGTTTGCCAATTACCAACAGCGCAAGGACAGCAGAGCGCACGTGACCAGCGAATTAGAGCCCAAGACGCAGCGGTCGGCCGCAATCGCTGGCGCAAGAGATTCAATACCGTTCGCGGTCTTGTTTATCTTCGTTTACGCGTCCTATGGCGCACTTTGCGCATCAACTGGTTGGGGCTTCTGGCCGACACTCACCGCCACCGCACTTCTTTATTCGACACCCCTACAGCTGATCCTTGTGCAAAACATAGACACCGGTCTTGCAGTCATCCCCATCGTCCTTGCAATGAATGCACGCTTTGCCCTGATGTCTGCCACGCTGTCACCGTACTTCAGAAACATCTCACTTCTGAAATTTGCCCCAGCGGCAACACTGATGATCCCGTCAGTATTCACTGCCTGTTTCACCCGGTTCCAAAAGAACCCCCAACAGGCAATGGCTTACTTTTTGGGTATCGGCGTGCCCCTCTATGTCACTGGTGTACTGGCTACTGTCGTCGGATTTCAGATCGGCTCAGACTTTGGAGGCACCGATGTTGTCGATCTCACCGCCTTCATCCTGGCTCTGCTCTTGGTAATTCTCGCGGGCAAACTCTGGCCGCAGACGTATGAAGTCTCAGCTTTTTGGCTCGGTTTTCTGACAGCGCCAGTCTTCTTTGTCGCATTCGAAAACTACAATATTGTCGTCACACCGTTCCTGATCGGCGGGTTGCTCGTCCTTAGTCATTGGCAACGAGGGATCGGCCAATGAGCGCATCGGCCTGGATCATGCTCTTAGCAGTTCTGACCGCGTTCATGTTCAGACTGCTTCCGATAGCGACCAGCAAACTACGTTTTATGAGAGACACACAGTCTCCGTTCTACCGCTTTTTGAACTACAGTAGCCAAGCCATGCTGGGTGTACTGTGCTTCGAGTTGGTGTTCGGAAAAAGCAGCTTAGGACAGGTCACTGCAGAATTCGGGTGGCTTCAAGCCGTAAGCCTTGTTTTATTGCTCATCGCGTTCCTTGCTACATGCAAGTCCGGCAAGGTAGCACTTCCATTTTTAACTTGTTCGTTAATCTATGTTGGCGCTGCGTCAGTCGTGTTATAATGCTTTCCTCGGCAACCATTTATCTCACTCTCCGTCCAAAATCCCTTGGGCCGGCTTTTTGTGGTAGATGCCGGTCAGGATCATATCATAACAAGAACGTTCAACTTGACAGCGCTTTTGTCCGGGAGCTGTGAGCTGCCCAGTCCATCTTTGCTGCAACGAGAATCAATGACCGTTTCTCCCGCCACGAAGCAGCGCATATAATGGCTCAAATGCTGCGATTTTCGTGCTTCGTGCGTGTGCAGCATAAAAACGCGACGACCGCCTCGGGCTCGCTGCCGACATTAGCCGCAAGGTGTTCCGATGACAGCAGGGCGGACTTTTTAGCCATTTGAAGCGAAAAAGCCGAACTTCGCTTTTTGGGGGTTGAAATACACCGAGATGCAAAGGCCTGAAGTGTGAAAACCGGTCGACTATGAAATCACATCCGTTCAGTCGAAAGGCTGATCGCATGGCCGTATCTAGGCAACAACAGTTGCCTAGGTCCAAATGCTTCTAAATGGCTTGCCATAGCTGAAACATTAGTCCGGTTGCAAAAGCGCCGCTCAGCGATAGTCCGATGTAAAGTGCAAATACCCGTGGTTTCGCTAAAGCCCATACTGCCATTGCAGCCGGAATGGAGGTCACGCCGCCTGCGACGAGGAAGGCCATTCCAGCACCAGGAGACATTCCCTGCTCAATTAAACCGCCAACCAAAGGCAGAGCGGCATAACCGTTGAGATATGCGGGGACACCAACAAGCGTTGCGGTCACGATTGGCCCGAGACCTGTGCCGCCCAATGCTTGGCTAACAGTTTCAGCCGGTACCCAAGCCAACATGAGGCTTTCCAAAATGAAGGCGAGCAAAAGCCACTTGGCGAGAAACAACGTCGTGTCCCATGCGGTCTTTGCGAACTTTCGACGGCGATCATCCTCACGCCAAAACTGCCAAACAACCGGTTTGGGTGCACGCACTTTTGCTCCACCGCACCCTCCATTGCCAACGCCGGCCCGCAAGGGGTCTGACAATACATCACTGCGGCCAAGAGAATGCACAACCGTACCTCCAAAAAGGCCAAGACCGATTGCCGCCAGCGTCTTTGCTACGGCAAACTCGAAGCCGAGCACGCCGGAGGTCAGAAAAAACATCGACGGGTCCATGATTGGCGACGCAAGCCAAAAGGCCATCACGGCTGAGAGCGGAACGCCCATTGTAAGCAGCGCCGCAATCAATGGAATGACACCGCATGAACAGAACGGGGATAGGCCACCTGCAACTGCGCCAAGAAAGATCATGATCGCAGGTGCGCCGGTAAATGCCCTTGCAATGAGATTATCGGCCCCAGAGGCATTTGCGTACGCCGCAACTCCGATTGAGAAAAGGAGAAAAGGGGCGATGTTAACAACGGCATTAAGTGCGAACTGACCACTTTGCAGTGCTTGATCGAAGTTGAGCGCGAACAGTGCAAGCAATATGAACGCTGAAGTGAGCCAAACACGTTGCGCAGACATGAAGCGAAAGAACGCGACAACCGGGCTCCCGGGGCGATGAGATGTGATAGACATATCTATATATCCAGTATTTTAGTTTCTTTAGGGCGAAAAAAGAGGGGCCATCGGATCATGCTGCGTCCTCCTTTTTACTCAAGGAAACGCCTTGGCAGCATTCCGAGGTGATAAACTCCGCAAGACGCGTTGCAGCAATGAAGTCAGCTTTGTTGAAGACTTCGCGGCCAATCTTTTCCTGGACGACCAGATCAGCATCGACAAGCGTGCTGAGATGATGTGCCAAGGTCGAAGGCGCCATATCCAAATGCTGGCTTATCTCGCCTACACGAAGACCATCTGGTCCAAACTTAACGAGAAGCCGAAAGATAGCGAGGCGAGCGTCGTGACCAAGAGCGGCGAGAGAACGAGCATGTGTGGATCGAAAAGTCATATTCCATACATAACTACAAAACTAGTTATGTAAAGGCATTTTCTTACCCAGTTTGCCATTTTCAGTCATTCGCGCAGCGCGCAGCATTGCTCAATAAGGGCTCTTTAGATCGGTTGGCTGCTCCTATTTTGAACGACCGGTTTAGTACGCAGCGGTAGAGTAAACATGTCCGTTGAACTCGAAAAAGCACGAACCGTTTCGATATATGAGGACTCGCGTTTTAAGCCTTTGCTTCAGTGTGCGCCTCAGCGTTCAGACCTCGGTGTGCATAGTTAATCGTGGGACGCTTGTTGATCACGTCCATTGACGCGAACTGTCGAAGCAAATGACCGTGGTCAGCTTATGTGAGTAGCATCCAAATCGCTACGGCCGCTAAGATTGCCCCAAATATCAGATTGAGGTGTCGAGCAGTGTCCTCTGATCTGAAGAAGCTACCGATAGTGTCACCTAATAAGGCCCAGATCGAAAAGGCGAGTAGGTTGTTCAAAGTGAACACAGTGGTGATCAGCAAAACAGCGGTGAGCATATTTGTGTTCGTTGGAGCAAGAAACTGAGTGAACATCAGTGCAATGATTAAATAGGCTTTGGGATTAAGCAGAAGCAAAACGATACCATCCATAAAGGTTGCTGGTTTGGCACTCTCTGCACCTTGCAAGGTACCTGCTTTGAGCAATTTCCAGGCGATCCAAAGAACGTAGAGCGAGCCTGCAACCTTCAAGAGAGTGAAGAGTTGCGGAAACTTCTCGATTGTTGCTAGGAAACCGAAGCCGATTGCAGCTGTGACAATCCATGTTGCTAAATGATAGCCAACGTTGGCTGGTATCGTCGCTTTAAAACCAAATCTCGCTCCGTTGGCGGCAAAAAACATGTTCCCCGGTCCGGGACTGTAAGCGAGTGGAAACAAGAACAATATGAGGCCGAGCACGGTTTGATGCATTTTGGCGATCCCACTAAATCTAAATCATTGGATCACGCGCTTCGGCATGTCAGCGACCCGTTTCTTGCGTAAAGCTAACCAACCAACTTTGACTATCGAAGCGAGTTTTTAGAAACTCACGTGCGCACCACATGATGTTTTCCGCGAAGTCATGTTGGTTGGACCCAGATAGCGGCAGTGTGCCAACTATCCTCGGTGGATGCAGTGGCGCGTTAGATCAATATCAGGATGTTGTTATGACTTTCGCCAGATTTTCGACCAGTTGATCATAGCAGTTGCTGGGATCGTGTGGCGACTTGTAGCAAGCAAGAGCAATGGGTGAGAGAGGCGGTAGGCTACGTGTCACGCTTGCTTGAACCAACGGTGGTACAATTGTCTTCAAAGGCATGACAGTAAGCGCAAGTCCTGCCTGAACAATGGTTCTCACGCCGACGGGGTGGGGACTCAGATGGGAAACTCTTCCTTTCATTCCTGCTGCGTCCAACGCACGCAAAGCGTATCGCCTAAGATCGCGTCCATCCGTCAGGAATGCGAGGGGAATGTCTTCTTCCCTGGGCATTTCAAAAGCCGGTGAAGCAGCCCACGCTAGATCCATAGAATAGACAAATGACCGTAGACTGTGGCGGCCCTGATCCATCATGAATGCAATATCAATATCGCCGTCTTCCAAGAGCGATAGAAGCTGATCACTGCGATCACACTGGATCTGTATTTGGATATCGGGCCTGAGGCGTGTGAACTCACTTAGAGCTTCAGGAACGAGTGACATCGCTAGCGTGACGGTTGTACCCAACCGAAGGATCTGGCGTGCATTGGCAGTTTGGACGGCCTCAACGGCTTCGTCTGATAGAGAAAGAATGCGCTTTGCGTATATGAGAAAGACCTCTCCTTCCGGCGTCAGTGAGACCTTTTTGCCCCGCCCGCGAGATACCAATTGCTGACCCAGATTGGCTTCGAGTTTGCTGATCTGCACGCTAATGGCAGATTGAACAGTGTTTTGCCGAACTGCGACGGCTGTGAAGCTAAGCTCTTCGGCCAACATCGCGAAGGTGAACAGTTCCTTGTGATCTAGTGAAATCTTCATTCGAGATTTATAGACGCACATAAGAGCGTTTCACAGATTATCTTTGTACGGCTATGTCTGGATCAAACAGTCCAAGGCCCGTTCGAATGGATCAATCAATTGCGTTTTATGGTGTCGCGGTCTCTGCTGTTCTGTTGACTGGTTTCTCCAAAAGTGGCTTTGGAGGCGGTCTGGGTGTGATGGCCGTCCCTCTGATGTCGCTTTTTGTGACGCCGCAGTTCGCAGCTGCTGTGATGATGCCCATCCTGCTTGCAATGGATCTAGTGATCGTCTGGCGCTATCGCATGACTTGGGATCGCCGCATCATATTCAGTTTGCTGCCAGCAGCGCTTTTAGGTCTGTTTTTGGGTGCACTCTCGTTCCAGTTTATGGATGCGAACACGGTGAAATTTCTTGTAGGGCTACTAGCAGCATTCTTCGTTTTGCAGTTTGTGGCTGTACGCCGAGCGGGTCTTGAGATCAGTAAGACGCCTAAGTACATGGTGTTCATACTCGGAGCGTTGTCAGGTTTTTCTAGTTTCATTGCCCATGCAGGCGGCCCACCCGTGAAGGGATATTTGCTTCAACAGCGATTGGAGAAATCTTGGTTCGTAGGAACCAACACAGTGTTCTTCTTTACATTGAATTTCATAAAAACAATAACTTATGGTGCCTTTGGAACGCTATCGATATCGAGCCTGCAAGTGAGCGCCATCCTCTCGCCAATTCTGTTCGTGGGCGTTTTCTTGGGTTTCCGCCTACACAAAGTGGTCGATCAGCACACGTTTGTGAATGCGGTCTATGGATTTCTGGGTCTAACGGCTGTGAAGCTGCTTTACGATAGCGTGTCGGCTTTTTTAAGTTAGCTTGACTGGGTACCAGCGAGGGTATGCTCATAGCCTCTGAGTTACACTGAACGCTTCATACGACCAGCCAAAACCGTCAATACAGCAAATGCTGCAACGTAGACCATTGCAGTGATGAGCTGTAGTGATTGCAGGCCATACTTATCCAGTGATAGCAACAAGAGCGGTGTGCCAACAAGATTGCCTAGGTTGCCCGTTTGCGCCATCACCCCATAGCCTAGTGTTCGCTTTTCGGTGGAGATATTGAGTTCTGCAACAGCGGCAAAAGTCCCACTTTGGATGAGGCCGAGAACCGCAAAAAGGCATGTAGCCAAGATCAACAAGTCGCCTTGGCCGCCGAGGCTCAAGATCAACGCGGCTGAGATGAAACCAACCATAACCATGGTCGAGGCGCTAAAACGCATTAACAGGACCGGCAGTATCAATACACCTGTCGCAATGCTCACAAGAGGCAAGATGGTTGTCGCTTGTGATCTTAGTTCATCTGGTAATTGGGCGGGCAAGATTGTCAGCAGCGCCAGAAATGTCAGTGTGTAAAACAGCCAGCCTATTCCGGGCCATAAAACACAAACATCGCGGAAAGCAGTTAAGTTGAGCGAAGGTGGGGTTTGCGCTGCTTCGCTCCGCTCGATGGTGGTGCCAGACGTTTTCAACAATACAGCGATTAGAAGAGCAGTCGCAATCAGCCCTGCACCGTGCAGCTGAAACAGTCCACTTATTTGGATCTGCTCAAGAAGCGGAATGCCAAACCAGCCAAAGATAGCGAATGAGACACCGAAGAAAGTTCCCCAAAGTGCCATAGTAGCGCCACGCCATCGATCAGAACTCGCTTCAGCCATAAGTGCAGGAGCGGTGACAACAATGCCAAGATGCGTTGCACCCTCGATCACGCGCGATATCGCCATGATCTCAAATGATGGATAAGTCGATTGCCACAGAGACAAAATGCCTGCGAGAGCCAATGATGCTGTGAGAATGCGGACTAACCCGTATCGGTTGGCAATGCTTGCAGCAAAGCCGCCCAAGATCGCGCCAACTGCACTTACCAGTGTCAGCAACCAGGCAATCTGTCCTGCCTGCGATGGATAAAGAGCCTGCAGTTCTGGAATGATAACAGAGATCTTCGCGAACTGGCCGCCTGCGAGAAGACCGGCAATCCATAGCGAGAAAATCAGGGCTATTCTGTTTAGGTTCAAAATCATGAAACCTAGTTACGATGCATCCTGACCATGACCCACGCATAAATTATGCGGGGGGATTGATCCCGCTCACAAGCCGTGCAGGTGTTCCATCCGACAGATAGACACGCTCCCAGAGGATTTGTCCTTTGCTGATGCGAATATCATGTTCATCTGCCTGTGAGGTTGTGAACAGCTTGGGTTGTGGAGACACTGACGCCCACCAGTCAGAACTTTCCAGCTCCTGTTCAGCTTGCTGAATTTCCTCGGTCGCAAATTGCCAAAGGGAAACACCGAGCATGTCGTGTTGGCCAACCCCCCAGTCTTTCGCTCGGCTTGGCGAGTAGGCCAAACAGACGTGGGTCGCTTCATCAACCAGATGAATGCATTCGGCAGAAGTCTCTACCAGCCGTCGCAATGCGGAATCATCGGAGCGATAAGGCAGCAATGTTTCAAAGACTCTGGCTTGGATATCCGCATCCGGTGACTGAACCCCGCTTTCCCACCGAGACACTGTCGTCTGATCAACATCCATCAATTCAGCGAGACCGCTTTGTTTCAGCCGCAAAGCTGTTCGCACGCGTTTCAAACGCGCACCAAAAACTGGAAGAGATGTCAATTGCGTCATGATCAGACCTGCTTGGACCTTCGACATGCATAGCGTCGATTGTCTTTATAGCGAAGTTTGATCCAAGTTTTGTGTCTAACACCTCTACGCCAATTGACCCAACATGATGAAAAATCAAAGTATTGGTATTGACCTTGAGTAACTCGAGGGCGGTAGGCCTTACGACAGAAGCGAGGCACGCGCATGAAGATATCAGAAGCATCCGCCATTTGCGGGCTGAAAATCGATACGATCAGGTACTACGATAGCGCAGGCCTGATCCCAAAACTTGAGCGTGGAAGCGATGGTCAAAGGCGGTTTTCGAGTGAGAACGTGGAATGGCTGACGCTTCTTTTCTGGTTGCGTGAAACCGGGATGCCGATGGAGCGCATGCGTGAGTTTGCAAAGCTCTACGCAGAGGGTGGACCAACAATCGCTGAGCGAAAGGCGATCCTTCTTGAACATGCTGACGTCATCGAAAGAAGGCGTCACAGTCTCGATCGGTGCGAGACCGTGCTCAAGCGCAAAATCGAAATCTACGACGCACTCGAACAGACTTGAGGTTTTCCTATGCCACTCAACAAAATCCATGTTCCAAGACATCTTGAAACAAAGCTCTGCCACAGCATCAATCAGCTTTTGCACGATAGCTTGGTCGAAACCTGCGCGGTTAATCCAGAAGATTTCTTCTGTCTGATCTGTCGGTACGAAGCTGACGATATGATCTTGCACCCATCCTTTCTCGGTGAACGGGATCCGTCCAACACCATCATTGTTGAGATCGCATTGCTGGGAGGTCGTACAGATGCGCAAAAGGAAGCGCTCTACAAAGATGTGCGGCTTCGTTTGAAGAGCATTGGTTTCGACCCTGCCAACTCAATCATGTTCTTGATTGAAAATGCCCCAGTAGACTGGTCCTTCAGTGCTGCTGGTTCTGTGAAGACAGTTCTCCAACTTTGAGGGAGGATTGCCATGTCGATCCCAAAGTCACTCCGCTTTGCGTTCCTTATAGAGCCACCCTTTAACTTTTGGCACAAAGGTGAGGTCGTTGGATGCGACATTGAAGTGGCAAGGCACATCTTGAGAGAGATCGGCATATCTTCCATCGAATTTGTTGAAACCGAATTCGCTGATCTATTGCCTGGACGGGTCCGCGGTGACTGGCAGATGACCACAGGTTTGTTTCGTACTAAAGAGCGTGCTCAAACAGTGTCGTTCACCAAACCAATCTGGTCACTGATTGATGGTTTGCTGGTACGAAAAAGCGCATTGGCTGATATCACCGGATACCGCTCAATCGCTCACAACCATGACGCGCGGATTGCCGTCATTCGCGACCAAGTCCAACATGACAACGCGCTCGCTAACGGGGTCCCGGCGGAACGTATTGCTGTCTTTGATACCTATGAAGAGGCTGCTGACGCGGTTCTGAGTGGAGAGGTCATTGCTTATGCAAGCGTCGGTCAGGCGCACAATGGCTATCTACGACAAAATCCAAACAGTGGCCTGATCTTGGTCGATGTACGTGACGCTGAACGGCCCCCGGCATCGGGTTGTTTCGCCATTGCCCAAGGGGACCGTGATTTCCTCTCGGCAGTCGACAAGGCTCTCGAAACATTCTTGTGCAGCGCTGCGCATCGAGCGATCATGTACAAGCATGGGTTTACTGCAAATGACGTCGATGATCTTGTGCAGTTGGTGAACTAACTCCAAGCATTCAGTGCCTCATTAGCTGATGAATACCAGACGGAGCGCCCAACGTCTCATCAGGATGGATGTCTGCGAAGACCTCAATGATATTGTTTTCTGGGTCGCGAAAGAACAGTTTGCGATCGGTTTTACCCGCAGAGCCGCAGACATTGTGGAGGGATTAAACTTGACAAATGCAGCGCTGCGGACAGTTTTTTACGGCGGTGGTCGTTTCATTGGTAAGCGTCCGTTGAACCCGACCTAACGGGGCCATTCGGAGTGCGCTAAGTGTC
>ERZ1740070.642-NODE-642-length-23361-cov-14.960225_pt1 | contig 23361 bp, 23 predicted proteins | sample MGYA00581734_ERZ1740070 | MGnify/ENA primary metagenome ERZ1740070 (study PRJEB43018, sample SAMN04849744) | marine metagenome | isolation source: floating plastic debris | place: Pacific Ocean | collected 2008-09-01 | study: EMG produced TPA metagenomics...
CGGCGTGGGCGGTGGGCAGAAACAGTCATAGCGTCTCCTTGACGGACGAAGTGGAACGCGACACGAGTGCCCGCTTGCGCTCCCAAAATCAACCATTCGCGCTACGAGAGGCTCACCATCGCTATGGCAGAAATCACACTTCGTATGGGTAGCGCCGCTGATTATGACACGCTTGGTGAGGTCATGTTCGATGCGATCCATAATGGTCCAACCCAGTATACAGAAGCGCAATCGAGAGCCTGGGCACCTGTTCCAAGATCCGGACAGGCTTGGGCAGATCGCTTAGCTCGCAAAGACGTCATCCTTGCTGAGCAAGGGAATTCGGTTGCGGGCTTCATGACGCTCGAGCCTGGCGGCTATATCGACTTTGCCTATATCCGTCCGTCGGCGCAGGGATCGGGCCTGTTTCGGCGTCTCTTTGCCGAAGTGATAAAGCGTGCTGAAATGTCTGGAGAAACGGAATTGTCGACCCATGCCAGCCTGATGGCGCAACCGGCTTTCGCGGCAATGGGATTCAGCGTGGACGTCCACGAAACGGTTGAGGTCGATGGGCAAAAACTCGCACGTGCGCGGATGATCAAAACGCTATAAGAACAGGCCATGACTGAGTATCCGATTTCTGGCACAACCGCCCCGGGCTTTGAGCCTGTCTTAGACGCTTTCGAAGCAAACTTTACCGAAGACACAGAACTTGGCGCCGGGTTTTCGGCCTTTCTCGACGGCGAACTGATCGTCGATTTGCATGGCGGATTTGCAGACCGGAAGAAAGAGCGCGCCTGCGATGCACAAACGGTGGTGCCAATCTATTCCACCACGAAACCGATCGCGGCGCTGACGCTAGCGCATGTGATCGATGCGCTACCAGCTGGCTATGAAACGACGGTCGCTGACCTTTGGCCTGAATTTGGCGCGAATGGAAAAGGCGCGGTGACGATTGCTGAATTGGTTTCGCATCAAGCTGGCCTGCCCGGATTTGTCGACCCGGTTGATCCGGCGCTTTGGCTCGATCCACCGGCCTGTAGTGCCGCTTTGGCCCCGCTCGCGCCGCTTTGGGAACCCGGCACGCAGCATGGTTATCATCCGCTCACCTGGGGCTATCTGATCGGCGAAATCGTTCGGCGCATTGATGGACGTAGTCTTGGCACGGTCTTGCGCGAAGAAATTGCCGGACCGGCAGGAATCGACTTCCAAATCGGTACACCGGCTTCGGATCATGCCCGCGTCGCCGAGATCATGCGCCCGCGCGCCCTACCCGATCTTGGTGAGATCAACGAGGCCACCCGCGCCGCATTCCTCACAAAATGGGCCGCCCCGGATCGCGGCGGCGCGGTCTGGCGCGAGATTGAAATTCCATCTGCAAACGGGATTGGCACCGCGAAAGCCGTGGCGCAGCTCTATGGGATTTACGCGCATGGCGGGCAGTTGGCAGGCAGCCGCGTCATCTCAGAAGCCGCTTTCGAAGCGCTCACACAAAGCCGCGTGAAGGGCCAGGACTTGGTCTTGCCTTATATAACTGAGTTCGCAGCGGGCGTGATGCGAAACAATATCGGCTTATATGGACCAAACCCAGAAACCTTGTGCCACTCAGGCTGGGGCGGGTCATTAGCGCTTGGTGACCCGAATCGCGGCCTAAGCATGGCCTATGTGATGAACCGGCAATCGAATAGTTTGCAAGCTGATCCACGCGCCACCCGCTTGGTTCAAGCGCTATATGGTTGTTTATGACTGTTTTCTACTAAGCCTAGAAACTCTTAGGTTTGGCATACGCCTTGCTGGTTATGTCCCGAGTTTGGAAACTCTTAGACTCTCCATTTTGATACCTTCAAGCCCGGCTTTGGCCGGGTTTTTTCTTTATCGCACCGAAGCAGCCGCCCGTGCGAGCCGTTTGGCCTTCGCTTCACCCATCAAACTGTCAATCGTGAACACGATCAGCGCCGTCCAGATAAATGCAAATGCGACGGCGTGTGTCAGACCGAACGCTTCTTTGAAAACGAACACCGAGATCAGGAATTGTAAGGTCGGTCCAAGATATTGCATCATGCCGATGGTGGACAGCCGCAAACGCTTTGCGGCAAGCGCAAACAAGATCAGCGGCACGGCTGTAATCGGTCCAGACACAAGCAAGAGAGGAATATCCCACCCGCCACCTCCGATCAGGCGCCCGCCTGGCTGACCAATAAACCAGCCAAGCCACAACATTGCGAGCGGCGCCAGTAAGGCAGCTTCAACCACGAAACCGGCGCGGCTATCAACCTGCACTTGTTTCCGGATGATCGAGTAAAATGCGAACGTGAAACACAGCACCAGTGCCACCCAAGGGACTGACCCAAGCGCGCTGGTCATGACGGCAACGCCAATCCCGGCAAGCCCAACAGCAACCCACTGAGCAGAACGCAGTCGCTCAGCAAAGAACACCGCACCAATCAACACATTCACCAAGGGGTTAATGTAATAACCGAGGCTCGCCTCCATCACCCGCTCTTGGCTCACCGCCCAAATATAAACGAGCCAATTCACCCCGATCAGCAGCGCCGAAATGGTCAGCCACATCACATGCTGCTTTGTCAGCGCTGCCCGCAGCTGCGCCCAGTTGCGTGCGATCACGATTAGGATCAGCCCAGTCGGCACACTCCAGATAATCCGATGCGCAAGCATTTCGGCGGGTGCAATGTGATCAAGCGCGCGGAAGTAAAGCGGCAAACACCCCCAAATGGTGTAACACCCCAGGCAACACAAAAATCCAAGACGCAGATTCGAAGACATTCGCCCCGGTAACGCCGATCGACCTGGAACACCACCCGAAAGTTGCGTCTGGAACTATTTGTACGTTTGATCGAATATGCTCCCAAAAAATCACCCGTCACCGTCGATCGTGCTTTGCCGTCTTTCTAATGTTCAGAAACGTGTATTATCAGAAGGTCAGTCACCGATTGGGCAGGGGCGATGAACCGTCGACTTATTTGTGCTATGCTTACTTTGGTGATTGCGGGATGCTCACCAGTCGATGACCGCGTTCCCGCTGAGGCGATGGATTTTCGTTCGCCACTGGGAATTGATTGGGACCAATCCGGGCGAGAACTCGGTGTAAGCCGCGACGCTAGAGAACAGATCTGTAAGGCTGACGCAGCATTTTTAAGTGCAGTTTTTGATTCCGAAGAAATCTCTGTGATTGTTTCAGAGTGCATCGACAATGAATCCTTTTATTTCGAGGTGCCACGCGAACGTGTTCCTGGAGTCTTCAAAACCTATGATATCTATGGGGTTTTCATACCCAATAAGGGCGTTTCTCTAGTTGAATACACATTCGATGAGAAACCCTTAGGTACTTCCACAGCAGAAGATAATGCGAGCAGGGAAAATCACGTCTCGATGGTCCGTCAACCACTCGTGGAGATGTACGGTAATCCGAACGCGAATGGATCGTACTATGAAACAGGACTAGTAGGCTTTGTGCAGCATTCGCAGCAAGACGGGCCATGTGACCTCTGGATTGTCGAAAACGTCGCGATCATATTGTGTTCAAACCGCGTCTCTGTGTCCGACGGGGTAAGTGCGTCTCTCACGTTCGCCAGACTCGATCGTGAGCCGGGCTCCGATTATGTTCTGCGCCAATTCAACAGCAATGACACCGCTCTTCCCTTTTCGTGGTTCGACAATGCGAGGCATCAAAGCGCGAATGAGTCCACGTTAGTCACTTTGCTCAACTGGCTCGGTCCTGAATCATACGATTCTTGCAATGACGATGAGCTAAAACCGCTGGACGACGTTTGGGTGTTACCCGCGAACACTGAGGCGGAAGTGCGAAATAGGTTCGGATCCGCTAAAGGGGACCAATTAGCCATGAAAGCAATCGAGCATACTTGGGACATCAATGACGATATGATCTCTGAATCAAAGCGTCTCATGTATTTGATGAAGCTCGCCTCTTCTCAAGGAAGCGCCATCGCAGATAACGAAATCGGCGCCAGCCTCGTTCATTGCTATCAAGGCGTAGAACAAGATATTCCGCGCGCTATTGAGTGGTTGAACAAAGCCGCTATCGCGGGTGACGAATATGCTAAGGCATCGCTGGCACGACTGCATTTGGTTGGAGAGATCGAATCTGATGACCCAACATCGCAAGCTTTAGAGCTATTGAAGGAATGCGCAGAAGATGATGGTGCGTGCGGCGCAAAGTTGCGCGCCTTGAAGCGAGTTAAGCAGTCCCAATAAATAGACGGGCAAATTCTCCAGTGGTAACAAATTGCACGCGGTAGGTTTCTAAACTCTGGAACTCCTCATTTTATTCGGCGCTGAGCCCAGCCAAGGGTCGAGTGCCCTCGTATCCATTTTCGAAAGCCACTCAGGCAAAATGGCGGTGAGACAGGGATTCGAACCCTGGAGACGGGGATACCGCCTACACGCGTTCCAGGCGTGCGCCTTCGACCACTCGGCCACCTCACCGTAAGCCGGGCTGTATACTGGAGGGAGGCGATATCGCAAGAGAGGACATTGCAGTTGGCTGCACATGGCCCATATTGGGAACCGAACCGGCACACGGAGTTGATATGTTTTTCTCGCGCAAACCCTTAGATCTTCCAACCCGCGAAACCGCTCTACCTGGCCGTGCGATGGCGATCCCGACCGCGGACACGCATTTCGTAAATGCCCGTGATCTCAACGCGCCGGCGCCAGAGGGCCTGCAAGAAATTGTCTTCGCTCTTGGCTGTTTCTGGGGCGCGGAGCGCGTGTTCTGGCAGGCCGACGGCGTCTATGTCACGCAGGTCGGATATGCGGGCGGGTACACGCCGAATCCGACTTATGAAGAAGCGTGCTCTGGTAGAACCGGGCATACCGAAGTCGTGCGCGTGGTCTATGACCCCAAAATCATTTCGCTCGATGCGCTCCTGAAACTGTTTTGGGAGAGCCATGATCCAACCCAAGGCATGCGCCAGGGAAATGATGTCGGCACGCAGTACCGCTCAGCGATTTACACCTTGAATGAGGCCGACAAGGCCATCGTCGATGCGAGCCGCAATGCCTATAATCGAGCGTTGGTTGCAGCGGGGCGCGGTGAGATCACGACGGAAATCAAACCGCTCGACGCGTTCTATCCAGCCGAGGATTACCATCAGCAGTATTTGGCGAAAAACCCGGCAGGCTATTGCGGAATTGGCGGCACGGGAGTGACATGCCCGATGCCTGGCGCGCACGCGATCGACTAAATCGTCGAGCCGCCAGTTACCGAAAACCGTTTGCGGTTCGACAGCATCGCTTGGCCTTGCTGAACCGCTAGGTTGGTCTGCTGGGCCAAGCGGAGGACGGGATCAACTTTCAGGCGCTCAACGGCGATCTTCAAATGATCCATCGCTTCGCGGACACGAACCGGATCGAAGCTGTTGTTCGATAGCAGCAAGAGCGCGCGGCCGAGATCGATGCGGGCTTGCACTTCCTCAGTCGGGACGAGCGCTTCCTCGCCAGCAAGGCGGCGGCGGCGCAGTTCCACGACACGTGTCAAATGCGTTTCTTCGTTTAGCGCCAGCGCCATAGAGCAATAGTCGGCCTCAAGGGTCTTGCGGGTCCGCGCTGGCAGCGCGTCTTCATCTTCCAGGCACGCCATAATGATCGCCGCAACGGGCGCCAATTTGTCGGCTCGAAACGCGGTCCCATCGCCAAGGCCGGGTTGCAGCGCGCGGGCAATTAGATACGCAACCGTGCGTGCAGTCGTGTCTTCATTTTCCTTGGTGATCAGCGGCAGCAGCCCTTCAGAATGCATGGCGTCGCTTGGCGGCAAGGAACCACCTAAGGACAAAACCTCGACGCGTGATGCAGCGGTCTTGTCATTTGGCCGATAACCCCAGACGATCAAATCCGTTGCTGACTTTTCAAGCCAGTCGGTTGCTGCCGACCGTAATCCTTTTGCCCCTTTGGCCTGCAGCTTCGGCGCTCTGACGATTTCGAAAGGCGACCCAAACATGAACTGTTCGAGATGTGTCTCAAGCGCCGAAATAATCGCCTTGGTCTGTTGCGCGCCCTTTGGCCCAGATAAGGGTGAGATCGCAAGGCCAAACCCTTGCGTTGAGCGCCGCTTTCGGCTCGCCATATCGATTGAGACAAGGCTGATAAGCGTCGCGGCACCGCGGATTGCTAGAAAGATCAGATACGCGGCGACCAGGCAAACGGCGAGCAAGCCCAAACCACTCCACAATGCCGATCCGGCGATCGCGGTGTTGAACCACTCGGTCAGAGATGAAATCTGGTTGGGCATGGGGGTTCAGCCTGGTTTTACACAACTGGTTTGTCGATACCTCACAGGGAGGCATTCTCGCAATGCAAAATGACTGCTAGGTCACGAATCCTTTTGCAATCGGGGTGAGGAGGTCACAGGTGAGCGTCTTTCGCACGCGGTTTGCGCCGTCTCCCACCTATTTTCTCCATTTGGGACACGCTCTTTCGGCGTTTCACGTCTGGCGTGCTGCAGATGCGGCTGGCGGCGAGGTGCTGTTGCGGATCGAGGACATCGATACGACCCGCTGCCGCCCTGAATACTCGGATGCGATTTTTGAAGATCTGCGCTGGCTTGGATTTGAATGGCCGGAGCCGGTGCGGACCCAATCGGCGCATTTCGGCGCTTATGACGCTTGCGTCGAAAAGCTAAATGATATGGGCCTCGCCTATCGTTGTTTTCGGACCCGCGCGCAGCTCGCAGCCTTAGAAGATCCTTTGCGGCCTGGACCGCTCCGAGACGATGAACAGGCAAAACTGCTCGAACAAGGCGCTCCCTTTGCCTGGCGGCTCTCTCTACGGCGCGCGCGCGAGCATCTCGGTGGCCTTTATGACCAACTGAGCTTTCAGGAAATCACGCCAGGCGGCCAGATTACACGAGACGCCGACCCGGATCAGCATGGCGATATCGTCATCGCGCGGAAAGATAGCCCCAGCGCCTATCACATCGCTGCGACGCATGACGACGCGCTGCAAGAGATGACCCATATCATTCGCGGCGAAGATTTGATTGATGCGCCGCACATTCACACGCTTTTACAAGTCCTGATGGACTGGCCTCAGCCGATCTACCAGCACCATGGCCTGTTGCTTGATGATGACGGCAACAAACTCTCTAAGCGACAAGAAAGTATTTCGCTTGCGAGCCTTCGCGCGGACGGTATGACAGCGGATCAAATTCGCGCTCGATTGGGCTTCGCATAAATGACGGATCAATCACCCTTAAAAACCGTGCCAGGCTGGTTCGGCCCACTCATGGTCTTAATGGGCGGGATCTGTATCGGGCTGGCACCAATTGGATTGCGGCTTGGCCTAGATGATCTAGGCCCGCAGGCGATCGCGTTTTGGCGCTACCTTTTTGCGTTGCCCGTTTTGTTTCTCTTGGTGATTGTGATTGAGCGGCGCCTTCCGGCGAAGCCAAACCGCTTTGTGCTGATCGCAGGGACCTGTTTCGCGCTCGATATCGGCCTGTGGCACTGGTCGCTGACCTACACAACGGTCGCCAATGCAACCTTTCTTGTGAATCTTGGCAATGTCTGTGTCGGGATCACGGCTTGGATTTTTCTGAAAGAACGTCCGACCTGGATCTGGGGCTTGGCCGTTCTGGTTGCGTGCGCAGGAGCCGCCGCCTTGTCGCTAGGCGGAGGTGTGGATGGCAAAGCAGACATGCGCGGCGATCTCTTAGCGCTTGGCGCTGCGGTGCTGGTCTCAGGCTATATGGTGGCCTCAAAAGTCGCGCGCCGGACCCTAGGCGGCGTCGAGACCATCTTTTGGCTCACTTTTGTGGAAGTATGCGTGGCCGCTATGATGGTGATTGGATTTCGGGAAAGCTTTTTACCTGCCGAGTTGTCCGGTCTTCTCGTCCCACTCTTCTTAGCGTTTGCCGTTCAAATCGCGGGGCAAGGCCTGATCATTACCGGTTTGGGGCACACGCCGGCTGCGATTGCTGGTGTCTTAGTCCTTGTTCAGCCCGTCGTTGCAGCCGCGATATCCTGGCAATTGTTCGATGAGCCCCTCGCGCCGCTACAAGCGGGTGGCGGGTTTCTAATCTTAGTCGGGATTCTAATCGCGCAGCGCGGACTACGCCAAACCGACACCAAGTCTACTCAGGAACCGGTTCGCGCTTTTGTCGACTAGTGCCTATAGAATGAACTTGGACAGATCTGCATTGCCGACCAGGTCGGACAATTGCGCGGTGACATAGTCTTCGGTGATCGTCACGGTCTCACCTTTGCGATCTGAGGCTGTGAAACTGATCTCATCTAGCAGGCGTTCCATGACGGTGTGCAAGCGCCGCGCGCCGATATTCTCGACACTGTCATTCACCTTCACCGCGAGATCCGCAAGCGCATCAATGGCCGGTTCTTCAAACGCCAGCTCAACCTCTTCCGCCTCCATCAGGGCTTGGTGCTGGCGGATCAAAGAGGCTTCGGGCTCGACCAAAATGCGGCGCATATCGTCCCGTGTGAGCGCGGTCAGCTCAACCCGTATCGGCAAACGGCCCTGCAATTCGGGCAATAGGTCTGACGGTTTCGAGACGTGAAAGGCCCCTGACGCAATGAATAGAATATGGTCGGTCTTAACCGGGCCCCGCTTCGTCGAAACCGTGGTGCCTTCGATCAGTGGAAGCAGGTCGCGCTGAACACCCTCGCGGCTGACATCAGCACCTGACCGGCCCGATGCCCCTGCGACCTTATCGATCTCGTCCAGAAACACGATTCCATCTTCTTCCACCGCGCGTACCGCTTCTCTGGCGATTGTGTCTTCATCGATCAGCTTGTCAGCTTCTTCGTCAATCAGCGGCTGGTAGGCCTCGCGCACCGTCGTGCGAACGCGTTTCGTTCTGGTTCCCATAGCTTTACCAAGCATGTCGCCAAGATTGATCATGCCCATCGAGCCACCGCCGCCTGGAATATCCATCATGGGCATCGCGCCTTGCGACTCCGCCAGGTCGATATCGACCTTCTTATCGTCGAGCTCGCCGTCGCGCAGCTTTCGGCGGAATACTTCTCTGGTCGATGATTGCGCGTCGGCGCCGACCAACGCATCCAACAGGCGCTCTTCCGCTGTATCGCGAGCTTGGTCTTCAACCGTTTTGCGCTTCTGGTCGCGCAGCATGCCGATCGCGGCCTCGACCAGGTCGCGGACAATCTGTTCCACGTCGCGACCAACGTAGCCGACTTCAGTGAATTTGGTTGCTTCGACTTTTAGGAAGGGCGCATTGGCAAGCTTGGCGAGGCGGCGAGAGACTTCGGTCTTGCCGACGCCAGTGGGCCCGATCATCAGAATGTTCTTCGGCGTGATCTCTTCGCGCAAACCCTCAGGTGCCTGCTTACGGCGCCAACGATTGCGCAGGGCAAGGGCGACGGCGCGTTTGGCGTCTTGTTGTCCAACAATGTGGCGATCAAGCTCCGAGACAATCTCGGCGGGCGTTAGTTCAGTCATACAGATCTTCTAAGCAGGTTCAGGTGGAAACACTCGGTTCCATGTGTCGCCTTTGGGGAAAATTACAAGCGCAAGCCTGCGCGCGGTTTTCCAACCAGCACCGAGCAGAACGACGCCCGACCCGATCAATATCGTCACCATAATAAAGATGTTCGAGGCATCCAGTCCGGCGCGGCTAAGCACGAAGCTAAGCGTAACAATGAAAGTCACCAGGCTCGCAGCAATCAAGGCGCGGCGGTTGAGCGCGAGCGAGACAATCCCGATGGTCAACAAGACGGCCAGGAGAGTTAGGCCCTGCGTAGCATTGTCGGTCCCGCTCGTAGAGCCTGCAAAAATGTTCGAGCCTGTCACCATCGTGCTCACGCCAATGATGACTTGCGGCGCGGCAGCGAGATGCAGCCAGAACGCATTGTCAGACGCTTTGCGGATACGCTCTGGATCTTTCATATCGTACCAGACCGCGGCGGCGAGTGTGGCAAGGCCCATCAAGAAGAAGCCTGCGCCGCCGATCAGCCAACCACTATTCCCGAAGAAACCAAGGAAGACATAGACCGCCCCCGCAACCCCGAGCGCGATCACGGCGAGCGAAAAGGGCAATCGAAAGCGCAGATATACCGCTCCAGCGGCGGCGGCTCCAGCAAGAAACCCAATCACGCCGAGGCGTCCAGTCGTCGAGAAGATCTCAAACAAATCATATTCGGGATCAACGCCCATCATGCTGGCGACAAAGACCGTGACCGCTAATGAGACGAAGAGGGAGAAGATGATTGTCAGCGCCATACTCGGCAGAAGTAGGCGGCGGCGCCCGCAGAAATATTCCAGCAGAACCCAAGCGAGACCGCCAACGACCAGCGCAGAGATAACACCCGCAAGGATCACACCCTCCGCCAGCATTGGCGCCGCCATCATCGTCACGAATGTGGTCACGCCAATAAACAGGATGATCAGGCCGAGCGTAATGAAGACATCATTGAAATTGGCGAGAAAACGAAGGTTCTCTTGCCCAATCTGTTCACTTCCAACGCCATCATCTTTGCGGGAGAGCAGGAAGGCTTCCAATCGCGACGCTTGGTCGGCGCTTAGAATATTGGCGCCAACCGCCGCGCGCAGGTCCGTGCGATCAAACATCCAAAACCTCCACCGTAAAGTGCGCGTTTGTGTAGACGCAGATGTCGGCGGCGATTTCCATCGCTTTCCGACCTAGCGTCTCTGCATCTTTTTCATAATCAATCAGCGCGCGGGCCGCTGAGAGCGCATAGTTGCCGCCAGAGCCGACCGCGACGACGGGATATTCGGGCTCCAAGACATCGCCCGCGCCGGTGACCACCAGTGTGGTTTCCTTGTCGGCAACGATCAGCATGGCTTCGAGCTTTTGCAGATGGCGTTCGGTCCGCCATTCTTTCGCAAGCTCCACAGCAGCGCGTTGCAATTGCCCTGGGAAGCGCTCAAGCTTTTGCTCCAATCGCTCGAACAATGTGAACGCATCTGCGGTGGCCCCAGCAAATCCGCCAAGGATGTCCCCGCCGCCAATGCGACGAACTTTGCGGGCATTTCCCTTCATCACCGTCTGGCCCATAGAGACCTGACCATCGCTCAACATGGCGACATGCTTGTCGGTTCGAACGGCGAGAATGGTGGTTCCGTGCCAATCAGGCGCGGATGAAGATTTATCGTTTATCATAAAACTCTAAATGGCTGAAAATGAGCCAAATGACAAGCCCTGCTAGTGGAATCTGCTGACTAGGCAGACTTTTTGCGCAGCATAAAGGGTTGAGTTTTCAGCATTTCTGTAAAGGCGACGGCCGAAACTGGCGGGCTGTACAGAAAGCCCTGGCCGATATCGCAATGGCGATTGTAGAGGAAGGCCGCTTGCTCTTCGGTTTCGATGCCCTCGCCGACAATCGTCATCTCAAGCGTCGTTGCCATGGAGACAATCATATCGACAATCGCATTCGCCTGAGTGTCTTGCGGCGTGCCCATCAGGAATTGGCGATCAATCTTGAACACATCAAAATCGATTTGGGTCAGCACCGCTAAATTCGAGTGGCCAGTGCCGAAATCATCGACTGCAAGTTTGATCCCAAGACGGCGCAGCGGTTCAAGCACGTCGCGCACACGTTCAGGCTGCTGAATGGCGAGGCTCTCAGTGATCTCAATCTCTAGCTGGCGCGGCGATAGACCTGCTTTGGCCAGAGCATCCAGGATCGTCTCAGACAGGTTTTCGTCTTCGAACTGCTTCGGCGACACGTTGACAGCAACGCTGACCGGAAAGCCCTCTTGAGACCATTTCGCCGCCTCGATGCAGGCCTTGTGCATGATCTGATCGCCAATTTTGCCAATCAGGCCCGATTCTTCGGCCAACTCGATAAACACGGATGGCGATACCAATCGGCCATTCTCAAGCTGCCAACGCGCAAGCGCTTCCGCTCCGCAGATCTGACCGGTTTTCAGGTCAATCTTAGGTTGGAAGAGCGGCACGAAACGATCTTCCAGCACGGCCTGACGCAATTCGCTTTCAAGCTTCAGTTTGGCATCGCGTTGGCGTTCGAGCTTCGGCGAATAGAAGGCAAAGCCGGTCCGGGACTTCAGACGCAAATCATCGATTGTGGCCTGCGCGCGATCCATAATCTTGCTTAAAGAGTCGCCATCTTGAGGCACCAGGACAATGCTTCCGCTCAACACGACAAGCACAGACTGACCATTGATCTGAAGTGGGATACGAAACTCGCCGAGAAGTTCGCGAATGATCGCGGCAATTTCATCTTTCGAACTGCCGCCCTTGATCAGAAGCGCAAATTGTTCAGAGAATAGACTGCCTAGGATCCAATCGCTCGGCAGGTGGCCGTGTTTCATCGCCGCTTGCGATGCGAACATCCGCAAGCGTTCAGAAACGACCGCATAGGCTTCCGAAGGCAGGCTTAAGCTGATCGTGTCAGAGTGCTGGCTCTGGGGCTGGACCTCGATCGTCACCAAAACCGTCTGCACCCCTGGCACGAGGGTCTGCATCGCGAGCTTAAGTTCGTCCAGAAAGGCCGGCTCGTTGATCAATCCGGTCCGCTCATCAAGCCGGGCGGTCGCCCGCAGTGTTTCGAGCTCCTTCGAGACGCGGCGCGTTGCCCGCGTTGTCGCCAGCGCCAATTGCCGGAACTCCGCAAATGCAAACTTGGAGACTTTCTGCCGGTTATCATCAACCAGGCTGTAATCGCCAACCAAACGCGTCACCTGACCAACATAGTCGACAACAGTCAGTGCAAAGAAGCGCATCGTCATGCCAGATAAAAAGGCAACGCCGAAACATATCAAGGCGGCAAGCCAGTACGAAATCGGTGGTTCAAAGACCGCGCTCGGCGCATAGGTCAGCGTACCAATGGTCTCGCCTTCATGCACGAGTGGATAGCGATCTGCGCGTGTACGCGCCTTGTCCGTCATCGTCCCGTGGAGGACCTCGCCGGAGGGGCTGATAATCTCTGCGCGGCCCGCAAGGGTTTGGCCAAGCGCCGTTTCTATCGCTGTTGTTTGCTCATTCGCAAGTTCGTCGGAAATCAGTTGCGCGACTTGAACGCCGTTTTCATGCGCGCTGAACTGATAGGCTTTATAGGCCTGGTTGAAATAGAAGGCGGTGAAAATGAAAGATAGAAGCAGGCCCAATAGGACAGCTGCCAATGTCAGAACATTGGCAAAGCTTGCACGCGCGAGTGATCGCGAAAATGCCCGAATTGGTTTCAAACCGCCGACCTTTATCCCGTACTCGACCCTCAACGGACAGTTGTGACGCCAATTGTTTAGGGAGTCGTGAACAGATCTGTGCTAGCCGACAAAGAAATTAAACCCTATTTGGACCGGCATGACTGACAGAACCGCTACAGTTTCGCGCAAAACTAAGGAAACCGATATCACGGTAACCCTTAACCTGGATGGATCAGGCAAAACCGACATCTCAACTGGGATTGGTTTTTTTGATCATATGCTGGATGCACTCGGACGGCATTCCTTTATGGATTTGAAGGTTCGCACCAAAGGCGATCTACATATTGATGGCCACCACACGGTTGAAGATACCGGCATCGTGATCGGCCAAGCCATCAAACAAGCGCTTGGCGACTTTGCCGGGATCACGCGCTATGGACATGCCTATCTGCCGATGGATGAGACGCTCAGCCGAGCGTCTGTCGATCTCTGCAATCGACCTTATTTCATCTGGAAGGTTGAATTCCCGCGCGACAAGATCGGCGACATGGACACCGAACTCTTCAAGGAGTTCTTCCAAGCCATGGCGGGCAATGGCGGCATGTGTCTGCACATTGAAAACCTATATGGCGAGAACAATCACCATATTGCTGAGAGCAGCTTTAAAGCGGTGGCCCGCGCCTTGCGCATGGCCGTGACCCCGGACGCAAAACTCGCCGGGGCCGCAGCCAGCACAAAGGGGAGCCTCTAGATCGGCATTTGTGGGCAGATCAGATATTTTTGCCCAGTCGTTTTCGCATTGTACTTAGCGACCACGTCCGCTTTCAGCGCGTCTGAGAGTGACAATTCGTCAGTATAGTTACTCGCGAAAGTCGTTGTGAGTTCGTCGGCGACGCGTTTGCGCAGACGGATCGCCACGTCCTGGCCGGCTTTTGCGAGGAAGTTCGGTAACAGCCATCCCCCAACGCCCCACGCCATGCCATAGCCACGGGACAGGGTGGTTGGCGATGTGTCCAGCCCACCATAGAGGTAGACCTGTTTGTGCGCGACGGACCCGTAAATGCTGTACGCGCCAGGTGTGCGCGCTGCCGCGCCTTCCATGGCGGTGAGGATGTCCGAACCGAGCTTGCCGCCACCAGTCGCGTCAAACCCGAGCGTCGCGCCGGTTTCGTGAACGGCGTCGATCAAGTCCGGCATGAAACTGTCTTTGCTGGAATTGACGATATATTTTGCGCCCATGCCGCGCAGGATGTCTTCCTGCTCTAGCTTGCGGACGATGTTGACCAGGTCAACACCGTCGGCTTGGCAAATCCGGTTCAGCATTTGGCCCAGGTTTGAGGCGGCTGCAGTGTGAACAATCGCAGTATGACCTTCCATACGCATGGTTTCGAGGAAGCAAAGTGCAGTTAGTGGATTCACAAAGCAAGATGCGCCTTCTTTTGCGGTGTTTCCTTCATGCAGTGGCAGCGCCATCATTGCGTCAACGGCGCGATATTCCCCATACATGCCGCCGCCCATGACGGCGACGGTCTTGCCCAGAAGGCTTTGTGGATAATCCCCTTCACCCGCAGCAACGACGGTACCAGCACCCTCATTGCCGACGGGCAATGGCTGGCCGATCCGCGCTTTCATGGCGCGCATAGCTTGCTCTGGGACCGGCGCTGAAAGCACAGTATCTTTTCCAGACCCTTCACTTGTGGCCGCGGCCATATTCGCCCATCCGAACATCACGCCGTGATCAGATGGGTTAATCGGCGTCGCTTCGACGCGGATGATGATTTGGCCTGGCTTTGGTTCAGGCATCTCTTTCTCAATCAGCTCCATGCGAAGAACGCCTTCTTCGGTGAGCGTTGAGACCATTTGGAGATAGGTATCAGGTAGGGACATAGAATGATCCTTTTGAGGATGTTGCGTGAATTGAGGCCCTCTCCTGCCAAGCGCAGGCAGAAAAGGCCAGACTCTCGTCGCGAAACGCAGCGAATGTTCGGGTCTGGCTCTTTCCGTCTCGTCTCGTCTCGGCTAAGGCCAGCGCCATGAAGACCATCGCCCTTATCGATTACGGATCCGGCAATCTGCACAGCGCCGCGCGGGCGTTGCGTGTTGCAGCAAACAACGCCAAAAAGACGCGCGAAATCCGGATCACCGCGGACCCGAGTGCGATTGCTTATGCAGACCGTATTGTTCTTCCGGGCGTGGGTCATTTTGCGGATTGCGCCGCGAACCTTCGCAAACATGATGGGCTGGTTGAGGCGCTTCGGGAGGCCGTGTTTGATCGCGGCGTGCCATTCTTCGGCATTTGCGTTGGCCAACAACTGCTTGCCACACGCGGATTAGAAGACGGCGAAACAGCCGGCCTCAATTGGATCCCAGGGGACGTGGACCGTATCCAACCTGGCGGCGGTCTCGTGATCCCGCATATGGGATGGAACGCTCTGACGCTCCAACAAGATCATGCTATCCTGGAAGGACTAGGCGCAGACCCGCACGTCTATTTCACGCACTCCTACGCCTATCGAAACCCAACCGCCTCAGACATCTCGGCAACAACAGAGTATGGTGAAACGATCATTGCTGCCGTGGCACGGGATAATATTTTTGCAACGCAGTTCCACCCCGAAAAGAGCCAACGGGTTGGCCTGCAAATCCTCTCTAATTTTGTCCTCTGGGATCCGAAATGACGTTTCACCTATACCCTGCCATCGACCTCAAGGACGGCCAATGCGTGCGGTTGCTACGCGGCGAGATGGATCAAGCCACGCAGTATAATCCCGATCCCGGCGATCAGGCCGTCCAATTCAAAGCGGCCGGGTTTGAACATTTGCATGTGGTTGATCTGAACGGCGCCTTCGAAGGCGCGAGCGCAAATACAGAAGCGGTCAAATCGATCTTGTCCTCAACCGACGTGCCCGTGCAGCTCGGCGGCGGCATCCGCACCCGCGCGCATATCGACGCTTGGTTGGACGCAGGGATTTCACGTGTCATCCTTGGCACAGTAGCCCTAAGAGACCCAGACCTGGTGAAAGCCGCAGCGAAAGCTCTGCCCGGTCAAGTCGTCGTGGGTATCGACGCCAAAGACGGCATGGTCGCGGTCGAAGGATGGGCAGAGACGTCCGACATGACCGCCGTCGATCTCGCCAAAGCATTTGAAGGTTGCGGCGTTGCGGCCTTGATCGTCACCGACATCGCTCGCGACGGCATGAAGACCGGTGTGAATGTCGCGTTTACGGGCGAACTAGCGGACGCTGTATCCATCCCTGTGATCGCAAGCGGCGGTGTCGCCAGTGTGCAAGACATTCACGACCTACGTGCGCATAAAGGCCAGCGAGCGATCTCAGGCTCGATCCTTGGCCGTGCTCTTTATGATGGTGATCTGAAACCTGGCGAAGCATTGGACGCCGCGCGCTAGTCGCCGCCAGTTTCCGGCCAGATATTTACGCTCTCGAAAAAGACGGTTGCCGCTGTTTCATCCGCAGCCGACCAGCCTCGTTCCTGCAATTGGGCGACGCCATCTTCATTCGTCACAAAGCCGCGGAACAAGGCAGACGGGTGCGCTGGAGCGCCTTCCTCTGTGAAGACATGCACCTCACGCCCACCGGCCACATGGCAAGAAACCGCTCGGCTGGCGAGCGCATGGCAATGGCCGCCTTGATGATTGAGGGCTTTCGTTTTGAGAGCGGCAACCTCCTCTGCCGTCACACGCAGACTTAAGTCGCTCTGATCTGGAATGGGGCCCGTCTCACCAATATTGATCCGCTCTGGCAGACCGTCCTTGTGGACCCGAACCACAATGGCCCTCGCGCCATTGGGGCCGCCGCGCGGCGCGTGTTCGGCTTGTGGAGGGATGACATAGGCGTCGCCAGCGCTGAGGATCTGGTCGGGCTTGCCTTCCTCAACATGCACGGCGGACCCTTCGATCACATAAACGAACTCTTCGCCCGGATGGAAATGGCGCGGAACGGTGGCCCCGGCTGGGATCACAACATCCGAAATGATGACTTCCAAATCGTCGGAAATGGTGATCGGGGCCCGCATCATGAGGTTCGATCCTGGCGGCGGCTTGACGGCCTCGGCTGGGGCGGCATGGCGATGAGTATGCTCAACGCTAACGCAGGCGGCCAATGCTGCGAGGGTCCCCAAGCCGATCAGGATGTGTCTCATTCAGTCTCCGTCCAGAATTGCGTTGATTCGATCGCAAACTCCCGCGCGAGGTCCTCGGCGTCCATCGCGACCAAGGCCGCGAAGATGCCAGAAAGTTCCGACGGGGCCAACCGCTCAGCTTCGCCGCGGGTTGTGACCAGGATCATCAAGCCGGCTTCCGCGATCGCGCCTGACAAAACAGCGGCGCGCAGACCTGTGACCTGGCCTTGCGCCATGCGCTCACCGCGATCAGACAGCTGCGCCACAAAATCGCGCCCGAGCGGTGACAGCGGATATCCGAGCCCCGTCCAAGCCGTTAGGACGGCACCCACTTGAAGCTCGCGCTCGGTGGAATCGACGGCCTCGATCAAGCGTGTTTCAATTGCGATCAGAGACGGCGGAGACGCTTCGCCGCCCGCCAGGATATCAACCGCTTCGACGAGCGCCATCTGATAAGGATCGGGTTCGCCAGAGCCTTCGAAGCTGAACGTGCCCAGCCAATCCATAGCCGTCGCTCGATCGCCTGCAATCAGCGCCGCTTTCGCATAATCGATCGCAAAATCGGCCGCTACGGGCGATTGAATGAGCCTTTGAAAGTCAGGCAGAAAGAGTGCCGACGTGGCCCGGTAAGTACTCAAATCTTTACCTGCAGCAGCGCGCAATACGTCGGTCAGTTGGCTATGGCGCTGCCCATCAGGCACCAGCGGATCGCGCAAGTCAGCAAGCGCGACCTCGACCGCCGAAAACGCAGCCGTATCCACAGTATTGAACCGCTCGATCAAGATTTGACGGCGATCCGCCACAGAGATCAGATCAAATTCGCTCGCCGTCTCCGCAAACCGCACCCGCAAATCGCTCGGAATAGAGGGCCTCTGCGCTGCTGCTGCCGCAAGATCAGGACGACCGTACGGAAGGGTAATGGTCTCCATATCCAGATCGGCCTTCGCCGATAGGGCGATGTTTAAGCCGGTATCAAATCGCGCATTTGGAGGCTCCGGCACGTCACCCGCAGCGGCAAAGATCGCGGCAATCATCCACTCATCCTCAACGCCCTGGGCTTCAGCAATTTCGATCGCGAGTTCGGCGCCGGAGAAATTGTCCTGCAGGACCGCGCAGACCGCTCGAAGCTTGTACCAATAGTCGGCCTCTCCCGTCGCGCCGTTGAGCGCTGCGCAAGCGGTGGCTTCTTGACCGCTCGCCAGGTCGAGATCGATTGCAAAGGTTTCGGGATCGAGCCCGCGTGAGTCTTCGCCAAGTTCAGGCGCAACAGCTGCAGCGGCGCGCGCTTCACCCAAGGCGAGCATCAAGCGCGCCCGTTCTGCGAGCACTTCATTTGCCCGCTCGCCCCTGGGTCGGGTCGCCGGCGAGAGCACGATCCGGCGCAGCAATCGCCGCTCCGCTGGACCCAGATCCTCAACTTGGATGGACTGCAACAAAGCAAGCAATGTCTCATCATTCGAATTGCGCCAGAGATCGTTTGGAAACTCGGGTTCGTCAGACGCTAGAAAGCGTTGCCCCCAGGAGCTGAGATCGCCGAGGCTATCTGTTTCGACTTGCGCTTGTGCTGTTAGGGTTGCGCCCAGCAGGCTGGCCGCGAGCAGTAAGCCCCTAAAGGACATGCTCGATCTCCATGCGAGTCTCGCCAGCCTCTGGTTTGTGCTGATCCAGTGATGAACCAAGCCACCAAAGAACCCCAAGAACCGCCACCAGAAGTACAATAAGAATGATCAGCCATTTGCGCATGGAGCGTCTGCCTTTCGAATGGTTTCGCCAGGGTCAAAGATTGCCGGAACCGATTTGCCTGTATAGGACAGGTTTGGAACATCCGAAAAGACCATGGCTGAAAACCGATCTAGTACCTTGAAAACCGACAGAAATGAGGCGTGGTCCGGGCGGACTGTCGCATTGGTTGGGTTGATGGGCGCTGGCAAGTCGACTGTCGGCCGCCGCCTCGCCAACAAACTCGGCCGTCCCTTCGTTGACAGTGATGATGAGATCGAAAAAGCCGCCGGGCTATCGGTCGCAGATATCTTTGCCCTGCACGGCGAAGATGAGTTTCGCCGCGTTGAGCGCAAAGTGCTGTCTCGCCTGTTGAGTGAACCCCCACAAGTCGTGGCAACTGGCGGCGGCGCCTATCTCAGTGAAGAAACCCGCGAGCTAATGCGCGAGCAAGCAGTCACGGTCTGGTTGAACGCGGATCTGGAAACGCTGTGGAAACGCGTCTCTCGCCGCAATCACCGCCCCCTTTTGCGCCGCCCAGATGCCAAAGAAGTGCTTTCCAACTTGTTTGATCAGCGCCGTCCTATATATGAGCTCGCTGATTTAACGGTCCACAGTGTGGACGGGCCGCATTCCAAAACGGTCACCTCTATTATTAAGGCCCTGGAGACATGGACGCCCCAACCCTGACTGAGCCTACACAAGTCCGCGTTGAGCTGGGAACAAGAAGCTATGGCATCCTGATCGGGGCAGATTTGCTCGCCCGTGCAGGCGCATTGATTGCTCCGTTTACAAAGCAGAAGCGCGTTTTCATCTTAAGCGATGAGACGGTTTGGACCCTGCATGGTGAAACGCTTCAAGCCGGTTTGTCTTCCGGCGGTCTGACCGGGTTGGAAAAGGTCCTACCCGCAGGTGAGAGCACAAAAAACTGGGCGCTGCTCGGAGACACTCTGGACTGGTTGCTGCAGCATGGGGCAGGGCGCGACGATGTTCTGATCGCCTTTGGTGGCGGCGTGATCGGCGATCTGACGGGCCTGGCAGCCTCTTTGATGAAGCGCGGGATGCAGTTTGTTCAAGTGCCAACGACCCTGCTCGCCCAAGTCGACAGCTCGGTCGGCGGTAAGACTGCGGTGAATAGCAAGTTTGGCAAGAACCTTGTCGGGGCTTTTTATCAGCCGCGCTTAGTTTTGGCAGATACGAGCGTCTTGACCACATTGCCCGCACGCGAGCGCCAAGCGGGCTACGCAGAAATCATCAAATACGGCCTTATAAACGATCCGAGCTTTATCGACTGGCTATCGGAACATGGATCCAAAGTGCTCGATTTAGACCCAGGATCAATTTCTGAAGCGGTGGCAGTTTCATGCCGCGCAAAAGCTGGCATCGTGGCGCAAGACGAGCGCGAGGGCGGCGTGCGCGCGCTCCTGAACCTTGGGCATACATTCGGACATGCGCTGGAAGCCGCGAACGGCTACAGCGCTAACCTGTTGCACGGCGAAGCGGTCGGCACAGGAATGGCGCTCGCATTGCGATATTCGGCCAGGCTCGATTTGATGACCTCTAAAGACGCCGAACATGGCGTCTCGTTGATCCAAGCCTCCGGTCTTGAAACCGAACTGAAACGACTTCCAGGCGGCCCCTATGAGGCCGGACACCTGGTTGAGGCCATGCGACAAGACAAAAAGGCCCGCGGCGGAAAAGTCCCGCTCATCCTTGCCAAAGGGCTCGGGCAAGCCTTTATCTACCCAGATGCAGACCTGTCAGACGTACAGGACTTTCTACAAGAGGAGCTGCAAAAAAGCTGATGATTATCGGCACTTTACTGACCATTTTGGTCCTTATCAGCCTATCGGGGTTTTTCTCCGGATCTGAAACCGCCCTCACGGCAGCGAGCCGCGCGCGGATGCACCAACTCGAAAAAGATGGCGATCAGAGAGCTGGCCTTGTCAACAAACTGATCTCAGACCGGGAGCGCCTGATTGGCGCCATTCTCCTTGGCAATAATCTCGTCAACATCCTCGCCTCGGCCTTGGCCACGAGCCTATTCGTAAGCCTTATGCCTGGGCCGAGTGGTGTCGCCGTTGCGACCGCCGTCATGACCGTCTTGGTCTTGGTCTTCGCAGAAGTCCTGCCAAAAACCTATGCGATCACGCGGCCAGATGCGATGGCGATGACGGTCTCACGTCCGATCGCTGGCTTTGTCGCGATCGCGAGTTGGATCGTGGCAGGCATCCAAGCCATCGTGAACACAACGCTCCGCTTGCTTGGCGTGAAACCGCCAGATGATGCGGTTACCGCTGAAGATGATATTCGCGGTACGATTGACCTGCACCACTCAGAAGAAGGCCTGGACGCCAATAAGCGTCACCGCCTGGTAGGCGCGCTGGACCTTAAAGACATGACCGTGGAAGAGGTCATGATCCACCGTAAGAATATCACCATGATCGACGCCGATCAGTCTGCTGATGCGATCGTTCGCCAAGCCCTTGCGAGCCCGCATACGCGTTTACCCTTGTTTCGAGGGGACCAGGAAGAGATTGTAGGCATTTTGCACGTTAAAGATCTGCTGCGTGCGATCGTCGGCAATAATGGCAAAACGTCCGGCCTCGATATTATCGAGATTTGCCGCGATCCTTGGTTCATTCCGGAAACCACTGCCGCAGAAGACCAGCTCGACCATTTCTTGAAACAGCGTAGCCACTTTGCGTTGGTCGTTGATGAGTATGGCGCACTGCAAGGCCTCGTAACCTTGGAAGACATTTTGGAAGAAATCGTCGGCGATATTCGAGACGAGTACGACATAGTCGTGCGTGGGGTGCGCCCTCAGTCGGATGGTTCAGTCTATGTCGAAGGCGGCGTCACGATCCGTGACCTCAACCGCGCGATGGGATGGGAATTGCCAGACGAGGAAGCAGTTACGATCGCGGGTCTTGTCATCCACGAAGCTCAAACCATCCCTGAACCGGGTCAGCGTTTCGCCTTCTATGGCTATCGGTTCGACATTGCGCGCAAGAATCGCAATCAGATCACGGGCCTGAAAGTGATGCCGGTGCTTGAGGAGCGTGACGCGCACGATGCGTAAGTTTGCCGACATTCTCGACCTAGCAGCGCAGCACCATGGCTCACCCAAGCAGGTTTTGGAAATGGCGAGCAATGAGTTCGCCGTCACAGACCCAAAACAGGTCAGCGATGACCGGTATCTCGCAGAGATGGCAAAAGCGGTTTTTAGTGCTGGCTTCAGCTGGAAAGTCATCCGTAACAAATGGCCCGGGTTTGAAGCCGCATTTGACGGCTTTCAGCCCAATCGCGTGGCCTTCTATGCGGACGAGGATCTCGATCGCTTGCTTTCAGACGCCGCCATCGTGCGAAACGGTCAGAAGATCACGGCCACGATCGAGAATGCGCGTTTCATTGTGGCAGTGACCAAGGAGCATGGCAGCTTCGGCGCCTTCCTTGCCTGTTGGCCCGGCGACGATCAAGCGGGACTGCTCGCGTATCTCGGCAAACATGGCTCGCGGCTTGGCGGCTCGACCGCGCAATACTTCCTCCGGTTCTCAGGCTACGATAATTGGATCGCCTCGAAGGACGTTTGCGCGGCTCTGATGCGTGAAGGCGTTCTAGAGAAGCCGACGGCGACCAGCAAATCCGCCCTAAAAGCCATTGATGGCGCGTTCAATGAGCTCCGGGTACAGTCTGGCCTGCCCCGCGCGACGATTTCGCGCGTGCTCGCCCTGTCCGTGGGGCCATAATGTCTTTTACAGCCAGCTTCATTACGCTTTACCCGGACGCGTTCCCAGGCCCCCTCGGCGTTTCTATTTTGGAGCGCGCGCGCAAAGAAGGGCTGTGGTCGCTGGAGACCATCGACTTGCGCGCATTTGGTCTTGGCAAACATCGACAGGTTGATGAAAAGCCCGCAGGTGGAGGGGCTGGCCTTGTGCTTCGCCCCGACGTCGCCGCAGCGGCGATCGACCGTGTCGGCACAAATGAGTGTCCCATCGTCTATCCGAGTCCACGCGGTGTACCCTTCTCTCAGTCTCTGGCTGAGACATGGGCCAAAGGACCGGGACTGACCTTCTTTTGCGGCCGGTTCGAAGGGCTCGACCAACGGGTCATTGAAAGCCGCAATCTCGTGGAAGTCTCGCTCGGAGATTTCATTCTGGCGGGCGGCGATGTGGCGGCGATGGCGATGCTAGAGGCGACCTTGCGGCTGATCCCCGGCGTAGCTGGAAATCATGCTTCTGTTGAGGATGAAAGCTTCAGCAATGGCCTGCTCGAATACCCACATTATACGCTGCCCAGAAACTGGGAAAATCGCTCAACACCAGAGGTTCTTCTGTCCGGTGATCACAAAGCTGTCGACGAGTGGAGGAATCAGCAGAGTCAGGCATT
>ERZ1740070.643-NODE-643-length-23349-cov-5.881686_pt1 | contig 23349 bp, 22 predicted proteins | sample MGYA00581734_ERZ1740070 | MGnify/ENA primary metagenome ERZ1740070 (study PRJEB43018, sample SAMN04849744) | marine metagenome | isolation source: floating plastic debris | place: Pacific Ocean | collected 2008-09-01 | study: EMG produced TPA metagenomics assembly...
TCTTCGCCGTGGTGCAGGATCGCCTCTTCCAACTCCCGGGCGCGCATCAGGCCGAACTCATCAGGGTCCATATCGCCGCCCTCAGAATACCAATGGGGCTGGCCAATATGGTGGATATCGGCGATGGGCAGGCCGCCCTGCACATGCATGTAGTTCATGCCGCCAAGGCTCGCACTGCCCATGGAGGACCCGTGATAGGCGTTCACCCGGCTGATGATCTTCTTCTTCTCCGGGTGGCCCTTTTCATCCCAATAGGTGCGGACAATGCGGATATTGGTGTCGTTCGCCTCGGACCCTGAGCTGGCGTAGAACACGTGGTTCAGGTCATGGGGTGTCAGCGACGCAAGCTTTTCCGAGAGCGCAATCGCCGGCACATGGGTCGTCTGAAAGAACGTGTTGTAATAGGGCAGTTCCTTCATCTGACGCGCGGCCGCCTCGGCCAGCTCATGATGGCCGTAGCCCAGGTTCACGCACCACAGACCCGCCATCGCATCGAGCATCTCATTGCCGTCACTGTCGGTCAGGGTCACGCCCTGCGCCCGCGTGATCACGCGCACGCCCTTTTTTTCGAGGTCATTGCCATGGGTGAACGGATGCAGATGGTGCGCGGCGTCAAGCGCCTGCAACTCTGCCGTGGGCATGTGATTGCTGATCATGGTCATGGGCGTCACCTTTCAAAAACTGTTGGAGAGCGGGTGCGCTTTACCCGTTGATTCAACAATATGATCAAATTGTCAGCTGTCAATCGCGTAGACAGGCCTAGGGGTCTTCGCCCAAGGCCTCACGCGCCTGATCCATGCCTTGGGTGACATCCTCCCAAAAGGCCTGTGCGGCGCCGTCTTCGTCTTTTTCGGCCATGGCCTGCAGCAGCTCTTTGTGACGGTCCGGCAAATCCTGAGCGCCAATTCGCGCACAGACCACGCGCAAGAGCGGCCCGAACCGCAGCCAAAGCCCTTCGGCGAGACCGGCCAGAATCGGGGTGTCGGCCAAAACGTAGACCTGATGATGGAATTGATAATTCAGCTCCAGATAGGCACGGATGTCATTGCGGGCGATGGCGTGATCGAGATCTTTGTCGATCCGTTCAAGATCCTTGAGGTCATAATGGCTGGCCCGACGGGTCGCGAGGCGGGCCATGTGCGGATCAAGCCATTGGCGCGCGGTGACGAATTCTTCGATATGGGCCACGGTGGTGTCGGGCACGCAAACCCGGCGATTGCCCTGGAACTCCAGGGCGCCTTCGGCAATCAGCCTGCGGATCGCCTCGCGCACCGGCGTGATCCCGGCGTCCAATTCCTGCGACAGGCCTTGGATTGTCACCGCATCGCCCGGCGCCAGATCGCCAAACAGCACCATGTCGCGCAAGCGGCGATAAATCACCTCATGGGCAGGCGGCGGCGCGGGTGTGCGCGCGGGTTTGGGTGTGTTCTGGGCCAAAAAAGTGTCGGTCCGATGCGGGGGCCGCGAAACAGCGGCGGAAGGCGCTATACTGACACCTATGGATTTTGTGATCAAATCCGTTTTGATTGATGCGACGCAACGTGATGAGGGCTGCGATGACAGAGCTGGCGCGGATATGGGAAGACAAGGCCTATACCAGTTCCCCGATTGAAGACTGCTGGTATGCCGATACCGTCGATCTGGGCGGGTGGCCGCAGCTGTCGGGCGATGAGGAGGCGGATGTTGCCATCATTGGCGGTGGGTTTACCGGTCTGTCCGCGGCGCTGCATCTGGCAGAGGCGGGGGTGAAGGCCACGGTCCTGGAGGCGCAACAGCCGTTTTGGGGCGCGTCGGGCCGCAATGGTGGGTTTTGCTGTCTCGGCGGGGCGAAGGCCGGGTACGCGGACATGAAACGCATGTTTGGTGAGGCTGAGGCGCGCAAGTGGTTTCAGACCGAACGCGCGGCGGTGGAATTTGTGGGTGACCTGATTGACCGGCTGGGCTTGGAGGTCGATCGCCACTCAGACGGGGAGACGATGCTGGCCCATCGCCCCAAGGACTTTGCCGAGATGAAAGCAGATTTGGATCACACGCGGGAACTCTACGGTGTTGAGCCGGAGCTGATCCCGCCGGATCAATTGGCGCAGGCCGGGCTCAAGGGGCCGTTTCATGGCGCGATGCGCGTGCCGCTTGGTTTTGCGCTGAACCCCCGGAAATACGCCTCTGGTCTGGCGCAATCGGCCAAGGCAGCGGGGGCGAAGATCTATGGCGAAAGCGCAGTGACAGGGATCGAGGCACAGGCGGGCGGTGGATACATTCTGCGCACCAAAACAGGCTCTATTAAGGCGCAAAAGTTCATTGTGGCGACCAATGGATACAGCTCTGACAACATTCCGAAATGGATGAAAGGCCGCTACATCCCGACGCAATCGAGCATCATTGTGACGCGAGAGATGACGCCTGAAGAGCTGTCGGCGCAAGGGTGGACCAGCACCCAAATGTGTTACGACACCCGCAAACTGCTGCATTATTTCCGGCTGATGCCAAACGGCCGGATGCTCTTTGGGATGCGCGGGGCGCTCAAGCATACGGTGGAGACAGAGGCGCAGAACCGCGCCCGGGTGCGCGCGGATTTCGACGCGATGTTCCCGGCCTGGCGGCATGTGGAGACGCCGTACTACTGGTCGGGTTTTGTGTGTCTAACACGGGATTTTCTGCCCTATGCGGGGCCCATTCCGGATATGCCGGGCGGCTTTGCGGCCTTTGCCTATCACGGCAATGGTGTGTCGATGGGGAGCTATTCTGGCGCGCTGTTGGCGGATTTGGTGCAAGGCAAAACGCCTGAACGTCCCTACCCGGCGCAGATGCGGCATGAGCCGCGGCGCTTCCCCTTGGGGCGGTTCCGGCGTTGGCTCATGAAGCCTGCTTATGCGCTTTATGCGTTGAAAGATCGCTAACCCTGCGGGGTTTTGATCGCGCGCGCCTGACCGCGTTGCAGGCCAAGGTAGCGTTCGCACAGAATGATGATAATGCCAGCGGCGATCACGAGGGACGCACCTATGAGCATTTGTTTGGTGGGCACTTCGCTGAAGAACACAAATCCGATGATGATGGCAAAGAGCATGGAGGCGTAATCAAACGGCGCGATGACGGAGGCGTCGGCGAAACGGTAGGCCGAGGTCAGGAAAATCTGGGCTGTGCCGCCGATCAGACCGGCCAGGATCAGGAGGCTGGTTTGCCAAAGCGTGGGCATGACCCAGCCGAAGGGGATGGTGAGCAGCGACAAGAGCGTCGCGGTGAGCGAAAAGTAAAAGACGATCGCGCTGGTTTGTTCGGTTTTGACCAGTTTGCGGATGTAGATTTGGGCCAGCGCGGCGCAGGTCGCACTTAGGATCACAAGGATCGCACCCACGGCTTGTGCGGTTTCAACGGTAGGGCCAGACAGGGTGGTTAGACGCGGCAAGAGCACGATGATCACGCCCAACAGGCCCAGCATCACGGCCCCGATGCGGAACACGCCGACCTTTTCATCAAGGAACATGGCGGCGAAGATCACCACCAAAAGCGGCGCGGTGTAGCCCAATGCGGTGACCTCTGGCAGGGGCAAAAGGCCCAGCGCGGCAAAGCCCAGGCCCATGGCCGTGGTGCCAACAAAACCGCGCCAGAAATGCCCCATGGGCGAGTTGACCCGGAGCCCGGTCGACAGATCATGCCGCCAGGAGAGCCAGATCAGGATCACCGGAATGGCAAAGACGGAGCGGAAAAACACGGCTTGTCCGGAGGGAACAGTGTCTGATACCGCCTTGATCAGCGCCGACATAACGATGAACAAAAGAACGGCGCACAGTTTGAGCGCGATGCCTTTGAGGGGGTTCATGGGATGGCTCCTTGCCCCGCGTAGATGGCGCGGCAAGGGGGATTAGGTCAAGAACAGGCTCTGCATAGCCGCTTTGCGTCAGATCCGCTCAATCGCCACCGCGATGCCCTGTCCGCCACCGATGCACATGGTGATCAGCGCCTTGGACCCGTTGATGCGCTCTAGCTCATAAAGTGCTTTGACCGTGAGGATCGCGCCCGTGGCCCCCACGGGATGGCCCAGCGCAATCGCGCCGCCATTTGGGTTCACTTTGGCGGTGTCGAGGCCGAGACCACGATTGACGGCGATGGCTTGGGCGGCAAACGCCTCATTCGACTCGATCACGTCGAAATCGTCTGCTTTCAACCCGGTTTTCTTCATCAGGTTTTCGACCGCTGGAATGGGGCCGATGCCCATCACTTCGGGCCGCACACCGGCGTGGGCATAGCCCAACACACGCGCTTTGGGTTTCAGCCCTGCTTTTTCCGCCGCCTCCGCGCGGGCAAAGATAAGTGCGGCGGCCCCATCATTGATGCCGCTGGCATTGCCTGCAGTCACAGTGCCGTCTTTCTGAAACACCGCGCGCAACCCGGCGAGGGCCTCTGCCGTGGTCGGTTTGGGATGTTCATCGGTGTCAAAGGGGACCATGTCGCGCTTCACCTTCACCTCGATGGGCGCGATTTGAGAGGTGAAACGCCCGTCTTCGATGGCCGCGGCCGCGCGTGTCTGACTGTCGAGCGCGAAGCCATCCTGATCTTCGCGGCTGATGTCGTGTTCAGCCGCAACATTCTCAGCGGTGACGCCCATATGACCGGTGCCAAAGGGGCAATTGAGCGCGCCCAGCATCATATCCAGCGTGCGCACATCGCCCATTTTTGCACCCCAGCGTTGATCAGGGATCACGAAAGGCGCGCGGCTCATGTTTTCGGCCCCACCAGCGAGGGCAAAGTCTGCATCGCCCAGCATTAGAGACTGCACGGCGGAGACAACGGCCTGCGCCCCGGACCCGCAGAGGCGGTTCACGTTCATCGCGGGCGTGGTATCGGGGATGCCCGCATCCATCGCCGCCACGCGGGAGAGATAGGCGTCACGCGGCTCTGTCGGGATGACGCTGCCATAGACCACGTGGCCCACTTGACCCGGCTCCACGCCGGAACGCTCCATCGCGGCCTTGGCCACATGTGCGCCCAGTGCGGAGGGGGGTGTGCTGGCGAGTTTGCCGCCGAAAGTGCCGATCGCTGTGCGTGCGCCATCAAGTAGAACGATGTCGGTCATGTCTCTCTCCCATGGTTTTGCGCATTGGACCGCCTGTGCCGGGGCTTGTCCAGCATGACGCTAGGTTGCGGGCTGTGGGATCAGCGGCGTTTCACCCGCATCCGAGAGCAGCGACACGTCGCGGCCGCGAACCACGGCCATCACGAGGTCACGGCCATAGCCCGCCCCGGCATCCAGGTTGACGCGGTTGCCGTAATGGGTTGGCGCATCAATCGGAGTGTGCCCGTGAATGATCAAGGGGCCGTGGTCACGCATGTCGTTGAGAAACTCGGCCCTGATCCAGGTCAGATCTTGCGGCTCTTGCGCCGCAAGCGGCACGCCCGGGCGGATCCCGGCATGGACGAACAGCGCGCCTTCGGCATGATGCGTGAGAGGCAGAGCGCGCAGAAAATCGGCATGGTGCGCCGGGATATGTGAGACTATTTCCGCCTGATCGCGCCCTGTGATCTGGTCCGCACCATAGGAGGCCAGCGTTTCGCGGCCCCCCATCCGTTCGTTCAGCCAACTGAGACCGCCGGGCGTGGCCGGGTCACCGCCGTCGATGAACTCAAGAAACAGCTGATCGTGATTGCCGCAGACCACGGTCCAGTTCCGGCCTGCATCAATGCCTTGGATCAGCGTTTCGATCACGCCCGAACTGTCGGGCCCGCGATCCACCAGATCGCCCAGAAAGACGATTGCGGCGTCCTTGCCAAAATGCGCATCGGCCAAGGCAAGGACGCGGTCAAGCTGCGCTTTGTATCCGTGGATATCCGGGACCGCGAGGATCACGCCATCACACGTCGAAAGACAGCGGGCGGATCAATTGGAAGAGGCCCGTGGCGTTAAGCTTATCAATCACGGGCGCGGGCACGGGCGCGTCAACATAGAGAAGCGCGATGGCCTCGCCGCCGGCTGCGGCTCGCCCGAGCGTGAAGTTCGCGATGTTGACGCCGTTTTCGCCCATGGTTTGGCCCAGCGTGCCGATGATGCCCGGCTCATCGCGGTTGGTGGTGTAGAGCATGTGGCGCCCGATCTCGGCGTCGATATTGATGCCTTTGATCTGAATAAACCGCGGTTTGCCGTCGGAAAAGACCGTCCCACCGATGGATCGTTCGCGTTTGTCGGTCACAACGGTGAGCTTGATATACCCCTCAAACGCGCCCGATTTATCCTGTTGCGTGGTGGAGATTTTCACGCCCCGTTCCTTGGCCATGAGGGGGGCCGAGACCATGTTGACCTCTGGGTTGGCGGCTTTCATGATCCCGGCCACCGCGGCGCATGTCAGCGCCTCAAGGTTCATGGTGGACACGACGCCGTCATAGAGGATGTTGATGGCTTTGACCGGTTCCTCGGTCATCTGGCCAATGAAGGCACCAAGGTTGCCAGCAAGGCTGATCCAGGGGCCCATGACCTTGGCCTCTTCCGCCGTCACCGAGGGCATGTTGAGCGCGTTGCTGACCGCGCCGGTGAGCAAGTAATCCGACATCTGTTCGGCCACCTGGAGGGCGACGTTTTCCTGCGCTTCCGTGGTGGCGGCGCCCAGGTGGGGCGTGCAGACGACGTTGGGCAGGTTGAAGAGCGGATTGTCCTTGGCAGGCTCCACCGCGAAGACGTCAAAAGCGGCCCCGGCGATGTGCCCGGATTGCAGCATCTCGGCGAGCGCTTCTTCGTCCACCAGGCCGCCACGGGCGCAGTTCACGATACGCACGCCGGGCTTGGTCTTGCCGAGGTTTTCGCGGCTGAGAATATTCCGGGTTTGATCGGTCAGTGGCACGTGCAGGGTGATGAAATCGGCGCGGGGCAAGAGATCTTCCAGCTCCACCTTTTCGACGCCCATTTTGTCGGCCTTGTCCTGGCTCAGGAACGGGTCATAGGCGAGCACTTTCATTTTGAGAGCCCGCGCGCGGTCACAGACGATGCCGCCGATATTTCCCGCCCCGATGACGCCCAGGGTTTTGCCCGTCAGCTCCACACCCATGAAGCGGGATTTTTCCCATTTTCCGGCGTGGGTGGAGGCGGAGGCCTCAGGGATTTGACGGGCGACCGCGAACATCATGGCGATAGCGTGCTCGGCCGTGGTGATCATGTTGCCAAAGGGGGTGTTCATGACGATCACGCCCTTTTTGGAGGCGGCTTCTTTGTCAATGTTGTCCGTGCCGATGCCGGCCCGACCGATGACCTTGAGGTTGTCCGCGGCGGCGAGAATGGTCGGCGTGACCTTAGTGGCGGACCGAATGGCGAGGCCATCATATTGGCCGATCACGTCTGCCAGTTTGTCTTTGTCCTTGCCCAGATCGGGCATGAAATCCACATCGATGCCGCGATCACGGAAGATCTGCACGGCGGTTTCTGAGAGCTTGTCGGATACGAGTACTTTGGGAGCCATTTTGGCACGTCCTTTCTAAGACCGCTCGTCCGTCCCTGCGGGACAGTCTCGCTTTTGCGGGGTCAAGCGGCTTGAGTCTGTTCGTTGATTTGTGAAGTGAAGGCCCATGCGATCCACGGGATGAGCGCCTCAACATCGGCGGTCTCCACCGTGCCACCGCACCAGATGCGCAGGCCCGGAGGGGCATCGCGATAGGCGCCCATGTCATAGGCCACGCCCTCAGTATCGAGCTGTTTGACCAGCGCCTTGGCAAAAGCCGCGCCGTCGGTGATCCGGGGATCGTTGAACTTGAGACACACAGAGGTGTTGGAGCGCGTCGCCGGATCGACAGCGAGGTGATCAAGCCAATCGTATTGGTCCACCGCATCGGCCACCACTTTGGCGTTGGCATCGGCGCGGGCCATAAGACCCTTCAGACCGCCCACAGAACGGGCCCAATCGAGGGCCAGCAGGTAATCTTCGACCGCCAGCATGGAGGGGGTGTTGATCGTGGCCCCTTCAAAGATGGCCTCATTCAGTTTGCCGCCTTTGGTGAGGCGGAAGATCTTGGGCAGGGGCCAGGGGGGCGTATAGCTTTCAAGCCGTTCGACGGCGCGGGGTGACAGGATGAGCATGCCGTGGGCCGCTTCACCGCCCAGCACCTTTTGCCAGCTGAACGTCACTACATCGAGCTTGTCCCACGGCAGATCCTGCGCAAAAGCGGCCGAGGTGGCATCGCAAATGGTCAGCCCTTTGCGGTCATCCTTGATCCAATCCCCATTCGGGACACGGACGCCGGAGGTGGTGCCGTTCCAGGTGAAGACCACGTCATTATCAGTGTCTACATTGGCCAAATCGACGATTTCGCCGTACTCAGCCGTCTTGCCCTCAGCATCAAGACCCAGCTGTTTCACCGCATCCGTGACCCAGCCTGCGCCGAAGCTTTCCCAGGCGAGCATCTCCACCTTGCGTTCGCCGAGGAGCGACCACATGGCCATCTCAACCGCGCCGGTGTCGGAGGCAGGCACGATGCCGATGCGGTAATCGGCGGGCACGCCCAGGATTTCGCGTGTGCCATCTATGGCGGCCTTGAGCTTGGCCTTGCCAATGGTGGCGCGGTGCGAACGACCCAAGGCGGCATCGCGCAACGCATCAACGGTGAATGTGGGGGGTTTGGCGCAAGGGCCAGAGGAAAAACGCGGGTTCGACGGTACGTCGACAGGTTTAGAGACCGGCCGCGTCGCCGGTGTATCAATAGCCATCAGTGCTACCCTTCCAGATAAGCGCCCCTCGTTGGGGAGGGGTGTCCCACATACGGGACTACGCCTCTCTACATTGAACGGCAAGGGCAACTTGACACTGATACATGTCAAAAAACCGGTTCAGCCGCGCGGAAAAGGACAAAAGTTTCCGATGAAGGACGCCGTTTTCTCAGGCCGGTTGCGGCTGCACCATGTTGGCCTGCATGCGGCGCGTGATGGTGCGCATGATGGCCATCCCGAAACTGGGGTCTTCGAACTGCAACCGCATGAACCGGGTTTTGTCGAGCTCATAGACCAGCGCATTCTCCACGCATCGCACGGTGGCTGTTCTTGTCGCGCTGTCGGTGAAAAAAGCCATTTCGCCGAAAATTTCGCCTTCATGCAGTTCCACGCCGACGCCTTCGATGGCGACACGTCCTTCGGCCAGAAAGTACAGGCTGTCGACGGCGTCACCTTTTTCGAAAACAATGCTGCCGGCATCAATGGTGCGTTTCTTGCCGTAGGATTTAACGACGGAGAAATCCGGCTCCTCATCCTCTGTGACTTTCGTCAACGCGTTTCGAAGGGTCAGGACTTGCCAAAACCGAAAGGTGTTGATTGGGAGCAGCAGCACCTCCATGAGCACCAAGGGCCAGGTTGCCGTAAGGATGCCGTAGACCAGAAAGAACACGGAGGACGCGATCGCGAGAATACGCAGCGGGAGCATCGTGTTCACCGCATAGGCCGCGACCGTTAAAAGGGACGCGGCCCATCCAATAGCTTCTATCAAGTGGTATGTTGTGAGCTCGATCATTACAGTCCCCCCTTCAAAATCTGCGGACGGGGGGCTGCGTTTGATGGTTCGGAACCGGGTTTGGCGCAAAGCTTCGCCCGTCCGGCGTCTTCAAGCCCGCGAGACATACGTAAGTTTTTGTATTCGATCAATAATTCTGTGCGTTTTTTCAAATTTTGATGCTCAGAATTGACAACTCACCCCTTCAAACATCCAATGCGTGTGGTCTGTTCAGGCATTGGCTTGTGGTGCCGCTGAGGCAAGCATGAGACGCCGTGTGATCGTGCGCATGACCGCCATACCAAAGGTCGGGTCCTCGAATTGCAGACGCATGAAACGGGTTTTGTCCAATTCAAAGACGACCGTATCCTCAAGACACCGGATTGTCGCGGTGCGGGTGGCGCTGTCTGTGAAAAACGCCATTTCGCCGAAGATCTCACCGTCTGATAGCTCCACGCCAAGGCCTTCGATTTCCACTTTGCCGTGTTCAAGAAAATAGAGGCTATCCACCGCGTCGCCTTTTTCAAAAACAATGCTGCGGGCGTCGAGTTGGCGGCGTTTGCCATAGGCCTTGACCACCGAAAAATCGGGCTCATGACTTTCGGGCACGTATTCCAGCGCGCGGCGCAGGCGGACAATCTGCCAGAGGCGGTAGAGATTGATGGGCAAAAGGACGAGATCCATCACCAAAAGAGGCCAGAGGCCAAGCAGCGCGGCATAGACACCGATGCAGATGTTGGAGGCCACCGCGAAGACGCGCAAAGGCACCATCGTGTTCATCGCGTAGGTCGCGACCGTCAGGGCCGCCCCGGCCCAGCCAATCGCCTCAATCACATGAAGAGTGGTGATCTGATCCATCCAAAATATCCTTTTGGGTAAAGCCCTGGGCGGCGCGGACCACGATTTGACGCAAAAGATGCTGGGTCGGACACGCCGCCGAACGGGTATTATCAAACCTGTCTTGGATAGGAGGAAGGGTTTGATTAATCAAGGTTTTTGAGGATGTGCCCGGGGCGACTTTCGGATCTGGTCGGATGGGCGTAGTAAGGGCAGGAGTTTGAGAGGAGCATGGATCCATGCCAATCGTGACCTTGATTGCGCCGGCGGGCGGGCTGAGCCCCGCGCAAGTGGATGGGCTGATGACCCAGTGGCGGGGCGGGGACCTGCGCTGGCTCTCAGAGGGGGAGGCGGCTGAATTTGCCGTGGAGCGCACGCCGGGTGATCAGTGGGACGTCTGGCAAAGCTTGCAGGGCGCGCAGATCGACATGGTGGTGCAACCCGATGAAGGGCGGCGCAAAGCGATGCTTTTGGCGGACATGGACAGCACCATGATCGGGCAGGAATGCATTGATGAACTGGCCGATGAGGCGGGTGTGGGCGATCACGTCAAGGCCATCACCGCCCGGGCCATGAACGGCGAGCTGGATTTTGAAGACGCGTTAGTTGAGCGGGTGTCACTGCTCAACGGGTTGGACAGCGGGATCATTCAACGGGTCTTTGAAGAGCGGATCACCTTCACGCCGGGAGGCAAGACGCTGATCGCGACGATGAAGGCCCATGGCGGGTATACCGCGCTCGTTTCTGGCGGGTTCACAAGCTTTACCGCGCGGGTGGCGGACGCGCGTGGATTTGATGAGCATCATGCGAACACGCTGCTGGAAGAGGTTGGGCGGTTGAGTGGTGAGGTGGCCCGGCCCATCCTGGGGCGAGAGGCCAAGGTCGAAGCGCTGCACCGGATCAGCCAAGCCCAGGGTGTGACGCCAGATGACGTGATGGCCGTGGGTGACGGGGCCAATGATCTGGGCATGTTGGGTCTGGCGGGCAGCGGTGTTGCGCTCCATGCCAAGCCGGTGGTCGCGGCGGAGTGTGATCTTCGGATCAACCACGGGGATTTGACGGCGTTGCTGTATCTGCAGGGCTATGGCAGGGATCAATTTGTTGAATAGGTAGACGGTTTTCCCCTGTGGTGCTTTCGGAACGGGCTGTTACATTACGCCACGTCGAATCTGAACAAACAGATCACCCAGGGAGAAAACAATGAACAAGATTTTCGGGGCCAGTGTGGCCGCAACCATCAGCTTTGCCTTCGCGGGGGAGGCTTTGGCGACAGAATGGAACGTGTCCCTTTGGGGCAAGCGCCGTGCCTTTACCGAACATGTTGAGAAGCTGGCAGAACTGGTCAGCGAGAAGACAGGTGGCGAGTTCACCCTCAACATCAGCTATGGCGGCCTGTCGAAGAACAAAGAGAACCTCGACGGGATCGAGATTGGCGCGTTTGAGATGGCGCAGTTCTGCGCGGGCTATCACCGCGACAAGAACCGCGTGATCACCGTGCTTGAGTTGCCCTTCCTCGGGGTTGCAAACCTTGATGAAGAGATGGCCGTGTCGGCCGCTGTGTATTCCCACCCGGCCGCCGCGGAAGAAATGGCGCAGTGGAATGCAAAACTTCTGATGACGTCGCCCATGCCGCAGTACAACATCGTCGGCACGGGAGAGCCGCGCGATACGCTGTCCGCGATGGAAGGCATGCGGGTCCGTGCGACCGGCGGTCTTGGCAAAGCGTTTGAAGCGGTGGGGGCTGTGCCCACGTCCGTGACCGCGACAGAGGCCTATCAGGCGATGGAATCTGGTGTGGTCGACACCGTGGCCTTTGCCCAGCATGCTCACTTAAGCTTTGGCACGATCAATCAGGCGGAATGGTGGACGGCAAACCTCAACCCCGGGACGGTGAACTGCCCGGTTGTGGTGAATATCGACGCCTATGAGGGCCTTTCCGATGAGCACCGTGAGGCGCTGGACAGTTCCGTGTCCGAGGCGCTGGATCACTACCTCGCCAATTACGGTGAGCTGCTTCAGAAATGGGACAGCGTGCTGGAAGAAAAGGGCGTGACCAAGGTGGAACTGCCCCAGGCCGAGATTGATGCCTTCCGTGCGAAAGCCGCGGATCCCATCCGTGAGGCGTGGATCGCCGATATGGAAGCTCAGGGCCTGCCGGGTCAGGAGCTTTACGACACAGTGGTCAAAGCCCTGGAAGATCACCGCAGCGGAAGCTGATGGTTCGAAGATGTAGGCCGGGGTTCACCCCGGCCTATTATTTTGGGGGGCACCATGGCCAGTTCAGCCACTGTTCTGGAAGACAGCAGTCTGCTCAGCCGGCTTGACCGGGCTTTGCTGAAGGTTGAAACCTTCTTTGCGTTTCTCAGCGGTTTGGCCGCGTTTTCCCTGATGTTTCTGGCGGTTTATTCCGTCTCTGGGCGTGAATTCTTTGCCTCCCCCATGTTGGGCTACGTGGACTGGATCGAATTGCTCATGCCGCTCATTGCGATCATGGGCGTGTCCTATGTGCAGCGCAACGGCGTGCACATTCGGATGGACCTGATCATCGGGAAACTGAATGGCAGGGTGCTTTGGGCCATCGAACTTATTTTGATCCTCTTTATCCTTTTGGTGATGCTGGCGCTTGTGTGGGGCAGTTGGTCCCATTTTGATCGCAGCTTTGACATGACCAAACCGCTCTGGAGCCGCGACAGCACGATTGATGTCAGTCTGCCGATCTGGCCTGCAAAACTGATCGTGCCGGTGGCCTTTGCCGTGTTGTGTTTGCGGCTGATCTTGCAAGCGGTGGGATATGGGCGCGCACTCTTTCTCGGGCTGGAACGGCCTGTCGCGGTGCCGCTGCATCAATCCGTGGCGCAACAGGCTGCGGCGGAAGCCGAACAATTGCAAGGGCGCGGGTGATGGACCCTATTACGATCGGTCTTTGGGTCACCGGCGGGATGCTGGCCTTTGTGTTCCTGGGGATGCGCGTGGCCTTTGCCGCAGGGTTGGCCGGGTTTGTCGGGCTTGTCTGGCTGCGCTGGAACGGGTTTGACTATGATCCGGACAGATTCTGGAAGGCGCTGGAAGTCAGCGTTAAGATCGCAGGCCAGGTGCCGCATTCCAAAGTGTCGGCCAACGCGCTGTCGCTGATCCCAACCTTTATCCTGATCGGGTATCTGGCCTATTACGCCGGGCTGACGACCGCGCTCTTTGAGGCAGCGAAACGCTGGATCGCCTGGGTGCCGGGCGGTTTGGCCGTCTCCACCGTGTTTGCCACGGCAGGGTTCGCCGCCGTCTCCGGCGCCTCTGTGGCAACGGCGGCGGTGTTTGCGCGGATCGCCATCCCGGAAATGCTCAAGATTGGCTACAACAAGCAATTCGCGGCGGGCGTCGTGGCCGCGGGCGGGACGTTGGCGAGCCTGATCCCACCTTCGGCCATTCTGGTGATCTATGCGATCATCGTGGAGCAGGATGTGGGCAAGCTTCTCCTTGCGGGGTTCATCCCCGGCGCGTTCTCAGCCTTTGTCTATGCCGTGCTGATCATTTCCATTGCCGTCATTTTCAAAAATGTGGGGCCGCCCGTGCGGGGGTTCACATGGAAAGACCGGCTCGTATCCCTGCCGCCGGCCTTGCCGATTGTGGCGGTGGTCGTGATCATCATCTTCTTTGTCTACAACCCGTTTGGCGACGCGTGGGGCACCCCCACCGAAGGCGGCGCAGTGGGGGCGTTTATTGTCTTTTGCATGGCGCTTTACCGGGGGATGCGCCTGCCAGAGCTGAAATCGGCCTTGATCGAGACGGCCAAGCTGACGGTGATGATCTTTACCATCATCTGGGGCGTGTTGATCTATGTGCGTTTCTTGGGCTTTGCCGATCTGCCCGGCGCGTTCTCGGATTGGATCACGTCGCTGACCATGTCGCCTTGGCTGATCCTGGTGTGCATCCTGTTGGCCTATGCCGTGTTGGGCATGTTCATGGATGCGATTGGGATGCTTTTGTTGACCCTGCCGGTGGTCTACCCGGCGGTGATGGCGCTCAATGGCGGGGAAAATGTCGCTGCCGCCGACAGCACCTTTGGCATGTCAGGCACGATGTGCGCGATCTGGTTCGGGATATTGGTGGTCAAAATGGCGGAGTTCTGTTTGATCACCCCGCCGATTGGCCTTAACTGTTTTGTGGTCGCCGGCGTGCGCGACGATCTCAGCGTTCAGGATGTATTCAAAGGCGTGACGCCGTTCTTCATCGCCGACGCCATCACCATCGCACTTTTGGTCGCGTTTCCCGGGATTGTCTTGTGGTTGCCGAGCCTGGCATCCTAGTGCCAGACCCCGGCTTCATCTTTCCAAAAATACTCCCGCCGGAGGCGTTTGATTTTTAGGCTGTCGGCAGGATCACGATCTCAACCCGACGGTTTTGCGCCTTGCCGTCTTCGGTCAGGTTGGACGCGATCGGCTGATCCTCTCCGCGACCCACGGTCTGAATGCGGTTGAAAGACACGCCGCCCTCTTGCAACACATCCGCCACCGAATTGGCACGACGCTCTGACAGGCCCTGATTATAGGCCGCGCCGCCGGAGTTATCGGTGTGACCCACCACCTGCACGTTGCTATCAGGATACTGTTGCAGGCTTGAGGCCACCGTCAAAAGATCACTGCGCAAAGCGGAGTTCACAACGGCGCGGGCCACGGGGAAGAGGATCGCGGTGGGCATCGTCACGATCAGGCGGGCGCCCGTATTGGTGATACGGATGTCCTGATTTTGCAGCTGCTCGCGCAGTTCTGCCTCTTGTTTGTCCAGGGAATTGCCGACGAGTGCGCCGGTGCCCGCGCCCACAGCGCCCCCAATCACAGCCCCTTTTGCCCTGTCATCGGCGACAAGCGCGCCAAGACCCGCACCAAGAAGACCGCCGAGAAGCGCGCCTTGTTTGGTGTTTTTGCGGGGATCTGTTCCGCCCAAATGGTCGGGGGAGGTGCATGCCGACAGCGCAATCAGCGAAGCGGCGGATAAAACTAGGATAGGGTGACGTGCTCGTGTCATAACTGGCCTCTACATTGTAACCGCCCGATTTTACGGGTCTTGGGCCGTAATGTAAGCGAGTTGTCGCTGTTTCCCAAGTCAAATCAGGGTGTGCGTCGGCGTGGTTCCGCCTAACACGTTGATATCTCAGGAGGCAATTCGTGGGCGACCGCTGGCCTCGACAGTGATCTCTGCCTCGATAAACACTTCGCGCGCCTCCGCTTTGGCCATGCGGATGTCGCGGGTGGCGGAAATGGTGATGTCTTCCGCGCCCGCCGCTTGCGCCTCCTGCCGGGCCTCATGGGTCAGATGATCCTCAAGCAGGGTCAAGGCGGCATCTGCGTCGACCAGGTCTTCGGGTCCGGTTTCAAGATGCACGCGAAACCGGCCTTCGGACGGGGCGGTGATGGTGCCCGACCGGCGAAAACTGACGCGGCCCACAACGGCGCCCACAGCGTTGGCGACACCGGCATGAGTGGGGAGGATCATCTCTGTGCCCACACGCGCGCCCACGGCGGGGTAGTAGCTGGGCGCAGACGCCCCGAGGCCCACGACGGGCAGGTTCAACCCTGTGTCTATGCGGATCAGGCCGCGATGATTGGAGAGGCCTTTTTTAGTGAGAACATGTTCGGCCAACGCGGCGGGGGGCAGGCCGAAATCCGTGCTCTCTTCGGCAAAAGCAGTCTCTAACAAGGCCAAAGATGTCTGATGCGTGAGTTGGTCAATGATCATCTGCGCCATTTGATCGGTGGTGGTGGCCAATCTGTCACCACTGCCGGTGCGCTTGCGGGCGATCAAGTCAATGGCCTTGCGGGCGGCGTCATTATCCCAGGCGTCGACACGGCCCAAGGCGTGGCTCGCATCAGACGGGGTGACGCCCGACACCTGCACCAGACCGCGCGCGACAAGGCGGCGGAGAGCAGAGGTTTCGAGCCGATTTTTGAGGATCTTGGATAGGGGCGCCGGCTGATTGCCAATGCGACCCAGAAGTGCCGCGTCCTTTTCGGAAAGGCCCCCAGCGTCGACGCCGGGCACGGCCCGCACAAAGCGGGTGTCATGTTCGCCGGGCGTGTCGCTGCGGAGCTGCTCATCCAGCATGGCATGGACAATATCGGGCGCCTCAGAGGCAATAAGACTGACCGGGATCACGCGACGGGGCCCGAGGGTGACGCCACCGGTGAGGCCTTCGTCGATCACGTGCACTTCGCTGTCGCCGCCAAGACCGGTGGTGCGCATGGCCACGGCCTCAACCATCGTGCGCCAAGGGCCGACACGGGCACCGGCGGGGTCAATTTTGGGCTTTCCGTCCCGCAACAGAGCCACATCGGTCGTGGTGCCGCCGATGTCAGAGACCAGCGCGTGATCGGCCCCTGTCATCCAACAGGCACCGACGATGCTGGCCGCCGGACCGCTGAGGATGGTTTCAATCGGCCGTTCACGGGCCTGATCGGCGGAGATGAGCGCCCCATCCCCGCGCACGACCATCAAGGGTGCGTCGATGCCGAGATCGCGCAGCTTGCCTTCGGCGCGATTGATCAGGCGGGCGATCATGCCGATGAGGCGGGCATTCAGCACCGCCGTGAGCGCGCGCTTGGGGCCATTGAGCTTGGCCGAAAGATGATGCGACAGGGAAACAGGCCGCCCAGTTTTGTCGCGGATCATCTCAGCCGCGGCGAGTTCATGGGCGGGGTTGCGGGTGGCGAACTGTGCAGCGACGGCAAAGCCCGACACGCCCAAATCAGTGTCTAACCAGGCCGAAAGCGTGTCTAAATCAAGCGATTTGGCCTCTGATCCCGCGTGGTTATGACCGCCAGAGATGACGATGGCCGGGTCCGTGCCCAAGGCCTCACTCAGACCATGGGTGCCGAGGTCTTGTTCCCGAAAGCCGATATAGACGAGGCCCACGCGTTCGCCCTGCCCTTCGACCAAGGCGTTCGTGGCGAGCGTGGTCGACAGAGAGGCCATACCGATGGCTGTGGGTGCGGCGCCGCTGTCGGATAGGACGGCCTCAACCGCCTTGCCGATGCCGATGGCGAGGTCTTCGCGCGTGGTCAGCGACTTGGCGCTGGCAATGACGGTTTTTTCGTCCTCGATGATCACCGCGTCGGTGTAGGTTCCGCCGGTATCAACCCCTAGCAACAGCGCCATTGCCGTCCCTTTCACGCTTGTTTTAGTGGGGTTTAGCGGGAATTGCGCGCGGGTCCAGCCAAATCAGCCGCGCAACTGCGCCACGGCCCAGCGCGCGGCGTCCGCGACGGTTGGGTCAGGGTCATTCGTCAGAGTTTGGGCCACCGGCACAAGGCGGGCAGACCCGGAATTGCCGATGGCGTAGAGCACATTGCGCACAAACCGATCACGCCCGATGCGTTTGATGGGAGACCCGGAAAACTTCGCGCGGAACGCCGCATCATCGAGCGCGGCCAGTTCCGCCAGCGCAGGCGATTTCAGATCGTCGCGAGCGTGGTAACGCACCTCCCGCGCGGTGACGGCAAACTTGTTCCACGGGCAGGCAGCCAGGCAATCATCGCAGCCATAAATGCGGTTGCCGAGCTTGGGGCGGAGGTCATGGTCCACCGGGCCCTTATGCTCAATCGTCAGATAGGAAATACAGCGCCGCGCATCGAGCTGATAAGGCGCGGGAAAAGCATCGGTGGGACAGGCATCAAGGCAGGCACGACAATTGCCGCAATGATCGTTTTCAGGTGTATCAGTATCTAATTCGAGCGTCGTAAAGACCGATCCGATGAAGAACCAATTGCCCAGATCACGGCTGACAAGATTGGTGTGTTTGCCTTGCCATCCAAGGCCCGCAGCCTGGCCCAACGGCTTTTCCGGGACGGGCGCGGTATCGACAAACACTTTCACCTCGCCGCCCGCGCTTTCGATCAGCCAGCGGGCCAGCCGTTTGAGGCGTTTCTTGACCAGATCGTGGTAGTCTTTGTGCCTTGCATAGACCGAGATCGTCGCGACTTCTGGGTCCTCCAGCGTGGCAAGAGGATCGCCGTCCGGTGTGTAGCTTTCGCCCAACATGATGACCGAGCGTGCCTCTGGCCAAAGCGCGGCCGGGTCAGAGCGCCAATGGCTGCGCTCAGCGAGCCAGGACATCTGTCCGTGATAGTCCTTGTCGAGAAAATTCTGCAACCGTTCCGGCACCTGTGGCACGTCCCAAGGGCGGCAGATGCGGGTGAGGTCAAACCCTTCGTCAAACGCGCGTGTTTTCAGCTCAGAAGTCGAGATCAGCATAATGCGCAGGCGGCGGGAAACCGGAGACCTGATCGGCAAGGATGGCGCGGAACGCCGGGCGCGATTTGATCTTGGCGTACCAGTCCTTCACCACCTCAGAGCGGTTCCAATCGACGTCACTGATGTAGTCCAAGCTGCTCAGGTGCGCGGCGGCGGCGAAATCGGCCATGCTCATCGCATCGCCGGCCAGCCAGCGGCGCCGATCCAGCAACCAGGCCATGTAATCGAGGTGAAACTTGATGGCCTTTGCGCCCGCCTTGACGTTGCCACTGTCGGGAAAGCCCTGCTTCATGACCTTTTTGTTCACACGTTCATAGAGCAGTTTCGAGGTGACCTCAGCGTGGAATTTATCATCGAACCACGCCACAAGGCGGCGCACCTCATAGCGGGCATCGGCGCTTTTGGGCATAAGCGGGGGTTCGGGAAAACGTTCTTCGATATATTCACAGATTGGCGTGCTTTCCGACATCACGCGATCCTCAAACCGCAGGACCGGCACCTTGCCGGCGGGGTTGCGGCGCAGAAACTCTGGCTGCGCCTCCCAATAGCGTTCTTCGATCAGTTCGACCTCAATGCGCTTTTCCGCGAGCACAAGGCGCACCTTGCGGCAATAGGGGGAAAGGGGAACATGATACAATTTGGCCATTGAGGGGCAACTTTCACGGGTAATACTGCATATTTGATGCCCCGATTGGGGCGCGGGTTCAATCCTCGAAACACTCTGCGCGTCCATCACGGCGGATCGTGGCCGCCCCGTCACGGATCGATGCGGCCCGTTTTCGAAGGTTCGCCGTGGGGCGCGAGGCGGAACGGTCTTTGGGGTTGGGCAGGACAGCGGCGAGTTGCGCGGCCTGTTGCGCGGTCAGGTCTTCGGGTCCGACGCCGAAATAGTGGTGGGCGGCGGCCTCAACCCCGAACACACCCTCATCGAATTCGGCAATGTTCATATAGACCTCAACGATGCGCTGCTTGGACCAGATCACCTCAACCACCGGGGTGATGAGCGCCTCAAGCGCCTTTCGCGCCCAGCTGCGCCCGTGCCAGAGATAGACGTTTTTGACCGTTTGCTGAGAGATGGTCGAGGCGCCGCGATTGCCGCCCGCTTCAATCGCGTTGCGGATCGCGGCCATGTCAAAGCCCCAGTGTTCGCAGAAATTGGCATCTTCGGCGGCGACAACGGCGCGGGCCATGACGGGTGCGATCTCTTCGTAAGAGACCCAGACATAATCAATTTCACCCAGGCGTTTGGCCTCTTGGCGCATGTAATAGGTCTTGGGCGGGGTCATGACGGAATGGGCCGTGATGATCAGGACCGCGATGACGATGGCCAGAATGGTGAGCCGGAATGTCCATCTGAACACCCAGCGGACAGGCCCGCGACGGGCGGTGCGCCGGGATTTCCCGCGGGCGGGTTTCTTTTTGGCTGCGGGTTTCTTGGCCATGTAATTTGGCTAGCCCCCAGCGCCGCATCTGGCAAGAGGGGGAAACGTGATCAGGCCAAGGATGTGTCGTGCGTTAGGGTGAACAGGACCAGACGAGAACCTGACATCCATAGTCGTAATTGTTGCAGTAAGACATCGCCACGTTCTGTGCCGCGCTGCGGCTTGGGCCCAGGCCCCATCCGAACCCGCCATTCGCACCGACAGCGGCCGCCCCGCATTGGTTGGCAAAGGTTTTCACCTCAGAACAGTTATAGCCGCACCCGTCTTGGGCGGCGTTATAGGCATCGCTTTCTGAGAAATAGCTGTAGGAATATCCGTAGGCCCCGGTATTTGGATTAAACGCAACCGCACCCCAACAGTAATTTGCGCCACACTGTCCGGCACTGACAGGCGCGGCAAAGGTTGTGGCAACCGCAAGCGCGGCCAGCAGGTTTGTTTTTTTCATTGTGATTCTCCCCAAGTTCCAAGCGAAGTATCCCCTATTCGCCGCGCATCTCAAAACACCGTCTTTGTCAGGCAAACACCTTTTCAACGCCCGCCGCGCTTTGCGCTTTAGAGACGTCACGCACAAAGCGATAGAACAACACTGCACACATTAGCGAGACAGGCCCATTGCACAGGTCGGCGATGGTGCTCGCGCGGTATCCCTCCAACGTGTAGGTCGAATAGAAGTTTTGTGAGAGGATCCCCAAGGCCGATAGCGTCAGCCACAAGACCCACCAGACTTTGAGAAACCTAGGGGCGGACGCATCTGGATCCATGTCAGACCGGGTGGATGTGTTCCAGGTCTGTCGCGCAGAGACGTAGGGTTTCCAGAAATTCAGGATCGGTATGGCATGGAATCCAATAGCCCAGCCCGGGCCGATCCGTTTGGGATAAGAATACATCGCGGCCGCATTGGTAGTGGCGCGGTAGATCCAGACCGCGTTGATCACGTAGGCCACAACGATGACCAGCAGATAGGCCAGAAGGACGAAGGTGTGCAGATCGTTCATCTGATCTGCGAAAAAGATCAGGTCCTCCTCAGATGCAAAGGAGGTTTGGTTGCCGGCCAATTCAGTGAGATCGATAAGGTACAGAATGGAAGCCATAAAGTACGCGACTTCCATGACAATCACAGCGCCCGTTGCCCTGAGGGCCCATGTCATGCGAGTTTCAATTGGTTTCATGACATTTCAATCTTGTTGCAAAAGGGGACCTGGAGTGGCGTGATCTATTGGATCACACAGCACCGTATTCGCCAACTTTTTTGAGAGGTGCGTGCAAGATCGCGGACGGTGTGGGCGATGGGGCGTGACCTTTGGATATCTCTTGCCGGATAATCGCAGGCGCGGGGGAAAAGCCATCTTTGCGACCGCCTCTTTTCGGGTATAGCATCCCACAAAACCCGCTTAGTACGGATACAGGCCACCTATGCCCCTTCTCCACATCATCATCATCGCGGTGATACAGGGGCTGACCGAGTTCCTGCCAATATCCTCATCCGGCCACCTGATCCTGTTGCCGAAGCTGACCGGGCTGGAGGATAAAGGTTATGCGCTCGATGTGGCGGTGCATGTGGGATCGCTGGCCGCGGTGGTTCTGTATTTCTGGAAAGACATGAAGCTGGCCTTTGGGGGGGTGCCGCGGCTGTTGATCGGGCGGGCGGACACCGAAGGCGCGCGGCTGGCGCTGCTTTTGCTCATCACGTCGATCCCGGTGATTGCGCTGGGTGTCTTGCTCAAGGTGACGGGGCTGTATCAGGATCTGCGATCTGTCGCGGTGATCGGTTGGGCCATGCTGATTTTCGGGATCGTGCTCTATTGGGCGGATCAGTTTGGCGAGACGCGCAAGGACCAATCCGATTTTGGGCTCACAGATGCGATGGTGGTGGGGGTGTGGCAGGCGATTGCGCTCATCCCCGGCACGTCGCGGTCGGGCATCACCATCACCGGCGCGCGGTTTCTGGGCTACAACCGACATGATGCGGCAAAGCTGTCGATGCTGATGTCGGTGCCCACAATCATTGCCAGTGGCGCGCTGGTGGCAGGGGAGGCGTTTTACAAAGCTGACCGGCAGGTTTTGATCGAAGGGGGTATCGCGGCGGTGATCGCGTTTGTTGCCGCCCTTCTGGCGCTGGGGATTATGATGCGGCTTTTGCGGTCGGTGAGCTTTACGCCTTATGTGATCTATCGCGTGGTTCTTGGCGTCGTGTTGCTCTTCATTGCGTATACCTGAGCCCGTGGTTGGATCGGGATTTAGGTATTTTTGACAAGAAAGAAGCCGAGGCGGGATCTGCTATCGCAAGTAGCTGGGCAGAATGTCGAGGATGGGCGTGGGCGTGATGCCAAGCGTCTCAAGCGTTTGCGCACCGGGGCTGACCACGTTGTCGGATTTCAGGCTTTTGACCTGATCTTGGGTGATCTGCGCGGGCAGAAGACCGGCGGTAACGGTTTGGCCCAGCTCCATACCAACGCCCATCAGATGCGCGATCGGAAAGGGGATGTTGACGATCAGGCGCTTGCGGCCCAACACGTTGAGCATAAGCTCCATAAGGTCGTGAAAGCTTTTGGCCTCGGGCCCGCCCAATTCATAGAGGCCAGGGGCGGCCTCACCGATCACAGCGCGCTCTGCGGCCTCGGCGACGTTATCCACATAGACCGGTTGGAACTTGGTCGCGGCACCCACGACAGGCAGAACCGGGTTGAAGCGCGACATGGCGGCAAAGCGATTGAAGAACTGATCCTCGGGGCCAAAGATCACGGACGGGCGCAGGATCACCGCCTTGGGAAAAGACGACAGGATTGCCGCCTCACCCTGACCTTTGCTTTGCCCGTAAAGCGTGGCCGCGTTGGGATCAGCGCCGATGGCGGACAGATGCACAAGACGCGGCATCGCAAGCTCGGCCGCGATGCGGGCGATGCGGCCCGCGCCCTGATTTTGAATGGCTTGAAATCCATTGTCGCCGGCCTTGTCAAAGGTGCCCACGCAATTGACCACGGCCTCAGCCCCATCCATCGCGGCGCGCACTGTGTCGTCGTCATTGATGTTGCAGGCCACGGGCACGATCCCTGCTGTGCCCTTGATAGGCGATGCATCCGGTTTGCGCGAGGCGATGCGCACCTCCCAGCCTTGGGCGGTCAACCTGCGGGCGATGTAGCTGCCCACGAAACCTGAGCCGCCAAAGAGGGTTGCGATCTGCGCCATGAGAGCCCGCTCCAGTTTGTGAAATGCTGTCCCTGCTAGATAGGCGGCGCGACCTATCCGGCAAGCAGGCGCGGATCATCCCGTGCTGCGCGCTATTCCAAGTTGACAGCCCCGAGGGCCAGAGATAAACGCCTTCCTCACGACACCGGCCCAGGTGGCGGAATTGGTAGACGCGCTAGCTTCAGGTGCTA
>ERZ1740070.644-NODE-644-length-23332-cov-10.246209_pt1 | contig 23332 bp, 26 predicted proteins | sample MGYA00581734_ERZ1740070 | MGnify/ENA primary metagenome ERZ1740070 (study PRJEB43018, sample SAMN04849744) | marine metagenome | isolation source: floating plastic debris | place: Pacific Ocean | collected 2008-09-01 | study: EMG produced TPA metagenomics...
CTTGAATTCGGTCAGTGACGATACATCCGTTCTCGCCGTGGCGAGTGCAGCGTTGACCAAAAGGAATGATTGATGGCTTCATCATAAGCCATTTGTCAGTGATGCTCGACCGCGTTTGAAGGTGACTTTTGCGTTTTCCGATCAGAAGGAAAACGAAATGGAAGCTATAACCAAATTAACCAGCCTGTCAGGCGCAGGATACTCACGCCTGACTTACGCAGGTGGCAAAAAGGCATACTATCTTGCCCGCGAAGACATGGGTGACAAGAACAGCCCGCTGCTGCCAATCACCGAGGATGTTATCAAGGCGCATCTTGATGGCAGTCAGCCCGTCGCCATTAACCTTCACGTGGGCGATAAGAAATCGCATTTTGGCGTGTTGGACTTCGATGATCATGATGGATCGCGCCCGCCACAGATTATGATTGACCGCGTTGGATATGTCGCTGCTGCCCTTACCAAAATCGGCGTGGCGCATTTCGTGGTCCGCTCCGGCGGCGGGAAGGGTTACCACATCTGGGTTGCTTGGGAGGTTACCACATCTGGGTTGCTTGGGAGAATGCCAAGCGTTTCGACTCGATACGCGAAACACTCAAAGGTTACCTAGAAGCCGCGAACAAATTGCTCGGCAACAGCCCGTGGCCTTCCGAGAAATTCGTGCCAGACGATGGAAAAGGCAAAGGCATTTTCCATGCTGATGGCGACGGAGGCAAACGTCATTACGTCGAGATCATTCCGAAGGGCGGCAACTATGCGATGATGGCGTTGCCACTGGCGGGCAAGAGCGTCGTAATGACGCCCATCGGCATAGATGAGCAGTGCGGGTTCATGAAGTTCGAGGAAGGCGGCGAACTCAAAGTCGAATTTGCAAAACTCAAGCGTGGACCCAAAAGCGGGCACGCCCAAACCTCGCAAGAGGTCGATGTAGACAGCGCCCTGCAATGTTACACCAAAGCGTTTCCCGGTGACGACTACTCCAGCTGGGTCCGTGCGGCGTTTCACATTTGTGGCGCGTTTGGCGATCAAGGCTTGGCGTTGTTCCAGCAGTATTCGAAGCAAAATGACGGCTTCCGATCCGAGAGCGACGTTTCGAAAAAATGGAACGAAATCGCGCCATCATGTGAACCGAATGGTCATGCCTTTTGGGCTTATGCACGCCAAGGCGGCTATAAGGGCGGCCTGCCCGACGGGATCGAGTTCACCAAAAGCGGCGGTCAGCAACACATCTTGGACGACATTGTCGACTCCTTCGAAGTGTTCCAAGACCGCGACGGGATCGCGTTCGCCCGCATCAATGAGCGTCGCGTCTTGCCTGTTGAAAGCACCATTTTCGGTGATCTGCTTCGGCGCATGGCGCGCAAGGCGAGTATTTTTCCCACAGCAGAAGTCATTAAGTCGCTGCAAAACCTGACGCGTGCAGAGTCCTACAACAACACGGAAGATGTGCGGCTGCGCCTAGCACAGCATGGCGATGCAATCTACGTTGACATGTGCGATGGCGACGACCGCGTCATGTGCATTTCCGCTGGCGACGGTCTTCGTGTCCTTGACGGTCAAGACGACTGCCCGGTGGTGTTCCGTCGCTCCAACCAACTCCCGCTAACTTATGATGAAAGCGGCAAGTTGGATGACATACGTTCACTGCTAAATATGACAGACGATCAGTTCGTGATTTTCATGGCCTGTGCTGTCGATATGTTCTTCGCAGACACCCCTTCTCCTATTGTGAACATCACGGGCGAGTTTGGGGCCGCAAAAACATCGGCGACGCTGGTCATGCGGACGTTGATTGACCCTGTTCTGGCGATGACTGCGCCATACTCTGGTAAGCTCGATGACCTGTTGTTACGTGCTTGGCACAACGCCGTACTGACGCTCGAAAACATGTCGAAGCTGACGTCCATATCGGACACGCTTTGCCAGATTTGCACCGGCACAGGGTTTGAGACACGGGCGCTCTACACTAAGGGCGATCTGTTCACTATCAACGTTAAACGCCCGGTGATCATCAACGGTATCGACCCGACGAAATACGCGGCAGACCTCATATCGCGGATGGTCAACATCGAGTTGAAGCAGGCTGAAAAGAAGATTTCTGAGCGCGAGTTCAAACGCCGCCTTGATGAAGCGGCACCCAAGATGTTCTTCGCTACCATCGAACTCGTGCACCAGACGATGATCGAACTCGAAACGATTGACGTGGAAGCGTATAGGGAGGCCCTCACATGGCCGACGACGTAGCAACCGCTTTGCAAGCGCTCATCCAGCAGGTCACCACTTTGACTGAAAAGGTCGAAGAGACGGACAAAAAGTATGATGCCGTCTTCAAGATGAACTCGAACCTGCTCAACAAGGTCAAGGGTCCGAAGGACGGCGACGACCAGAAACCTGACCCCAACAACCCCACAGCCGCCGATTACGCCGCTCTGCTCAAGAAGCTGGAAACGCCGAAGAACGACACGCCGCATCGCAAGGAAGGCGATCCCATTACAATCACGCGCACGGATGCACTCGACGCCCGCAAATACGACGCAGCAAAGGCGAAAGCGGCAGAGCTTGGTGTTCCTCTGAAAATGATCGACGACCGCCCGTCTGCCCAAGCAGAGCGCCCAGCAACCTATCAATCGCGTGAGACCGATACGACCATGATCGACACAGTGGACGACGCGGCACAGAAGGTGCGTTGGGTGCGCCACGACGTTGCTACTGGTGGGGCGGGATTGATCCAAAACAGCTTGGCCGCAGAGCGTGATGGCTACCGTATGGTCACTTTCAAGGACGAGAGCGACTTGCCTGATCACGTCCAAACGAAACTGTCGCTAATGGCGTCGGCGGCGCTGGCGGGTGGTGGCGATGCTAACGACTGATCAACGCAAGGCGCTGCACACGGCAGCCGCTTTGCATTTTCATGGCAGAGCCGCCGATTACACCGTTAGCGAAGACGGGACTGTGACACGCCCCAATGGCGATACGTTTTCGCTAAATGAGTCAGGCGCTGACAAGGACGTCGCTATCGTCGCAATCCTTTACGCACTCATCCAAGCCATCAAGCTCCATGGGGTCAATCCGGTTTGCGCATTCTATGATTTGCGCGACCTCAATGCCCGGCGCAGCCTCGCTAAGAAGGCGATAAATAAGATTGTCGGAACGCGGCATAAGCATTTCTCCCAGATGTGGAATGTTGTGTCTGGTCTGTATATCGACCAGCCCGACAGCACGCCCACCACAGACTTAGGTGATGATGATGGGGAATAAGAACTCCGGCGCAACACACACCATCACCCTTCGGCCGGACAAAGACGAAATTGTCCGAGATGTTATCCTTGGGAAGCGCACGAAACTCGAAATTGCGGCTTTGTGTGGCATCCATGAAAGCAACGTGACGCGGTATTTCAAGAAATACGTCACCGAAGAAATGCACCGGGAAATCATCGCCGAAGACCGGATGAACCGGATGGAACGGGCGACAGGTGTTCTAAATGAAGAACGTATCGACGTTGCCAATGCATACAATTCTCTAGCCAAACGCGTGGAGGCCCTGATTGCCAAAGCGGAACAAACGCAGGATGACGCGTTCGCATTGGCTGGCATGGAGTCGCTCCGCCGCGTCCTGAAAGACATCGCCACAATGTCCGGGCAAATGGCGAACGACCTCACCATTCAAGTCACGCTCGCGGAATCCAAGGAGTGGGTCACGCTCCGCAATATCCTGTCCAAAGTCATCGACGAAGTGCCAGCCGCCCGCGAACCATTGCTGCGGCACATGCGGCATGAGGCATTGTCGATCACGAAAGAAGAGCAGGAGATTGGTCTCTAATGCCGCTGGATGGGTTCTCAGAATGGCTGCGGGCTGTTGAGCGAGATATTGATCCAGCGGCGAAGATGGCGCAATTCCTGCAAACGGAATTTACAAATGCGCGGCCAGACCCTTGGCAGGTCGAAGCAATCACGTCCGACGCTCAGACCGTCGCCCTGCTGGTTTGTCGGCAGGCGGGCAAGTCATGCGTGTTGGCAACGCGCGGCGTCCGTGAACTTGAGCGTGGTGGCACAACCATCTGTCTCGCCCCGGCAGAGCGTCAGACACGCGAGATTACGCGCAAAGTGACCCAATACCTGCGCTGCACCGATCTCGTTATTGAGCGTGCGACACAGTCGGAAATCGAAACCGACAACGGCGGGCGGTTCATCGCTGTCCCAGCGTCCGGCGCAACAATCCGTGGCTATACAGCCGACCTGCTTCTTGTGGACGAGATGGCCTATCTCCCCGGTCACAACGCGGGTGAAGACGTCGTGGTCGCTTTGCTGCCGATGCTCAAAGACGACGGGCAAACATTCTATGCGTCCACGCCCGCTGGCAAGAACAACATGTTCGCCCAGCTATTCCTCGACGCTAAGCCCGAAGATGGCATTCACCGCATCAAGGTGCCCGGTACATCGATCCCTCGTTTGGCCGCCCGCGTCGAAAGGCTGCGAAAGCAATTGTCTGCGACCCGTTTCAAGCAGGAGGTGGAATGCCAATTCCTGACGGATGGTCAGGCATATTTCGACTTGGCTGTCATCGAAGCTGCTACCAGCCTGAAAGGTGCAGTATGTCCGAAACTCTGAACCTCATCGAACGCAGCGACGGAACAATCACCAATGACACAGGTAGCGACCCAGCTGTTGCGCGGGTGATAGGTCACCGCCGATACTGGATAGGTTGCGACCTTGGCCAGAGCCACGATTTTTCTTCAACGGTCGTTATTGAAGATGAGCAGTTGCCCACCATTAGTAATGGCGTCTGCGTCCTTGGGCCACGCACATTGACCGTGGTGTTTGCCGACAAATTCAGGGGTGCCAGCTACGTTGCGGTGGCTGACTATCTCGTGCGCCTGCGCAACGCTGTTCCGTTTGCAGGTAAATCAAAGCTGGTCATTGACGGCACAGGGCTTGGCCGTGTGATGTCCGACCTGCTGAACGACCAAGGCGTTGACCATCTAGCCGTGCAGTTCACAAGCGGGCAAGAGTGGCGTCGGTCAGGCCGCTACATCAACGCATCGAAAACACTCATGGTGGAGAACACAGCAGTCCTGTTCTCCACGGGGGAGCTTACATTTGCGCATGATCTACCGATGCGCGATGAGCTTGAGGCTGAGCTTGCGTCTTTCACGGTGCAGACAACGGCTGCGGGCAATTCTGTGATAGGGCAGTCGCGAACAGCGTCGGGCCACGGAGATGCAGCAATTTCGTTGATCATTGGCTGCTTTGCTGCTCAGTATCTTAAGCCGCAATCCATCGGGCAGGCAAGGTTAAGTGGGTGGTACTAGTGGCGACTGTCCAGCGACTTCGGGGCTTCAAACCCGTGCTGATGCGAGTGCCTCGCGAACAAATCTCTCGAGTCGATCAGTATTGAATCTTACCGTTCTTGCATGGATTGCGATAAGATTTTCGTCAATCTGCGCAATACTTTCGTCCAGATCTTCGGTCGTCAACGACAACCAGTCTGCTCGATCACCAAACCGGGAGCCCGCAATCAGATTTATAGCTTGATTGAGCTTTCTACTGACACGATGTCCTGAGGATTGAATTGCATCTGCCGACTGGCCCGCCCTACCATTTTCCCAGTCCGATACATCTGCACCGAAATCAGCCAATCTGCCGAGTTCTTCACGAAGCGGCAACTCGACCGCTCGGTGGAACTCATCTCGATCCTGCGATTGGCTGAGCTTGCGTCTAACCCACAAATGATCCGCAAGAAGCCCAAGCAAACCACCGAATGCACCAATTGCAGTGATTACTTCGATCAGACCAACAGAAGACGGAGATTCCGGAATTAGTGCGACCCTTGGAAATTGCGCTTATGCAGCAATAGGCGTTGAATGCCAGTTTCAAAATCTTCCTGCAGAACGCTTGGGAGTCGCGAAACATCGTATTTCATGCGCAGACGATCAGCGCCTAGCTTAGACAACGACGCCGCCAAGAACCCCTGGACGAACGACGGGGTAATTGTGTCGAGGTCCTCCGGCGCCAATATCTCAACTTGGCCATCAGCATCATCCAGATGGTCCAAGTCAAAGAGTTCACGAGCAGACAGTCCGCGGGGATGACCAGTTAGCATTGTCACTCTGTTCTGAGTCAGTAGGCTGAGGTCGATCTCAGGCATTTACAGTTCGCTCCAAATAGTCGGGGTCAAGTGTGAAACCCATGCTTATTAATGTACCACAGAAATCGTTTTCAAGCTCTTTAACTGCGTGCGTCTCCGGCGGTTGGAGCTCATCGTTGGCTTCGTTCAGCCAAATATTGAAGCGTTGACCCGGCATGGGTCGCGCCTTATCGCTATGCTTGTGATCTATATGTAGGCATGTCCGACCAGATACAACGCTAATCCTTGCGTCGCTTTCAGTTGCATCACTTCCCGCTAAGTCACCAAACAAACAAATGATATCTCGGAAACCTGTTCCTCCGCGCCCTTCGCCCGCGGCTTTGTGATCGCGAGTCACAGTATCTTGTAGCGCGAAAATTGTTTGCAAATGCTGTTCTGCATAGCTGTGATTCGGATTGGCACCTTGGTGCATGCTGACATACTGCTCCATTTCATCTAGTGTCGATTTTGGTGCATCTTGCACGGTCTCTGAGATAGATGCGCCAACACTGAGAAATGCAAGTTGGCATCTAAATAATGGACCGTTCGGTCCCTCTCGCCTTGCCATAAATCCAGTTATCATCCAGTCGCCATCATTCTCGTATTCGCGTCGGCTATGCCTCTCTGCATTATCTAGGCTCTCACCAACGATCTTCTTAACGCAGCGCCTGCCTTCGGTTGTCAGAGACTGCCCGACACATTCGCCAAGCCAAGCGCTAATTGCTTGGCACAAATCGCCTCCCACTTTTTCAGCCGCTTGTGGATCTAAATGCTGCGACTCAGATGTCGAAGTTCCAGCCGGTCGACGGGCGCGCAAAGGAAAAGCCCAAACATCCGCATGGCCGTCCGGGGTTGGCTCAAGCTCAAATCGCAATCGTTTCTGCAACCCAACTGCACTTATCACTTTAGACATTGAGTTGCTGATCCTGCCACCGGAAAACATAGGTGCCATGTCCGCTCTCATGGCGGAAAGGACCAGCCACGGTCCAATATCTTTGCAGTGCTTGTCCACGAAGTCGATGCTGGCCGACAAATATCTTGTCTCAGCCGAAGCAATCTCTGCCAGTACCCGGAGCGTACCGACGGGATTGGTTAAGAAACAGAAGTCCTCTGCTTCAACAGATGTACTTTCACGGGTTCTCAGTCTCTTTGATATGGGTCTCCATCTGCGCGCTCGATCCGGAACCAGCCCTCCTAAGAGGATAGATTGCTTCATCTTTGCGACAAGCGCACCGCGTGGGACATCGTCGAAATTTCTCTTGCCTGCAATCCTGCGCTTAGCATTGACAATGTGCTTACGCGCGTCTTTTTCAACCTTCCGGTTGTTTGCAATTGCTGACCGCTTTTTCCGTCCATCATGCAAGTTTTGAATGCTGCGCTTCTTTTTTTGCCTGAGAAGAAAGGCTTTGGTTCTCGCACGCTGGATAGCTTCTCTTGTGCTCGGATCACGCCAAGAATCCAGTTCATCAGTCGCTAGTAGCTGTTGAACTTCAGAAATTGAAAACTCGACCAATTACTTAGCCTCTAGTTGTGTAATTCAGAGACGTTAGTCAGTAGTTGTCAAATCCGAGATCGGCAACACCTTACACATATTGGCCAGGACTTTAGTCTCATTGCCCCGGTCAGCAATTTGTATGCCGTCTCCAAACTGCCAAGCGCCGAAAGCCTTTAGATTTGGCACCAGATCGCTGTGGCCGTAGTGTTGACTTTGCGAAAGCTATGTGTGAACCGTATGAGCCGTTGCCGGTACCTTTTCCGAGACTGGCCCCAATCCGCACACCGCCGATTGCCCTGATGGAAGCAAACACCAATCTGGTGTCGGTTTCCATGTGGATTCCGATGCCAAATTCTCTTGAACTTGCATAAGGAGTACACAATGAATGTCGATCAGAGAATTTTGAAAAACGTTCCGCAAGAGGACATCGCAGAAGTCATCGAAGCAGAACTTGAGACCATTGCTGACGAGGAGAAGCGCGAAGAAGAATACGAGGCGTTTCTGGCATCACTGAATCGGCACAAACGATATGACCTCAAGCGTCGGCAAGCCAAAAAACCTTGTTACCGGGCATTCAAGAGAGCAAGTGACGCGAACGCTGTTCCACCGGGGGTTACAAGGGACGACGCAGACATACTTGCAAAATTTGAACTCTCTGTAGCGTTGACAAGAAGCAAACGCACCCCTCACTCAGTTGATCACATTGTCTCGTTGAAAGGGATTTGCCGCAAAACATATCTGGCAAGCGGCGTCAGAAAACACATCGTCTGCGGGTTGCACACTGCCAATAATCTTGAAGTCGTCCCACTTGGTTTCAATCGTGACATCAAAAAGGATTGGTTCGACTCTGACTGGCCAGCTTGGCCAGTGGAAGAGGAAGAGCAATCTGCAAAATGTCAGGATTTGCATGACGAAGCCGACCCATTCGGCCCGACCCCAGATAATGGCGACGACAAGATTCCATTCTAGCCTTCTCAACCAACGCAATGTTGCAGAGACGTTGCAGAACCTAGATCGCAGAACAAAGGTCGCCCCAACAGGCGGCCTATACCGACTTGGTTTCCTTGGTGTCATTATCCCATAAGAGTGCAGATTTCACGACTGCAATGACGCACACACTGTAAGTATTTAATTTTAAATGTGAAATTAGAATCGAAGTTCTGATTGGAGCATAAGCTTGCCGATTTGGCTCAAAAGCGTGCAGAAGTCTGGGTAATCAAAAAGAAAAAGGCCTGCGCAATGTACAGGCCCAGAAGCAGCGAAATTTGAAAGTAGCTAGTTCACTCTTTCGTTTTGCTCCACAGCTCGATTATCTTTTGAGCGAGAAAGAGCTCTTCGTAGTCCGCCACTGAAAATGGAGAGAAGCCAGGTTGCAGCTCGAGTTTTTCAGTAAATGCCTGGCAAAACAATGCGGTCGACAGGACATCGACGTTCTTGTCATGTGCGATCAAAAGCACAGCAATCATTAGTTCGGCGGCTAGCCATCCTTAGGTGCCAGACTTCACCAATTCTGGCGAATAACTGACCGACTACCGCGTCAGATTCCGGATCAGGGGCAAAGTGAACAAGATGATGCATCCGGCAAAGGTTTTCACGCCTGGGCCGTGAATAGGCATCACCGTCTACGACTGTGAATTCGTGCGCCTCTTCCTCTGGTACCGCCGCATGAATCGCGTCAATTTCACTCTGAATCTGAGGCTTCGCAAGGCTGCCTTTATTTCGAACAAAGATGAAGCGCCTTAGCCCGGTATCTGACATTCCCGAGGCCGTTTTCGCTGAGCTGCAGAACTTAGCAAACGGGTCAGAGATGCCAGTAGAGGATTACGCCAAGGGCGTAATCTGCGATGCGGTTGCGGAACACTGGCACAGTGGTGAGGATGACATCACTTTCTCGCAACTTCAGGCCAATCTTGAAGCGATCTTCAGGGTCGTGGAGCGAGAGCAGGTTTTCTTGGTGGACGAAGACGGTCAGCGCTATGTGTTCGTATCTTGCGCTTCGTCAAGATGGAGCAACAGCGTTTGCCGTTTCTGTAAGTTGTGTTGGACCAAACCCCAGATAATGCCGGCAGTTCGATCACGTTTGAGCGGGTATCCCAACCCTAGGAGGCATGAGATACCAACCATTTTCAACGTCGAAGGGCTAGGCACCAGGAAGCTCACAACATCCGCCGGCACAACATCAGACTGAAGAAGGCTCAAGGTCGGATGCGTTCGGAAGAGATGTGACAAAGCCGTCGATTTGCCCGAACCGGGATTTCCGACGACCGCAACGCCATATGTTTCTTGAGTGACACCGCTCTCGATTTCAGCACGGCGCGTGGCTTCGAGGAGGCCAATGGCCTCCTCCAGTTTTTGATAACTGCGGTGCCGCAAAAACTTAGCGCGGAGCTTGACGGTCACTTTGACGACTTGGGAATATTTATCCTGGCCCATCAGTCTATTCCCCAATTTCCCAGTCACCGTCATCTGGATCAGGCGGACGCTGGTCCTTGCCCCCGGGTTCTCGGTTTTCAACATCTGGGATGTGCGGGTGTACCTTTCGGCCAAATGGCACCTCATCACTTTGGACGGGTGGAGTCTGTGGGTGGTCGAACATCGTGCCAGCACAAAGCCGCCTTTCGAGTTCCTTCAGGCGTGCCTCAGAAATCTCAGTCGGCAGTAGCTGCGCGCGCTTGCGCGCAGCCATATTGATCGCCTTGATCTTGACGATCGTGGCGTTGCGGAGTTCAAGGGTGAGCAGTGCTTCACTCGCATGTTTCTTGCGTATGTCGCGAAGACCTTGAATCCACTCAGGAAGTGTCACGCCCTCAAGTTCTTCACCGTTCACGGCATCCGCCTGATACCAAGCCTGATCGATCTGGACAGAGACGGCACCTATGTTGGCTGGATCGATGCGGACTCGGACAGAACGTCTGGGATAGGTCCGCCAGAAGGCCTCCAGCTCAGGGCATGAGTAATGGTTGCAATAAACGACGACACCCGTTTTTGATGGCTTGCGTTCGAATTCAATACCAAATGCAACACGGCGTGTGTTGATGTCTGGCGGCTCAGATATCCCAAAGGTCTCAACCAGCTGGGCCCATCTGTTGGCTGGTGTCTGCCCAGCCAAACCACCATGTGGCTGATGATGATAGTGGTCCACGACGTAAAGCACGAGAATGCGCAATAAGTCATCGTCGTCCAGCACAACGCGCTCTTGGGTTGGGTAATCCCCGCGTTCATTTATGTTCGAGAATGTTCGCCCTGTTAGTTGCGGCATCAGCTGTTGCGCCATCGTGCCAAACAAACGTTCGATGCGCCCGCGTAGTTCAGGGACCTTCACTGGCGGGAACAACATTATTGTGCCGCATGTGCTGACCGCGACTGTGAAATCGTCGGAAATGAAATCACTCCCGGTATCACACGCAAGCTGGTGCACGCCTCCAAAGTATGCCCAGTGGCTTTCAGCGCCAACAGCTTTGGCAAAGTCGGTCTTATCGACAAATGCCATATTGATGGCTTTTCTCGCTTCCTCAGCACTCGGTGTTTCGGCAATGCGGAGCCCAACAACAACGCGGGTCGCGCAATCAATAGCGGCATAGATCCAACGCCGTCCTTTGGGGATCGCCTCCCGAACCTGTTTAGGTAGCTGATCAAGGATACCCAGGCGCGCAAAGAAAGTCCGGAGATCGACTTTCCATGCATCTAATTCCACGCGCTCAAGCGGGTATTGCGCGGGAACGCCTCTTTTCGTAGATGCGAACCGCCGTCTGGCCTCATCTACGCCTTCCCTGAAACAGGCGGTCTCGAACGGATCAAGCTGTTCGATCCTACGTTCGACTGACCGTGCACAGGCCTGCAATTCAGGTTCGCCAGTTTCGCGCCGTCGTACATTTTCTTTCTCAATCGCCGCGACACAGAGTCTCGCAATTTGCGCCTTCTTGGGTTGATCGGGATCTGCATATGACCTTATAAAATCCGAAATGAATAGCTCAGTTTCAGCGGACAGACGGCCATTGTCAGACTTGCCTTTCCCATACCGAGGCAGAAGACACCCTATATCAAATTGATGAAGCTGGAGGTGTTTCGCTTTTTTTAATAGCGTCGCCGGTTTGTGTGGCTCACGCAGTGGGAGCTTTTCGCCTGCCCGTAAAACGCGACCACAAAGGTATCTAGCTTTTTCACGGTTGTTTAGGATGTCAGTGAACTTGTCCCAGTTTTCTGCGAGGCTTTGGGGCGTGAGGACAATTTCCCCTGCATCACGCAACTCTCGAACCGCCATAATCTCCATGAAAATGAAAATCGCCTTTTCGCGGTCCTTTTGGGAGGCGTTCGACAGCGCGAAACCCTGTTCCTTTGATAGGCGTAGTTTGAGGTTCTGTGTTTCGAGGCTAGGATAGTAGCGCCATTGGTTTGACCTTCTGAGAGCATTAATCGCCGCTAAATCAAATGCTTCTACAGGTGCACTAGGCTCTCCTTCCGCACGAAGAAACAAAGTGTCGCTGGTTTGACGAACAAAGCTCTTCCTGTTCGAGTTGACGCAGAACATATCTGAGGGATGATACTGAAACATTAGAAACGCCCTCCAGCATGAGACGGCGAGACAAAGGTTTTGGGCGATATGATTCCATCTGCGGCAGGCGTGAGAGTGTTTGCAAAGATGGCTCGCACCACAGCGCGATATGCGCGACCCGCAAGCTTTGTCCGCCTGACAATGCCATCTATCGAGGCGGCACCGCTCAAGTCCGCAACCACGCTCCGAACAGCCAGGTCAGCCTCGGTGTCAGTGTCCTTGTTAAATTCAAAGTAGCGCGCGGCGTTGACTACTTGTGCATGGGTGAAGTCTGCCTCTGACATGACAACGACATCGTTAGCAAAAGACTTGGGTGTCGCTTGTGCTACACGGGCGATGTCAGCCTGAAAGGTAGCTCGGGCGGCCTTCTCGGCTGGTTTGACAGCCAACGCAACAACGCTTCCATCGTCTAAGACGACGCGAAAGTCGTATGTGTGCTTTCCAATGCTACCATCGGCCTTCCGATAGGTAACATGAGGTGGTTGATCCCAGATTTCGATAACGTCATCGCGGCTAAGTAGGAGCATGATTACCATCAGCTCCAGCTTGCTTTCAAAGTGCAGCGTGATCATGACGCCATTCAACGAGACCACAATTGAACCGCTGCATCGATCACGGTTTTTCCAAGAAAACTTTCGGGTCGCACGGCTTTTTAACGGTGATGTAAATGGGGGTGGTGTTACACAGTTTGCGGTGATGCCGGACATCGCGTCATCGGCTTGTGCGGCGCACAAGGTATCTTGTTCAGTAAACATGATGGCTCCTGTTCAATTCAGATTATGTTGGCCAATCGCTCCGCAAAGCCGCTGGCGGCTGCAAAACAGTTGACTTTTGTGGCTGAATGAGCGAACAAGACGGTCAGAAAAAGTGTGGGCCTTGCTCACTCATAAGAGGCTTAGTTGTTCCACCAACTAAGCCTTTTTCATTTCATGCTGCCCTCCTTTGGATAGAATTCAGGAAAAAGTTCGTGGATGTCTACGTCTAGAGCATTCGATAATGCTCTATGAATCTTCTCTGATTTGCGATGACCTTGGCTAACGATAACGACGGACTGGGGTCTGACACCTAGAATTTTTGCAACGGAAGTTAAGGAATGCCCTTTCCTTTGCAGACCATCTCGGATCATCGCGTGACGTTTGTCATTTTGCACAGAAGTATTCCCAGTTTTGCGGAGTAGTCTACATTCGAATCACTTGGGAAGAGTTTTGCATTTGCCGAATCATTTAGTCACTATCGCTGTTGCGGCATTCTGTTTCGTAGTAGCCACGCTCACTTTGAGTACCCTTGGGATAAGGGGTTTGATGTGTAATTTTTTATAGCGAATAAACCGGCTAGTATTATGTATGCCGATCAAAAGTAATAGGAAATATCTTCAAAAATATTCTTTATTCAAACAGGCAATAAACTTTAAATAATTCTAAATTGGTAGACATATGATGAGCGAATTTTTGCTGATGCAGTGTGGGTTAACGCCAATAAGAATCTGAAATACTAATCATTGCCACTCGTCGATCTGCTGTTGGTAAATTCCGAAAACAGATCAGAGACTGGAACATTCAAAGTATCGGCGATCCGAATAATCACCTTGAGCCCGGGGTTTCGCTCGCCACGTTCAATGCCACCGATGTACGTTCGATCTAGGTCAACAAGTAGGGCAAATTCCTCTTGTGATTGTCCGCGTTGCTTTCTCAACGCTCGCAACCGTCTGCCGAAATCCTCTACCGTGAACTGCCTAACCATACGCTTGTAGCGCAGAAAAGAGGTTTAATCGTCCACGGACTTATCGTATCATTTTCAAGTAGAGGTGCATAAAATGGATGAAATTGATCAAACCTGCCCATTCTGTAAGTCCGACATCGACATGCAGGCAGTGGTCTGCCCACAATGCAAGGCGGTCAAAGGGTTTAAGACACGCCACGGCATGCGCAGCAAAGCCTATGTTATCGCCTACGCGGCCCTGCTTGGCTCAGTATCGGTCTTCATCTGCGCGTTGATACTGATACTTGTACCGGCCACACCTTTGATTTGGCTTATGTTCCTAATGGCTGCAGTCAGTGCGTTGGGCGGATTCATGATGTTTCGAGAAGCAACAAGTGGTCCTCACTGGTACAAGGGTGTTTAGGACGGGTGAGTGTCACGGCGAAGCAAGCAGGAGGCCTAGATAGGTCATGAGATTGTATGGTGACGTGCTTGCCGCGGCCGGAGCGGCAAAGACAGCGATCCGCGTCCTTGATGCTGAGCTCGCCGACACAGAGGTGGGTGCGGATCGGGCTTTGGGAAATCTCCGTGATACATTGGCCAGCCTTGATGCGGAGAAACACCCCTTGCGAGGCCCCGAGGAATTCATGTTTGGTGACTTTCGGTGGCCCCACCGCAACCATTGGGATCAGTGGGCCTGGTCAATCGAACGCATCGCTGACGCCTGCGGGGCCAAAGTGCGTTTGGAAGAAAAGTATGACTATCTACGCGTCGAGATCATTGAGAGACCGCAATCAAAGCTGCAGGACCGCGCATTGGGGGATCTGGCCAACTACGTGGAGTTGATTTCGGACTATGAGGTCTTGGCTGAAATGTAGAATGTTTGACATCCGCCGGATCCGCTACGCTATGACGCGTCAGTATCGGCCACTACCCCCCGTTTTCTCGTAATGCCGTGAAAACCAATATTGAGAAGATATGACTGAAATACGACCCATCCGTAGCAATGATGACCTTACCGCCACATTGACTCGAATTGATGCGCTTTGGGGTGCTGAGCAGAAGACGCCCGATGGCCACGAATTGGATGTTCTGTGTGACTTAGTGGAACACTACGAAACCCACTCCCATCCAAATCAGCCAATGGATCCGGTTGAATTACTAAATTTACACATGAAGGTCGCCGGGAACGTGCCTGCTGATCTCGCAAAGCTGTTTGGCTCTCAATCTTGCGCGTTGGAAGTTCTGGACGGAAAGAGAGCTTTGACGGTGGACATGATCCATAAACTCAGCTCAGTTTGGCGCATCCCGACGGATTGCCTAGTGAGCGATCGGGGGTAAACGACCGAATGCAAAGTATCACTGCAGATCATGGATCATTACTGCCGCTTGGATCTTCAGCGTTGGTCGTGGATCAGACCGGCAAGCTGAGCTTCCACATGCCGAATGAATCCAGTGATATGGATATCTCTCCAATGGTTCAGCTTCTGGTTGCCGTCCTCATTCGCAGCGAAGATCAGGACTGGGTGGCAGAGATGATTGAATCACTGGAGGCCGCCGATTGGATTTAGGCTTTTCATAGAAGGGATACTTTAGGCATCTTCGGGCACAATTCCGCTGCTGCCGTGGACGAGTATTGCCCCGCCGTTCTCATACCAGCTTTGCAAGATTGGAGGCACAAATGACATCCAAGGTTGATGATGAAGCGCTGGCAAACGACCCAGATGCGCAACTCGAGTTGATCCAGAAAACCTATGCAACAGGGGATGCGTATGCGATCGATCAAGCGATTGCAGAAGTAAGCTGGGCACGGCGGATGAAGAAGCAAGGGCTTCTTGATTTCTCTGCAAAGCCTCGTGACAGCGAACGTGATGACTAGACCAACTCAAGTGCCGTTGATCGCCGCCCGTCGGATGTACTGACAGGTTGGCTGTTTCAGCCATTTCGGTCATGTCACAAGGCAAAGCATTTGGCGCAACCGGATTATTTGCGGTATTCTTGCAGACCCAGCTCTGCCCACATCCAGCCAAAATCGTACTCTTCGATTGCGTCATTGCGATGCTTTGCGCTGTTGTTCTCCAGCGTCTTAAGCCAGTCCACTACCTTCGCACGGCCCGCTTTGCTCCGCACCGCTTGATACGGTGACTTTCCGCCCAGTGCTGGTAGCGGGGCATTGAGGGTTTCACGATAGTGCTGGTCCATGTGCTCCTGAACGATCTGCCGTGCGATCTCTGGTGAGATTTCATCAGCGTCTTCGAGATTGAGATCGTCCTGCTCTTCAGCCATCATCTGTTCGACCGTACGAATGGTCGTCAGGGGCTGATTTAAATGCTCGCCAGCCGCTTTCATGACCAACTCGTGCACCCTATCAGCACGTGCCGATGAGTTCACATTGATCAGGAGGGATTCTCCCTTGAGCTCCAGATGGCCGAGTAAGGTGCGACCGCTTGTCTGCGAATCTAACATAAGGGCATCACCGTTGGTCGAGGCTTTGCTGCCGTGGGGCGCAAGCCACACCCAACGATGTGCCCCATCGGGGACAAAGTCACTCATCTGGTCCAAGACAGTAGAAACATCTTTCTGTTTTACGCCTGCCGCAAACGGAAACCTCAGATCGTGGAACACGATGTCGTCGCCGTCTGCGTTGATAAGCTCGGGCATTTCCTCAGAAAGCGCCCGTGGCAAAGTCGTAAAGAGCCATGCGCTGGTAAAGATGGGCGCGCATTTTAAAAGTTGGCTGGAAGAGAGTGAAGGCTCGGCGTCTTTTTCAATGTTCAACACTGCCGACAAGCCATCGAATAGGAATGCGACGGCCTCTTTCGAAAACGCCAAGAGCGCACCAGAAATGACATGGGCATCATTTTCAGCGACAACACGCACGACGATCCGGTCCCATTGCTTCAAGGATTGTGTGGCTGAACCTTCAAGCACAGTGACGGGCTTTGCATCTCCAAGCAGGTCCTTAAGTGCCATAGATCTTCCAGGCTTCACCGCACTGACTTCGTAAAGGCTGACCGGGGTGTCCCGCAGAGCCGCGAAGTAGTTTCGATTAGGCTCGGTTTCGTTCCATCCACGCCGCTTAAGATAAATGTCGACAATGTTGCCGTCTTCATATTGCCGGCTCAGAAAATCCTCAAAACCACATCCCCACAGCACACCTGGCCAGGGTTCGCCCAACACCTCGGGTAGCTCATCATGATCGAGGTCAAATTCTTCAAGCGCAGGCATCAAATGCTCTGCTACAACTTCCTGAAGGCGCGCAAACCACAGATCATCCTTGCTGATGAAAGTCAGCAAATCCGAGATGTCATTGCGCATGGCAATTCTCCCACCTTTGATCATCGTCTGCGCAATCTATAGGTCTAGCAAGGACGGTTGTCAGCAGGCTGGTAAACCACTGATAGTAGACGCGTTCATGGGCAGAGTGCGCATCAAAGCTTATCTCATACAGCTGGAATGAAGATCAATGCGTGGTTGACTGCAATACCCGCTGCATCGTTAGATAAAAACACTCTTTCAAGCGCTCTCTTCAACGTCCAGTGCCTTTAGTTAAGGGTGCCGGGCATTGACGCTCCTACTTAAATCTGCGGTACGCAAATTCCCAAAAAAATGTTGACAGAATGCACGAACAACACCGAGGGTTGTGAAAAAGATTGATTTTGTGATTGAAAGTTAGCCAGTGCCATATTTTATCTATGTCGAAAATCTCAACCAGACTTTTGCAACAGTTAACGAAGGCGAAGTGGTCCGTTTTTGGCTACGCAGAACAGATGCGACGTTTTCCGAGACTTTGCTTTTTTCAACCCGGCAAGGGACAGCAACCTATGATGAGGGCGACTACGAGACTTCAGCCGGGGGTGAACCACTAGATATACCCATCGTGTTTGGCGAAGGCATATTTTTTCGCGCGATTGACATAACCATTAACGTTGATGGCAGTGAGAGCGCTGGCCAAAGCGAGGCGTTCGGTGCTCTGTTGTTTGCTGCGAACGGCACCACTGAATTGGCTTCTTTGCCACGGAATGCCGTCACGATCATTGACGTTGCGCCCCCATTGCCGAATTTGACCATTGCAGATGTCGACGTCGGCAATCAGGATCTCAGCGAAGGTGAAGTTGTTACTTCCACCTATGCCCCAGGTGAAACCTTCAGCGTTACTGTTGATATAGACAATGATGGTCCTGGGACGGCCCGTTCTAGCGTACTCGGTCTGTATTTGGTCAGAAATGGTAATGCACAACTTGTGGCTACCAATAATACCAACTCACTTGACCCAGGCGAATCAGATAACAATGAGGGGCTGTCGTTTGCCTTGCCCAGTGATCTAGATGAAGGGCGGTATGAGTTACTGGTCAAGACCGACTACAACGATCAAATTGATGAAACCGATGTTGGAGACAATATCCAGAGTTTTTTCATCGATGTTGTTGTAAACCAGCCCCCAGAAGTCACTATTGAAGCCGCGTCGAGTTATGCGACTGGCACAGTGCTAAATGGGACCGAACTCATTTCGGTATCGGATCCTGATGGGCTATCAGACATCCAAAATATTCTTGTCTACGATGCAATCAATTCGCCTGGTTCAGTCTGGCGCTTTAATGGGACGATCATCGACCCAGGCGGTGCCGGAAACCAGTTCGAGTTGAGCTACGACAATTTAGATCTCCTGACTTACACCGTTGGCACGGGCAGTGACTCATTCTCTTTCGAAGTAACGGATTTCAGCGGCAACATCAGTGATGAAGCCGGGCACACAATCACTGCGGTCGCAAACGACCCTCCTGTAGTCCGGATCGAGGCTGCTTCTGATTACGCGACAGGAACAGTACTGGACGGCACCCAGCTAATCTCGGTCACCGACCCTGACGGCTTGTCTGATATCCAGAACATTCTTGTCTACGATGCAGTCAACGGCACTGGCGCAATTTGGCGCTTCAACGGAACTGTCATCGACCCTGGTGGCGATGGCAATCAGTTCGAGTTGAGCTACGACGATCTGAACCTTCTCACTTATACCGTTGGCACCGGGGAAGATTCATTCTCTTTTGAGGCGCGGGACTTCAGCGGTAATATTAGCACCGAATCCGGTCACACAATTTCAGCTATGCCAACTGCTAGCATCGATGATGTTCGAGAGGGAACAGACACCTCTGCGAGTTTGGTCCAAGGTGATTGGCGTAGTGGCACCATCGACGCTGAACCTATAGCGGGCGACGGTGAAACCTCTGATAATCAAGGCGGGTTTGTTGACAAAGACTGGTATCGCGTCACGCTGGATGCAGATCGGACCTACTCGTTTGAAGCCCAGTCTCTGTCACTAGCGTCCAACTCAGTCTTCTTGCGGCTGTATGATAGCTCGGGAAATGAGGTAAGTGGAACTACCGAAGCTGAAGGGAATGCGCCCAACTTCAACTACAGCACAGCCGCCCAATCAGGCAGCCAGACCTTCTATGTAGCGGTTAGTGCAGGAGACACGAACGACAGCGATTTCAGAACTGCAACCGGAGATTTCAGGGTCCGCGTAAACGATCAAGGCCCAATTTCAACTGGTGATGTTGCTGCAACAACATCGACCAACGCGACACTCGCAGTCGGCACCACAGTCATTGGTGAAATACAGCAGGATGACGTGAATGGCGACTACATCGACTCGGACTATTTCCGGGTCACGCTAACAGGCGGCCAGCGGTACACATTCAGTGCTGATGCTGATGTCAGTAGTGATGACACACTCAACGAGGTATTCATTCGTCTTCGGGACGCGCAAGGACAGACATTGTCGCCTGATATCAGGGCTGAAGGAGCAAACGCCGACTTCGTCTTTGACGCGCCCGGCAGCGATCAACAGACCTTTTACTTAGCGGTTAGTGCGGGCGGAGACGGAGCGTGGTGGGACGATATAGGAACTTACTCTGTCCGTCTTACGGCGGAAGGTGTCGCACCGCCGACCAACTATCGCCCTATCGTGGAAGCCACCGATCAGATCGGCGATCCTGGCGACGTAATCCCGCTTTCAGAATTGTTCAGCTACAATGATCCAGACGGGCTTTCGGATATCGTGAGTTTTGCAGTCCAGGATCGGACGAGCGTGGGGGGACACCTTACTTATCTCGGCCAACAGATGAGCGCTAACACTGTTTATGAGCGGTCGATAGATGAGATTGGGGATTGGGCTTTTGTCATTGGTCCGCCTGGAACGGACTATGTCGGATTTAATGCAATAGATAGCGCGGGAGCATTTAACACCAGCGTAGTTGCGTCTGTTTCAGGTGCGCAGCTTCAAGGACCTGTAGAGCTTGCATCGGCCGATGATCTGTTTGGGCAAGAGACACTGAGTACCCTCGCTAAATTTGCTGCTGCGGCATACATTGACGAATACGGACTACGAAGCGGGCTCATTCAAGATGGATGGCGAATATTTTCTGACGCGGATGCTGAAGACATCGGTATTCCTGAGGAAATGTTCTTCGGTAATCATTTTATCAACGCTGACCCTCTAAATTTCGATACCTTGTTCGCCGGGATCGGTAGCGCGATAATTGCAGAATCTGAAGATAGCAAAACTCTGATAGTATCTTTCACTGGCACTGATAATTTCATACCAGACTGGGTAAACAACATAAGCAATATCAATGGCCAATTTGAGCTCTTTGAACCTCTCCTAGATGCTTTGGATATCGACGGTGCCTTGGCTTCAGGGAAGTATGAAAAAGTCTATGTCACTGGTCACAGTCTTGGTGGTGCGATGGCGCAGGCTCTCAAGCATTACTATAGTAATGATGCTAGAATCGAAGGCGTGGTTTTCGCAAACCCCGGCCTATACGGTCCCAACCTGCTCCTGCCTGGCGGTATCCCGCCAGTGTTTGGAGATCTAGAAAACTTCGTCAATATCACTCTTGACGGCGACATTATAGAATTAGCGCAAGCTGTGCTTGACAACGAGGGTGACCGGTATGAGCTTTCAAAACTGGTGGGTCCTGGAGCACAGACGATAGGTGAGAGGATCGCACTACATGAGCGTCAAAACTATGTGGAAATTGCTGCCTTCCTTGACGAAACAAGGCCAGACATAATTCAAAACTCCGGCAACTCAAATATTGAAGATCAGATAGTCTTCGTGCCGTTAGATAACGGGCAAGTTCAGACGGCACTCTATGGGTTCACTGTATCGCAAACGGGAATCGAAACTGAAGGCCTTGCCGCTGGAAATACTCTCAATGGAAACTGGTCATTTGGTTATGACGTGCAAGACCCCAGTATTTTGACGGTCGATACTTCATCGTTTACAAATACTAGCTGGACCGTGTCGGCTGTCGGTGACCAAGTACTATTGTCTGACTTGGACAACCAAGAATTACTCCGTTCGTCTGGATTTGATTCGCTCCTGATTAACTCGACATTTGCTGACCTTAATCTAACAATAGAAGAGCTTGCGGGTACAAGCATCCTGAACGAGACTGTGTACGTGTCGGCGGGCATCGGAAATGACAATATTGACGGCAGCGCCGCTGATCGCAGGATTGTCGTCACAGGCGCAGAGGGCGATGACACCATAATCGGCGGTGCACCTGGAGATCAGTTGTCCGGCGACCATGGCAACGACGTGATCAACGGTGGCAGTGGCGATGATTATCTTGACGGAGGCGCCGGGAATGATCTGCTAGATGGTGGCGATGGCGCTGACGAATTATTCGACGGCCTTGGCAACGATCAGTTGTCCGGTGGTGATGACGACGATCAGCTGATCGCCTTGTCAGGGACAAACGCACTCTCCGGGGACCGAAATAGCGATTTTCTGTTGGGTGGATTTCAAGCGGACAATCTAAACGGTGGTTCAGGAAACGATGTGTTGCGCGGCGATGCTAGCAATTTCATGGGCGGTTCTGACGTACTCACCGGGGGAGCTGATGATGACCTACTGATGGGTGGAGCAGGAGCTGACACGTTCGTCTTCAACTCCAATGACGGTGCCGACATAATTGCATCCTTTGATGTCGCCTCTGTAGGATTTGATCCAGTGTCAGGTTACAGCGGTATCGCAACCGGCGCAGACTTCCAGACCGGCGTCGACCAAATCGAATTGGTTGGCTTCGCAACTGTGAACGCATCGAACGTCATGTCTTCGATAACGGATAGTGCAGAAGGTGCCGTGTTCAACGCTGAAGGGACTAGCATCACCTTCTACGGCGTTGCCGCCGCACAGATTACAGCTGACGACTTCTTGTTTGTTTGAGGTAAGGCGAGATTATGAAATACGTTATTCCAACTCTTTTGGCTATTTCGGTCATTCCATTGTTGTCGGCATGCGGCGGCTCAAGTGAGGATGACGATGTCATAAACACAGCTCCAGTTTATGAAACTCTATCCAGCAATGCTGTATCGACAAGCGCTCTAGTCGGTTCCGCTATTCGTTCCAACGGAAGCACAGGTGCATTGGAAATTACCACGGTTTCTGGAAGCCTCACCCACAATACCGGCGCGACGACCGTAACTGATGGCACGTATAGCCTTACTGACTCAGACGGCATCACCGGCGGTGAACTGACAGACGGCAGCTCTACTCTGACAACGAACGGGTCTCAGGGTTTCACCGGAACCTATGACTTCGTTCGAGTGTATGATCAGACCTATAGCTCGGGTGGGATAACGTACAACTCCAATGGTGTTCATGGTGTTGGCACTACCGTCTCCGATATGCCAACGTCTGGGTCAGCGTCTTACGCAGGTGAAGCCAGTGGTTTGGTAATTGTTGGTTCGCAGGGTTTCGATCTCAATAGTGGCACAAGCACGGTAGATGTTGATTTTGGGTCCGAGACAGTCAACGTGACACTTACTGGTTTCACGGCCATTGACCAAGTAACAGGCTTAGCTGCCACGGCACCTATCGATACAATCACAGCAACCGATATGACTATCGCTGGCAACAGTTTCGACGGCGGAACAATCACTTCTTCAAGTGGAGGGGCGACGACGCCCGTGACTGGAGCAAACACGACAACACTGGGGCAGGGCCATTTTTTTGGGTATGAAGGTGCAAATCGCAGGCCGGATGAAGTCGGGGGAAACCTTCTGATCCAAGGTAATGGTGGGATCATCGCAGGTACATTTGTTGCTGACTAAACTAAATGTCGTTTTTTTGTACGCAGTAAGTGGTGCGCTGTTCACACGAGTTGAGCGTAGTTACACAATAGAAATTTTTGGATTACCCGCCGACAGGGACTTAACGTGGGTCGGCTTGTAGAACCCCGTCCGCGCCAAAATGCGCTAATCCACGTGCGTCGTTTCGGTCAGTTTTGTGCCCAGCAAGGGACTTCAGAGCCTGATATGCTTGCCTGCTCTCGATGCAAACAACCGGGACACCGAGTTCCGCCAAACCGTGGAACAGCATTGGAGCCATGCGTCCGGTCTCAGAAACGTAAGCGTCCGGCCTGCCTGCACTGACGCGCCATAGAGTGTGGTGATAGTG
>ERZ1740070.646-NODE-646-length-23266-cov-5.128775_pt1 | contig 23266 bp, 11 predicted proteins | sample MGYA00581734_ERZ1740070 | MGnify/ENA primary metagenome ERZ1740070 (study PRJEB43018, sample SAMN04849744) | marine metagenome | isolation source: floating plastic debris | place: Pacific Ocean | collected 2008-09-01 | study: EMG produced TPA metagenomics assembly...
TTTTTTTATACACACCTGAAAGGTGTATTTGTTTCCCGTCTTAAAGAGTTACCCAGCAAAACTACAATCAAGTGCAATAAGAATCTCGTAAGCCCTTTATATCAGCGATTTCAGAGTTGATATTTTGTTTGAAAAAATATCTTAAAGTGAGGCCTATTTAATGAAATTCCGACGTTTCAGCCCTTGCTTTTGAGCTCATTGCACTTCGTTGAACGTTCGATTCAAGTTCCCATTTAAGTATTGTCAACCAGTAATTAAGGTGATTGTTTTGAACAAAACGCATATTTTATTAACTTCATTCTGTTTTTTTGCTTTAACTCTCTTCTCCTCTAGGCAAGCATTTGCGGTGTACGACACTACAATGATTGGCGGTAATGGTGGACAAACTCAGAGAGATGCTTGCCCTCGGGGATATATGACCGGACTAAACATTGGATATGCCGACAAAATTGACAATGTTCAGATTATTTGTGGAGAATATCTCTCAATAGGAGATCCTGAGAAAGAAGGAGAACGAAGGTTTGGACATAATGGTCATCGACATAAATCAAGACTAGCCTGTCCTGATGGCTTAGTTGTTGTTGGATTTGAGGCTAATACTGGTCGAGTCGTTGATAGCATCGGCCTACTTTGTGCTCCAATCAGTAGACTGGATGTTGAAGTCCCATACTCAACAGAGATGATTGGCGGTGATGGCGGACGTTACCAAGGAGCTGTTAGATGCAATTCGGGGGATGCAGCAGTTGGAATTGTTGTTCAACATGGCAGATTGATCGATGCATTTTCTTTGACTTGCAACAATTCAGTTGATGTAAACTATGATGCTTTAGCGTATTGAAGATCAAGACCTTTAAACAATTAAGCTACTGGTCTTTAACTTAATCGATCACAATCAGGCAGGTGAGGGGCAGTCATAGGGCCAGTAGCGAGTGGAATTCTCGTAGGTTTAGAAAGGAGTTTACAAATTGTTTATGCTTACTTAGGCGAGTCTTGAAATCGTCTAATGTACAAATTTATACTTTTATTGATTTATATCGTCAAGGTTAACTGTAGTATCAAGTGAGAATCACTAATGTCAAAATATGCGAATATGCATTGACTAATCGGGTACTAGTGCAGACCTAAGTATTAGTGAAGAGCTCGCCTTTCATGACAGTGCACACTCAGGGTATATCTAAGATGTTAAGGAAAGTTGTTCAAAAAAAGTGTTCATTAAGGTTTTGTATCCCTACATTCTTAAGTTTGTGGGCATTTTTTTATTGTGCTAGTGCTAGCGCTCAATCAGATGAAATCTTATCTGATAATAGTTTGGGTTCTGAACAGTCCATAATTATGTTTACGAATCCCAACACAGCAAATATTGAAGGTGGAGCGATTCGTGGCAATAGGCTATTCCACAGTTTTCTAGAATTCAGTATTAGCGAAGGCAATGCAGCATACTTTTCTAACCCCCCAATTGTTGAGACTATTTTTAGTCGTGTGACGGGTGCGAATCCTTCCCACTTGTTTGGAACTCTTGGCGTTTTAGGGGATGCCGACCTATATTTTCTAAATCCTAATGGCATTATCTTTGGACCTAATTCTCAGTTAGATATAAGTGGTTCGTTCACAGCAAGTACTGCAAGTGCTGTGCTTTTTGGAGATAACCAACAATTTAGTGCTGTATCTCCAGGGGAAGCACCTTTAATTGTCATGGATGTACCCTTAACTATTGGTTTAGAGTTTGAAGGAGAAGCACCAGGCACAGTTACTAATAACGGCATCTTAGCTGTGGGGAATGATCTCACATTAGCAGGAGATAATCTTGATCTACAGGGGCAGCTTTATGCAGGAAGAGATTTGAATTTACAAGCGAAAGATACTCTACAGATTCGAGATAGTACAGAAACTCCCTTTATTGCGGCGGCTGCAAATCAGCTGCTTGTTCAAGGAAATCAGTTAGTTGATATTTATACGCTTGACCACTCAGAGAGCGGCTTGTTCTCAGGTGGAGATATGACCTTGCGCTCAGCTAATACTATAGGTGGAGATACTCATTACTGGGTAGGTAATGATTTCCGTATAGAACAGTTAGATGGCGAGCTGGGCAACATGTTTAGCCCATATGACCCAATTGTTCTTGCTATTGGAGATGTAAGCTTTGGAAATCATACAGGTGCATCTTTGCATGTATTAGCAGGTGGTAGCGTTACCCTTGGTGACATCATAATTACCCAAACAGAAGATGTGACTAATGCTATTGGCCCAAATAATACAAATCAATTCATTTCAGATTTAGCCAGTGTGCCCTTATCAAATAGTACAGAGCCGTTTTTGATTGATGGTAATGAACAGCCTACATTAGATGTTCGTGCTGGAATTGATTGGGAAACCTTAGGAGGTTTACCTGGTCCTTTGCAAGATATAGTTACTCCTACAGGCTCAGTTATACCTCAACCTACCTTTGAAAATCCTGCCACAAGCTCTACGATTACAATCGGTGATATTACTAATCAAGGTGGAGTTGTCTTATTAACCAATCTGTATGAACCAGATAATCAGTTAAATGGTGGAATTAACGTTAACTCTATTGATGTATCAGGAAACCTCTTTAATTTAGTAGATGGTGGTTCAATTACTGTCGATTCTAGAGAAGAAATTAAGATAAATGAATCTGCAATAATCGACGCATCTGCAGATTCGTTCTTAGTGTTCTTCTTTGGTGATGGGGGTGATGTTAATCTGCTTGCCCAAGAGGATATTGTTCTTGAGCCTGGTTCTTCTATAGAATCTACTGGTTTCTTAGGTGGAGGTATTGTCATTAATAGCTCTCAAGGTTCTCTCTTTATTAATGACAGTATTATTACTAGTATCAGTAGCGATACAGGGAGAGCGAACAATGCTGCTGAGGCTGGAGAAATCAGCCTTGGTGCTCAATCAATATTTCTAAATAACTTTGCCAGAGTCATTGCAGGTGCCCTATCTGGTGAAAATAGTGGAGGCAACATCACAGTAGAAGCCTCAGAGACAGTAAGAATTGTTAGTGACTCAGGGGAGAGTCAAGTTGTAGCAGGCAGTTTTCTGGTTGACCTAATCAGAAATAATATTGCTGGTACGGGATTAGCCACCGCAACTATAGGGGAAAGTGATGCAGGAAATATAACAATCAACGCTGGTCAATTGACTATCCTTAACAATAATGATCCAGTTGATCCTAATGATCCAGGCGATTCAACTGCCCCACCTTCTGCAGTTTTTAATTTCACCTTAACTGGGGTTTCCAGTGCCACTTTACCTAATACTAGTGGTTCTGGCGGTGATTTAGTTGTAACTGCAGATTTAGTGGAAATTATTGGCAATCAACCTGGAGTCTTTAATTCCCCTTCAAATTCATTAACTGCTAATCTTATTCGCGATATCCCTACAGGACTAACAACAGCAACACAGGGAACTGGTAGCCCAGGAAACTTAACAGTTAACGTCAATGAACTAAGAATGAGGGATGGTGCAGCAATTACTACGGGGAATGTAGCCCTTAATGGAACGCAATCTGATAGAGGCACCTTGACAGTAAATGCAGCTCAATTAGTTGAGTTAGAAGGGAAAACAGCTCTAGCTACTGCTACCGTAGGAACAGGCAATGCAGGCAATCTGGTTGTAAATGTTGAGAGTGATGGTCAAGGCGTGCTTCTTCGAGACGGTGCCATTATTTCAGCAGATACTCTCATACCAGAGAACACTCCTAATTCAAATAATTTACGTTCAGGAGAGGCTGGAAATCTAACAATCACTGCACCTGTACTCAGTATTAGTAATAACTCACGTATTGGAGCAGCAAGTGGTCCTAACGGTGGTCAGGCAGGTAATCTAGAAATTCAAACGGACACATTGCAAGTATCTGATAGTCTAATTTCAACTTCTACAGAGGATGGTACAGCAGGCGAGTTAATTGTGAACGCAAATGAGTCTATCGTTCTAACAGGAGAACTACCTGCTGAAACTCCTGGCGGGTTATTAGCACAGGCAACGGAAGGGGGACGTGCTGGAAGTTTGGATATTAGAACTGTTCAGCTAACGGTTGAAGATGGTGCAAGTGCCACAGTCAGCAGTCCTCAAGGAGAAGCGGGCGACTTAGGCATATCGAGCAATTTCATTATCTTAGATCAAGGTAACTTGACTGCTGAAGCAGGGCAAAGCGGAACAACTGATGGAACAAATATTCTGCTCCAAGGATTAGATTTCTTGCTTCTGCGTAATGGTAGTCTAATTTCAGCTCAGGCCTTTGAAGATGCCGACGGAGGTAATATTACCATTGATGCTGAGTCTGGTTTTGTGGTTGGACCTTCTACTGAGAATAGTGACATTATCGCTAATGCCGATCGAGGAAACGGGGGGAATGTATCCATTACAACTGCAGGATTATTCGGTCTAGAAGAACGCGAACAACGAACACCCTTGAGCGACATTATAGTCAGTTCTAACTTTGGACTAGATGGTTCATTTATTCTTGAGTCACTTGGCATAGATCCCAGCCGTGGTCTATCAGATTTAACAGAAGAGACCTCTGAAACAGAAGTCTCTCAAGACTGCTTAATAGCTAGTAATCAAGACGCGGTTGGATTCTTTGAAGCTGGCTTAGAAGGTATTCCAACGCAAGTCGAAGAGATTTTTTCTGCTGATCTCATTAGTGATGACTGGTTATCACTAAATCCGCAAGACACAGCTCCTGAGAATTTAGAGGCTATTTCTAAGCCAAGCTCTACTGAATCGACTCAAATAACACCAGTAACACGTTCATTCTGCTATGGAAATTAGGCTTAAAGAATTAGTTCCACGCTTCCTTTTACTCTACCTGAAAGTGTCTGTTTTTGGGGCTTGTTTAATGGTCACTTCCTCAAAAGCCCAATCGACTAATTCTCTTCCACCTGAACAAGATGCGGCTCCATCTGTTCCGATTTTGCCTATTGAGCAGGAGGAAAATATTCCTGAGTTCCTCGAAGATAACTTGCTAGATCCTATTCCCTTTCAAATTAACACGCTCGATGAAACCTTGGATGATCTTTATATTAAGGTTACTGGGATTGAATATGTAGGTTTTGACCCTGAACAAGAGTGCGGCGAAGCCAATAGTCCTCGACAAGTGGATGAAATTAGCGCTGAAGATTTAGTCCAAGTGGTAAATGAGCATTTACTTGAAGTTGCTAGTAGACCGAATAACACACTTAATAGTGAGTCATTAAATCCTCAGTTGTCAGGTAGACAGCTCATTGAAATAGCAGTCAAAGTAACGGAGGTTTATCATAAGGCTGGCTATGAAACATCTAGTGCTCTTGTCTGCATTCCTAAAGAAACATCTGAGGCAGGCGAAGGTCCTATTAAAGTGAGTGTAATTGAGGGAACTTTAAGTGAATCTCCTAGATTAGTATCAGTGGTTGAGGATGACTCTGGTGTCTTCAAACCCAATGATTCAGGACGGCTCAGTCAAAATTACATTGAGTCTCGTTTGGGGGTAGAGGTTGATCAACCTCTCAATGTAAAACTCCTAAAAGAAAACTTGCAGTTGCTTCTGCGTGATCCTCTCCTCAGAAGTATTAGAGCTCGATTAAGTGCAGATTCTATCCCTGGTCAATCTATTTTGGAAATAGACTATGAAGAAGCGCCATCTTTTCGTGCAGCATTGATTTTTGATAATGCTCGTTCGCCCAGTATTAGTACTTTTCAACAACAATTAGTTTTGAGTGAGAATAACCTATTCGGCATCGGTGATAGCCTTGCCGTTGGTTACTCTAATACTTCTGGTAGTGATAGTCTTAATGCTAGTTATGCAATTCCTTTGAACTCTCAAAATGGAACATTTACAGCTAGTATTGGTGATTTATCCAGTGGTGTTATTGAATCACCATTTGACGATATAGATAATGATGGTTCTGGGCCGGATATTGAATCTGATTCTCAAACTTACGAGTTGGAGCTACGTCAGCCGATTGTTCGATCTATTAGGTTATCGGAACCCGATGCCCCTAACAAGTCATCCATTTTTACTGAATTTGCTTTAGGACTCAATTTATCAGTTCAGGATAGCAAAACTACCCTGCTAGATTTTCCCTTTCCTCGACCAGGTGCTGATGAGGATGGGCGTATTCGTAACGTAGCTCTACGCTTTTCTCAAGAATGGTTTCAGCAAAGTGCCATGTCAGGGATTGCGTTACGCTCGGAATTTAGTCTAGGTTTAGGTGTATTGAACGCTACAGTCAATGAGCAGATTGTTGAGGTTGAGCCAATTCCAGATAGTCGCTATTTTGCCTGGCGGGGACAAGCGCAATGGGTTAGACGTTTAGATCCTGAAAATCAGTATAGGCTCTTTCTATTAAGACTAAATACTCAGTTAGCTGATCAAGCACTTTTATCTTCAGAGCAATTCTCCTTGGGTGGAGTTACAAGTGGGCGTGGTTACCGACAAGACTCTGTATTAACAGATAATGGGCTATTTGCATCTGCAGAAGTGCGTTGGCCAATTTTTCAAGAGGAGGATACTGTAATTTTAGTGACACCTTTTATTGATGCTGGGATCGGTTGGAATAGTGCTGATAGAACTCAACCTGAGTTTAATGGCATAGCATCAGTCGGTCTTGGCTTGCAATTGTTTCAGGGAGATGATTTTACAGCACAAGTTGATTGGGGTATTCCAATTATTAATGATGTATCAGGGGGAGAAACATGGCAAGAAAGCGGTATACATTTCTCATTAAGGTATACACCAGATTTCGACCTTTTCTAAGATTTATTTATAGTTGTCTTTCTCCTGTATGGAAGCGTTGTTTCACGATAGGCTTATGCCTTTTGACAATGCTGTTTATAGTGAGTTCTTCTGCCGCATTTTCTCAGGAGTCAATTGTTAATAATGTATTTGAAAATTCTATTGTAGAGGCAAGACAAGCAGAGGTCCTTCATAGTCGTCAGCAATATCAGGTAGCTATTAAACACTTAAATATAGCTATTGAAGGATTCAGAACGTCTGCTAATGATTTAGCCTTAGCTGAATACTATCTAGCGGCTTCTTTGACGAATCTAGGACGTTTAGAATTTGCGCTAGGGCAACATGCAGATTCTTTGCAGCACTGGAAGGAGGCGATTACCTTATTTGATAAGTCAGAAGATTACCAGAATGAGAAACGTCTGGCCCTGGTCTATACATCTAGGGCTTATCTGGAATTAGGACTGTTTCGTCGTGCTTGTGGAGCCGTGGGAGAAGTAATTGGTTATGAGGACATAACGTGTGATCAGTTAACAGTTGAATCTGAAGATGATGATAATTCGAAGTTGAATCAGGTGATTGGTCGGTTGCAGAATCAAGATAATCCTAAAATTCAAGTACTCGGATTACAGAGCTTAGGAGATATTTTAAGAGCAAACGGTGACTTGAGTGAATCTCTTCAGGTTTTGAAAACTGCTTCTAAGGAGATTACTGATCTTCGAACAGATCCAGATTCAGACATGTCTCTAGATTACCAGTCTATTGTTCTTCAGCTTAGCTTAGGAAATACCTATTATGCTTTAGGAAACCTAGAAAGAGATCGACAATCATTACCTATATATGATTACCAGCCTTGGCGTTTTATAGAAACAGATGATGTAATTGACTTTCAACTTTGCAAGGATTCAGAGAGTGAGCCATCGTGCTATGAAAGGGCTATTGATGTTTATAAATCTGTTAGTGAAAAGGCAACTGACTCACTAAGACGCCGCACTCAACTAAATCTTCTCAGCCTTTTAATTGATGCTAGACAATATGAAGAAGCCTACGGTTTGTTGCCTGATATAGACTTATTTCAGTCTTTTATTTTAGAGGAACCTTCTGTAGCCACAGAGCAGTCACAACCAACCAACCAGGCAAATATCTATGCACAAATTCAGTTATCTAAGAGCATTGCACTTTTAAAGCAGTGGGATTATTTGAAAAATTCTAAAAAAGATTCTCTTAATGAGGATTTCATTTCATGGAAGCAACTAATTCAAAAATTAGAACAGCTATCTCAATCTCTGGAGAAAGTCTCAGGTAATGAAGCAAGTCTTTCAAACTTGCGTGCCAGGTCGTATGTCTTAGGTAATTTAGGAAGTCTTTATGAACTCTGTAGTTTGCCTGACATAGTGGATGAGGATTGGGAAAATTCTTGTAAATACGAGTTAACCGACCAAGCGTTGTCAAGAAAAAAAGCTAAACAGTTTACTGAGAAAGCTTTATTATTGGCTCAACCAGGCGATTTTCCTGATATTGCTTATCAGTGGCAGTGGCAGTTGGGGCGTTTGGCAGCAGTTAATCAGAATCAAGATGATGCTATTGAAAATTATAAAATTGCTGTCGAGAGTTTAAGTCTTGCACGAAAGAATGTTCGTGCAATCAATATAGATGCAAAATTTTCATTTCGAGATAATTTAGAGCCTGTCTATCGTCAACTTATTGACTTGCTGTTAAAACGTAAATCTTTAGGTGATGCTAAGTCTGCTATTGATTATATTGAAAGTCTAAAAGTGGCTGAGCTTGAGAATTTACTTGAGTGTAAGTTTGAAAGTAATAAAACAGAATCACTGGATGTTATTCTTGAAAGGGATAAATCGAAAACAATATTGATTTATTATATGATTCTAAAAGATAGAGTAGAAATAATCACAAGTTCTCAAGGAGAATCACCGGAGACTTACGCGACTTACTCGCCAGAATACGTATCACGAGATGAACTCCAAAAAACTGTGAAGGATTTCAAGAAGTTTTTACTACAACCTAGTCCTGACATAGATATAGAAAAAAAGGTTGAGCAAATTGGAAGTAAACTGTATAAGATACTTATTCAACCAATTGAAGAATCACCTACGCTTGAGTTTGGCTCTGTCAGAACTCTAGTGTGTGTTCTTGATGCTCCTATTCGAAAAATACCGATTGGAGCACTGTATAGCAAAGGAAAATATTTAATCCAAGAAAAGGCCATTGCTATAGCCACGGGTTTGGAGTTACCTTTATCACAGAGAAGAAAACGTCTGACTGTTTTGTTAGGAAGGCAAAATATGCCTCCTAATGATGAGCCCGAGAGCAGTTTTTGGCAGATTGACGGAGTTAAGACAGAAACCAATAAAATTCAGACAGTTATTCAAAACTCTGAGTTTGCTACATCTAAGCTTCTTGATGAAAACATTCTAAGTAAAGAACTACTCACAGAACAAATAAATAGCTCTCTTTATAATGTGGTACATCTAGCTACACACGGGAAATTTAGCTCTGATCCTGAAGATACTTATATTGTTACTAAGCCTGATCAGAAAATTACTTTACGTGAATTTGATGATGTATTTCGGGTGAGTGGGGATAGCAGTATTGAACTCCTAATCCTTAGTGGATGTCAGACTGTTAAAAATGATAGAAGAGCGATTCTAGGGTTGTCTGGGTTAACAGTGCGATCAGGAGTTCGTTCTAGTGTTGGTACTCTGTGGCAAGTGGAAGATCATCAAGTGCCTAAATTTATGGAATTGTTTTATATGAATTTAGTCAGTCCATCTTCATCCTTTCGCAGAGCAGAAGCACTTCAGTCAGCGCAAAAATATTTGATAGAGGAGAAAAAAGAAGCTCCTGTCAACTGGGCTCCTTATGTTTTGGTAGGGAATTGGCAGGAGATCATTAATTTCTAGTCTTCTATCAATATAGGCTCAACAAGGTCAATCGCTATTGAACTTAGCTTCAAGTCAGTTAAGAAGCTTACCCACATCTGATGGCTCTCATTACGAGGTGCTTCTTGATAAAGGAAGAATAAGCTGGTCAAAGTTTCATGTAAGATCCCTTTTGCTGCATAGTCATCCACAATGCCGTGATTGAATGAACTGTTAATGCCATCAAAATGCTCGATTCTTTGTATCCATGCTTCCGCATACATAGGTGGTTCATCTTCTTCACATGGAATGGAAACAATCCATTTGTATTTTGTATCTAGTTCTAAAGATTTTTGGTCTTGTGGAAGTCGAAAACCCACTATGGATGGTGTCGTATTTATTGGAATAAAAATCTGACGGTTTACGTGAGACCTTCTTTCTTCATCTTGAATGCGAAAAGATATTTCATTAATCTCTGAAGGTAAGTCAGGAATATAAAACCAAAATACAGGATGTGTCTCGAATGTCAATCCTATGTCGCTTTGCATTCTTGGCTGTGCTCCAACCTCGTCCTCTGAAGGTACCATTGCAACGATGGGAAACCTTATATCCTCACATCTCCCCCGCCTTCCAAGAGCTGTCTCTGTATCGGGATCCACTCCACGATCAGGTGGATTCCAAACAATCCTTCTTTTATTTTGAGAATTATTAGATACAGATGCATCAAACTTCAATAGCGATTGCCCTAAAGTATTAGACTTAACTTTAAAGTTGTTCAGGACACTAGATCGGGATAAAGTGAATGTTTCTAACATTGTAGACTTCAATGAAAAGTAATTCATACTCTTGAAGATATCTAAAACCACTAATTTCCGATCTGAAAGACGAACATGTTTGGGCGAAAAATGCGTCATTAATAATTGGGTAAGTGCAATAGCGAATATACAAGCTAAACTCTTACTAACCAGATTTTTTTTTGACATAGTTGCACCTGATTTATCTTTGATTAGTTCATGAACTAGCGACGATACTTAACTACTACAAAAAAGAGCAGTGTAGCTGCAAGAAATGCTAGAAAAGTTGGCACGAAAGGCAACCATATGCCTTTAACAAGAGCTAAGTAAGAGATGGCAGTATTTAGTATAATTGCACCTCCAATTATACTAATAGGAACTAGCCGTGAAATTCTTTTCGAAGAAATCCAAGCTGCAAAACTCCCAAAAAATGCCCAAATCCAAATCCAAATTCCTTCAACATACGGGGATAGTGGAGATAAGAGTGGTCGGCCATCTAATACATGGCTTAAAAACTGACTAACTACATGAGCATGGATAATTACTCCTGGCTCGCGCTTATCTTCTCTCATTTCTCTATATGGAACAAAATGAAAATCACCAGCATCTGAGTTTGTATTGCCAATTAAAACAACTTTGCCTTTTACCAAATTAGGATCAATGTCATTATTTTTCAGTACATTAGACAGGGATATTATTGGAGCGATTTGCTCAGTCGCACGGTAGTTTATTAAAAACTGATGGCCGCGATCATCCATTCCTTGATAACCTCCGGCCTGCTTCTTTGTTAGATGATTCAATTTTATATCACCGGCTAGTATGTGATCTCCACTAAAAGTTATCGATATATCTTTGCTGTTGAGGAAATATCCAATCATCTGGAAAGCCAAAGATGTGGGAGTTGAACATTCACGGTTATTACCACGTTCTCCTTTTGCTAATAAATATCGGCGAATGACGGTTTCATCATACCGTTTTTCAAAGAAGTTAATGAGTTGATCGGAAACATTAACAAAACCAAAATATCTAGGATCAATGCCTTCAGGAATGCTAGCCCCAGCAAGTTCTGAGTTCTTATGATACTTACAAACAGGTACTACAAGAGAAGAATCATTGATGTAGGTGATCAATTTTTCATGTGTTGATATATCGCCTGATGGCTTATCTCTGAATACATCTAATCCGATAATTACCGGCTCATACGACCCCACTTTTTTAAGGGCTTTTAGTATTGTTTCATCTTTAATAGGCCATCCTTTCTCGTTGACGATATCATCATCATTGATTTCAATAATCAGGAGTCGTTCATCAATATCCTCGGGAGAGAGTACTATTCGCATTTGCATAAAATAGTCTAAGCTAGTAAGCTCTAGATCTTGCAATAGCGACACGGAACGTACTCCAAGGATTAGAAAAAAGATAAGTAAACTAACAGATAAAGCATGGTTCAGTCTGATTCTAGAAGAAGAGAGGGAAGTGCGTGGAAGCATTTCCCCAATCTTCATAGGCCAGGTAGGGATGTCATAAGCAGGATTACAAAAAACAACTGGTAACCAGCTAGAACCAGGAAAATCAGAAAAAATCTCTAGAGATTCTTGAGCTTTGCGAACAGCAATATGTAAAGAATCACCACTTGAATAATTTTCCAAAAAATCTGCAAGAAATCGATGGGCTACTATATCAGGCAAAGCCTCTTGCATAACAATTACAACTGGGATATTGAGATCAACTAAATCTCTTGCAAGCCATAATGCATTGCAAGAGTTAAATATAGCAATTTTTAGACCTCTTGAAACAGCTTCTCCAATTGCCAGCTTAAACTGATCGACTACAAGACTCTCTTCTTGATTAATAAATATCTTATCTCCCCAGCTGTGGCCAGCAAAGAAGAAAATATCCCATCCTTTTTTATTCCGAAGTTGGCTGATTAACTCTGCTGAAGTTAAAGGCTTTTTAGAAAATTTTCTTGTCTGAAACACTCTTAACTGACTCAGTTTTTTTTTCAAAACTGAGAGTTTCTGAGGGATATGACCTATAAAGCAAGGGTCGGCACCTCTTGAACGCAACTTTCGAAGGATTTTTCTATCTACTTCAAGGTCTATGTTGCTGCTATCCCCAAAAGCAGCTAATATTCTAGGCTTTGTACGGCTCGAAATCATATTAGATTCTCGATACGCATTTGAAGTACAAAAGCTTACTCCTACGTTTCTATACCTCTTCAATAAATCCCAAGAATACCAAGGTAGTTTCCAGATAAAGGGTTCTTGTGACTGAATGACTAACCGTGTAGTATTAGGTGCCTGGGCAAATTCTTCTCTAATTATTTCTCGAATCCTTAGCCAGTCTCTATCTACTGTTTTATTAAGCCAATTATTAGTTTCTCCTTCTAAACTTTGGAGAAGTTTGAGACATGCTGTTGATCCTTCAGTGAGCGATTCATTCTCGACTACTGAATCAACTCCATAAATATCCGAGACTTGTGATGTGCGAGAAAACTGTCTTGCATCTTCAGCTAGAATTCGAAAAGATTCTGACCAAGCAACTAGCATATATCTAAGTTGCTCATTATAAGGCAGTCTACCTTGGATTCTGGCAGTTTTTGGCAATCCATTTTCCTGCCAAATCTGTAACCAAGCATCAAAGCCTTGATCAAAATTTCCAGCATCTATTTCTAGAAAAACTGTTTTAACCATACTAGCCTTAACCCAAAAGATGCACCTTGATTATTAAGTAATGAAGTCATCAAGCAATAAAAAACTCACTGACTTTAGTATCACCCAATGCAACCTCAACTTGAAAGCACGTTCCTATTTTAGGATTAAAGCGCAATTGAATGCATTTATCTAAACCTTTATGCCCACTATCAGTACTTACTGGTCCCCTAGCTTCAGCCAAAAGCCCCTTGATAGGCTCTCCTAATTCTGATACGACACGAAGCTGTAAGCTCGGAGGCAAAAAGCTCGATTTGTCCTCCGTCTCCACTCTCAAAGAAACACCTAACCTATCGTCTTCCTTAGGCAAAAGAGCCACTACCAGAGCCAATTTCTCATTAAGCCTAAAGCCCATATCAATGACTCTGACCTTTCGAGTTCCTGCCTGGGGGTGCTGAGGCATAACGCTACCCAAGCTTAAGGCTGCTTGCCAACGCGTTCTTTCGGTGCGAGCATTACTGACAAGCTCTGCAAGTGCCTCAGCCACAAATGAATTACCAACAGCAATCTTCCCCAATACCCCAGCAGCATGGCAGCGTGTATCCTCTGAATTCCTCTCCTCTAAAAGAGGTAGAATATCTTTGATCGTTTCATGGGAAGTAGCTTGATTGCCTGGCTTATAACGAGAGTAAGCATTTCTCACAGCTGGTCTCAAAGTAGAAAAGAACTCTTCGTAGGTTTGCCAAACTTCATTGATAAGTGTTTGACCTTTTCCACTTAGTGGTTTCAACCAGTCCTGTAAATTTTGGCAGGTTTCAGTAGCTGTAGATGTTGTTGTTGCTATAATAGATTCACACGTCGGTGTAGGCACTGAGGATGATTTTCTAGCCAAACGCTTTTCAAATAGTTCTTGCCTTAAAGTTTCGTTTTCTAGAATCGCAGCCCACAACTTAAACGGAATATCTGTCTGTAATCTTGGCGAATAAAGCTGAGGGTTACTCAACTGGTACAAAAATTGCTTTTCTTCTCGTTCGGTTAAAGTCGCCAATTCCTCAATATTTTTGTGTATACATAAACCTTGGGCATATTGCATAACTGACAGATCTTCAATTAAATCTTTAGCAGGCAAACTATAGCTATGTGCTTTCTGATTAAGTTGCCCGCTATATCTCAATTGAGAATGCGTTGTGAAACCATGAATATTGAGCACATCTTCATCGTTTTCAATTGAGCCTATACTCAGAAAAATATAATAATCTCCTGCCCAGGAAGGAATATCCACCCATTCTTGAGGGACTTTGATTTTTATTTCATCTTCAATATCAATAGGAACAAGCACAACTTTGAACTGTCTAAACTCTATATTGGAGCCATTTACAAATTCCCAAATAGTGAGTAGCTCACTTTCTCTTTCCCTATCTAAGGTATTCGTTACATTCTGTTCTTGTAAAAGCTCCTTTAAATAAGGACTCAGAGTATGCAAACAGATAAAATTTATAAAGGCGTCATAACGTGTCACTGGATTAGAACAAGAATTAGCTTGTTCTCGTGCACGTACCTTAAGGTCGTTGGGAATAGATAGGTATTGTCGCATGGGATTAGCTGTGAATACAGTCGCGTTTTGGTAAGTCATTGTTGCCCCCTTTGCATATATCTCAATAGGTAGGATGATTTACTTGAAGTCAAGTCACCATCACCTCTGAAATTCAATCTTCCATAACATAAGCATCTAGAACAACATCGATTTGTTGACTAGAGAAGTCAGAGCGTAAATTTAGGTTGTATTTTGATAGAATGTCATCTTTCTTAGCCTGATAATATTTTTTGACTTCGCCTTTGCTATATTTTTGAAGCAAAGCTTCTATTTCCTTTAGTAAGGCTTGAGTTAATTTATTGTGAGCTTGATTGATAAGGTGAGAAACCTTATCGATGGTATGGTCAAGTTGACTGGCAATTTTTTGTTTTGTTAAATTCTGTCCATATCTCAGACGGAGGACTGTCTTGAGTTCAGGATCCAGTACTTTGAAAACTTTGACTAAAGAAGTCTCAAGAAAACAGGAATCATTTGGTGCTCCATAGCTCTGATTCAACCAATTTTGGACCCAAGGAACACTCCACATAGCAGGGTTACTAATTTCTTTAATAGCATTAATAAGCCTTAAGCGCTCACGTCCAATATTTCTACTTACGGTAGCTTGATCAATCTTTAAATAATGCCTTATATCAGTTTGAGTCCACCCAAATCCGTAGTACAGCATTAATATCTTTTTATTGCGTGGAGAAGCAATTGCTTGTTCCCAAGTTAATATCTTCTCTGCCACAAATTTACTGTAAGTATTCTCTTCTTGGACAATTAAACCATCAGATCGATTCTCATCATCACGATACTCTTTTTGACACTCAAAAAACTCATAGTTATCTGTAAGGATAGGAGTCCTTAGTTTTTGATAAGAGTTTAAGGCATCAATGCACTCTTCTAACCACTGACGGAGGTCTGATGCTGTTGGGGTTAAGGGATACTCAGAAACTGCATGTGGTGCTGTAGGAAGCTCTTTCTCTGAGTTGTAACTACTCAGAATTTGTTTAATATCATTATCACTAGGTACTGGCCAACCCTTTTTTAACCGATAAACTCTCCTAAAATATTTCCGGGCGAACAAGTAACACGATATTTTGGGCTCTTGTAATCCTACCGATTGCAAAGCTTCTCGGAGTTCCTGTTCTCCTTTATCATGGAGAGCCTTCCATCTTGATATCCTTTTATTTCCAGTTTTTTCGAGTACCTCTCGCTCCACAGCTAGCCGCACATATGTTGCTAAGCTAGCACCCTTTTCAGGATTATATCGATTGAGCAATCCCGTAAGTTTTTGAGGCTGATAACAAAGTCTGCACTCAGAAAAATAATCATCCCAAGGAAATTTGCCATATTCTTCAAATAGTTTCTTGGAACACCAATATCCTAACTCTTCGAAGAATGCTGTCAGATGACCTAAAGCTAAGTCCTGATAATTCTCAAACTCCCATTCTCTAGCATTTCGCATACCAAGTGCAGTACTTACCCAGAATTTGAGCCAGACTTTGTCTGCATTATTATCATCAGAGCTAGCAATTTCCAACTGACCCTGGTGCTGTTTGTAGAGTTCAAAGTTGCGCTTTAATACATTTTCAGGTTTCCAGATTAGTTGCCCTTTTTCTCCATAGCTTAAGAAATGTGAAAATTTTTCATCAGTCTCTCGACCAGGCATATAAGGAATTCTTTGAAGAACATTCATACAGCACCTTCTGGGACATACAGGGATGAAACGCCTTTAGAAGTTTTTTTCTAAAGACACTTGGAATAAGCTACTGTGACATGATCTAGTGGCCATCAGCCTTTGAAATCTGAACTACTTATCTATTGGGGACAATCCAATATAAATATGCATCTCAACTAAAAATTAGGCAATTTAGGCAAATCCAGAAACTTTTGTAGTATATAGGAACTAATTTGAGTCTGCATTGATGGTCCTATTCAAATAAGGCTTGGTTGGCTCAAGATGCATCTTATAGATAGAAAATGCTGTGTACGCAAAAGGTCCGCCATACTCTCTTGCTTATCAGCTATTCCCCGTAGAGAAAGTTGAATTTGCCACAGACATTCGCTGCATATTATTTAAGCTCTTCACCCAATATGCTAAGTACTGTATTCGTTGTCGGTGAGTTTGTCTTCATCTCATGACACTTAGACAACTTAAGGACTCATGTTCAATACGTGATAACTTTTGTTTTGTATATTTTTGAAAACTTTCAACTTAAAGATTGATTGGAGCCTATCGAAACGATTTGCTATTTTTCTGAAAACTTGATTTCAAAGGTTACAAGGAATATAGATTCACGCAGGAAAGCTTTAAAGTCTGACTCTTTGGTTGAAAAGTGCACATGCTGTTATAAGCACGTTAGCAATCACAAAGTCGATTTCCTTCTATATGACTACAAAGAAGGATTTTTCATTAACTTGCATATTTAGATCTATCTTTGTCCAATAGATAAAGCAAAGTTGATGATTGATAACTGTACTAGAACAATAAAGGGCCAGATAGGAAAACGCCTTAAAAATCCTATTGGACAAGGGCTATTTCATACGGTTAATCATCTGTCGGTATAGGGAAAATTTGCTTGACTGCAAATTCATATTTGAAGAGACTCTTCCCAATAGCATGAGTAGACTTCATAAGTTAATAAGGTCAAAAAGTTTAAGAGCTTAATGATAGCCATTCTTTAACAGATTCCTATAGAAGGCTCAATAGCAATTACTCGCTATGAAGCATGTTCTCATTAAGTAAAGATAGGAGGTTTGAAATGTACAACCACAATTTTTTTCAAGCAGCAGTATCAAGTTTAGCGTCAATTCTTGTTTTAATGCCGTCTAATGCTTTTGCAAAGTCTCCTAGTATTCGTACTCGTGTAGAGGGCAATGGTGCTTCTAACATAAGGCAATGTTTGAGAAGAGCAGCCAATGCTGTTGATCAAGCAGGTTTTACTATTGAAGACATCGATAGTGATGATGTTGAGGGATTTAACGGTGACTATGCAACAGAAGTTATATGTATGAGCGACTTAGTCTTAGTCTTAGTTATAGTTTCTGGCCCTTCCAACTCTCAAGCAGGTGTTCTTAGAGATGCTATAGCTTCTCGTCTTTAGGAAATATCTTATAGCTTAAATATCTTAAAGATTGGTCTTGCTGCTGGAAAGATAACTAAGAGGGAAATTTGTGATAGTTCATCTGATATGCAGCTATCTATTCCTTTCCGATATCTCAAAAAAATAAGATCAAGGTTCAGCAAGACTTGTGAAACAAGGTTGCCATTTATCGTTATTTTGGATTTGATGACAATGCTAAAAATAAGGACAATAAAATCTGTTTCAAAATCTTTTTGTGTTGGAGTAGGTTTTATTTCAATTTTTGCAGGCTCTGCCTATGGGCGAATAAGCTTAGAAGGCAGCACACTTTGGGATTTGGATCGGCGAGGAAATGGAAGTGGATACTCAATTTTAGAAATCACTCATGAAAATTGTAGTAATAATAGCCTGATTTACAGAGCAACAAATGGCAACTGGATGATTCCCTACGCTCAAGCGGGTGCTATCATACCCGTTAGTTCATCAAACATACGATGATGGTGTAGTGGAACAAAAGAGCGTACTGGTTGTGCAAGTGAGACCCAGAATCTCTGGATTCGTCGAAGTTCTGGAAGACGGTTTACAGTATATTGCCTTGGAGCCAATACATTAGGCCGACAAGTATCTCATTAATAAAGAAGATAACTGCATGGCTACGGGATAGTAGCTATAGAGTTCGCGAAATTTAAGACTCTAATTTCCCCTTTGAATTAGAGGGCACCTCGATTTATTTGGATTCTGTTAAAAATGTGAACGGGGTTCCAAATGTTTCAGCCTTTTATACAGCGAGATAAACAATTAATCGAGGTGCCCTAGAGAGGTTGAAATATTATGCCCATTTATTTTCAACAACTCTAATCCTATTGTTGAAACATCGCGTCCAAGAAAGTAAAGGAAGGTCAGTATTATGCAAGCCAAAATATTGGGTAATGTTACATGGCAAGATGCTGATGGTCAGTTCCATCCAGCTAGAGGAATTCTAGTTGAGCTTTTGCCAAATGGAGAAATATCACCTGATTCTAGAGAAGAAAACATCAAAACGACAGATGTAGAAGGAAACTATGAGTTTGACGTAGAAATTGACAAACCTTATAAGATACGGGCGTATGCTGCTGGTAATCAGCATACTATTGCCGAAAGTGATGGGAAAATATACTCAATTGATAGTGAAGACCTTATCATCAGTGATGATACCGATCCAATACTACTGAACTTCACAAGTATCCAAAACAATACTCCTGAGTCTGAAGCTTTTTCTGTTACGGATGCTCTTTATACTGCCGAGCTTTTTTCAGATAAGGTGTTTCAAGGTTCAGATAAGATCACAGTCGTCTTATCTGAAACAAATTCAAGGACAGCCTATGCAGAAGGAGTCATCTATTTACAGCCCGGCTATGCTAACTCTTGGGATGTTATTCATCATGAGTATGGACATTTTATTGCAGATTCTTTCGCTCTAGATGGTTTGCCAGACCACGATTTTGATAAGAACCACAGTCCATTAGAAAGTAGTATTTTTAGCGGATCTCCTCCAAGAAATAAGCTAGAAGGAATTGCTCTCGCTTGGTCAGAAGGACTTGCTACTTATTTAGCACTAGCAGCTCAGGATATAACGGCTGAATCAAGAAACTCACTAATTCAAGGAAAATTTAATTACGACTCAAGGTACCTTTCAGATCCTACAGATACTGCAAGGAATTATTCCCTTGATCTAGAGGCTAGTTCTACATCTAATCTCGGAGAAGGGCATGAGATAGCCGTTGCTAGAGCCCTTTGGGACATTGCAGATGATAACAATGAGCCACATGATCAAATTAGCCTAGGTCATGAGGGCTTAATCAAGATTTTGGCAAGTGGCTTGTCTACAAAATTACCAGGTGTAGTCACCTTAAATGATCTTTGGACATACTTTAGAAATCAATATGAAGCTAGCGATCCTGCTGAATTGATTAAGTATGGAGCAATTTTTGAAGAGTATAGTATTGCTCCACGCCCTCAAGCTATTCAGGAAAGCCTATTGGATAGTTCTTTACCCCCAACTTTTCAGTGGGAGCCTGGAAATCAAGGTAATGGTAATGCTAATGATGAGTTCAAGGTATACGTTTTCAATAGTGATTTTTCAGATCACCTCGAAAGCTCATTATTGAATGGACAGTTGGAATGGACACCTGATACTTCTAGCTGGCAGTCTTTTATCAATCAAAGTGAGATTAATGGCCTTGATAGCATCTTCCATCTAGTTGTTGCTGGTAGTGACCAAAAGAACGCACAGGATAATTCTCTATCCGTTTCTGAACAAACTGGACCATATTGGAGTGGTTCCCGCTCCTTTGAAGTAAACAGTGCTGACGACTCTGATCAGCCTTCAGGACCTATTCTGACAAGAAATCTGGGCCTTTTAGCCTCTTCTATAAGACCCCTTCTACAGAGTATCAAACAAGCAGTCGCTTCTCAGGTATTAGATCAACTGCCCATTCTTGGAGGACTGAGTTTAGCACCTTTTGCTGAAGAATTCATTTCTAATGAGCTAGAGCAACGAGTCTTTGATGAACTAAATGCTCTTGAGAATGCCACAGTAGAAGATATTCAACAAGCTCTCTTCGGTGCTTTAGGACCTAATGGATTTAACTTGTTGCTAGATCTGGATGAGGACGGCCAAGTTCAACTTGACGACATTCAAATTTCTCAAGATGCTAGCAGTATTGAATTTGTCTTTGAAGTAGGTAAAGTTATTCGTCAAACTCTTGAGCAGGAAACCAAGCTAGGTTTTCCGGCTTTCAACCTTGCTTTTGATGGAGGAATCTCGTCTGAGATAGATCTTAGTACAACGATTAGTTTTGGTGTAGACAACAGCAATTTTATCAACGGTACCCCAAACCCTGATGCATTCTTTATTAATACTGCCTTGAATAATGAGATTCAAGCAAAGATAAGTGGTGATTTTGCCGATGAAGCGAATAATTCATCTTCTTTTGAAGGTAGTTTAGGTTTTTTCAAAGTTGCTTTTGAAGATCGTGGCTCTAATCTAACAGGTCAATTTTCAGCAGATTTAACAAGTAGTGTTGCTGATGAAAAAGGACGGATCAGACTTTCAGATCTGGATCAGGGACTGACTACCAACGATCCATCACTTTCTGCGAGTGCAAATCTAAAGCTATTTGTAGATACTGCTTTACTGAACGGCATCATGCCTTCAATTGATACTGAATTGAATCTATTAGGCTGGGAATACAATAGCGATAGTTCTGCCTCTCTCGTGTTACCTGATGTAGAGTTTAAGAACCTAACTCTGGACTTAGGCAGCTTCATCGAACGGTTGGTAGGGAATATCTTTGAGCAAATCAACAAAGTAACAGATCCTTTAGACCCTATTATCGAACGTTTAAATAAGGATTTACCAGTTATCAAAGCTTCGTTGATAGAGTTAGCGCAGAAAGCAGCTAAGTCAGGACTTATATCAGGATATTTTGACAAATCTACTTTCGAGTTTATTGAGCAACTGGCTAACATCATTTCGATTATTGAAACCATTGATGATTTAGCCAATTCCGCAGGAGATATCGACTTAGGTGATTTCACAATCTCTCCAGAAGGAGGATTCGAGCAAACTCGTGAGTCCAGCTTTCCTAATTTGTTAGCTATTGAACCTACAGCAGAAGCAAATTCACCAGTACTCACAGATGGATTGAAGTCAACCTCTGCAAATCTCTCTGCACTCACACTAGCTCCTACCAATATATTAGATGGATCAGATAGTGATTTGTCTGGGCTTTTGGGAGACGATAGTCCATTTGACTTTCCTATTTTAGAGGATCCTTTTTCAATTTTAGGTTTACTTCTTGGCCAAGAAACCCCTGAACTGTTTACATACGAAACCCCAAAATTGAATTTTGGTTTTGACTTAAATGGGTTGGCTCCCATACCAGTGTTTGGACCAATCGTGCTTAGTTTTGGTGGTGGTGCTGGAGTAGGTGCTCAACTTAAATTTGGTTTCGACACAGTGGGCCTTAAAGCTTATCGAGACTCTGGCTTTAGTAATCCAGAACAGCTTCTTGATGGATTCTTTGTTAGCCGTCCTGGACCTTTTAACCAAGAAGGTATTCCAGAGGGAAATAATTTGTCTTTATTCGGTGAACTCACTGCCGCTGCTGCCGTAAATCTTGGCATTGCTGAAGTAGCTGCAGGTGGAGGGGTTCGTCTTACCCTAGGTTTAGATGCCGCTAACAGATCTTTACCAGAGACCGATCTCGAACACTACAAAGTGAGAGGTAGTACAATCGCTTCGGTACCTCCCTTATGTATTTTGGATCCGAACGGAGTCCTATCAGCGATTATTTTTGCTTCTTTCAAAATTGGCTTTGGCTTTTTTAGTATTACTAAGCGATTTGATTTAGCAAATATAAATATTATTGACTTCAGCCTTGGCTCTGGTGGTTGCGATTCTGATCAGTCTCACTATGATGTTGAGGATCCAGAACCTGATCCAGAAGTTGAAGCACAGCTTGCAGGACAGGGCATTATTAGCCGAAAAGGTACTGATGGAGATGATGTCATTACTTTAGAGGCTACAGAGGTTTATATCGTTGATGATCCTAAACGTAATGACCAAAATGCTGCTATCAACGCTGGTGAAAATATTCTTACAGGTCTTGATGAAGAACCTAAAGCTTACAAAGATGTACAGCTGGTTGTCATTAAGGCAGGAGCTGGTGATGACCGCATTGAATTTATCGATTCAGAAGAAAACGGTGAATTCTTTGGCACACTTACATCGGATATCATTGCCAGTGGTCAGCTGGAAGGCGGTTCTGGCAATGATGTAATTATTGGCGGTATGGGTATTGACTTTCTTAATGGTGGTGAAGGTGCAGATACACTAGATGGTATGGGTGGCGAGAACACTGCTGTTTATGCAAGTGATCCTGAAGGTGTAGTTGTAGATTTGGCTACAGGTGTTGCAACCGATGGCTATGGGAACATCGATACACTGCTCAATATTCGCAATGTTGAAGCTACGTCTAAGCGAGATATTTTAATTGCTCATCCCGAAGGTAGCATTCTCGACGCAGGTGATGGTGATGATGATTTGTTTGGTGGAATAGGTGATGACGTAATGTTGTCAGGAGCCGGAGCCGATTTCGTTGACGGGGCGGATGGTATCGATACTATTACCTATCTAGGGTCTAAGGCAGCTGTTTATGTCAACCTTTCTGGAGAAGATGTATTCATAATTTCACCCGCTGATGGAGCTGTTTCATTTCTTGCTGCAAACACTGGTTTTGGGGGAAATGCTGAAGGAGATCGTGTCTTCAATGTAGAAAATGTTCAGGGTTCTATCTTCGATGACACTTTAGTTGCTGCTGACATAAGCGATGGTGACATCAACATAGATGGCCTTTCTGGTAATGACTTAATTATTGCAGGTGCTGCTGCTCAGATAATGAACGGTAATCAAGGTAATGACTTGATTACCTACAGTCGTTCTCCAGACGGGGCAGATGTTAGTCTACGGCGGGGTAATGGACGATGTAATGGACATTACAAAGG
>ERZ1740070.648-NODE-648-length-23222-cov-14.721328_pt1 | contig 23222 bp, 22 predicted proteins | sample MGYA00581734_ERZ1740070 | MGnify/ENA primary metagenome ERZ1740070 (study PRJEB43018, sample SAMN04849744) | marine metagenome | isolation source: floating plastic debris | place: Pacific Ocean | collected 2008-09-01 | study: EMG produced TPA metagenomics...
ATTAAAAGCCTAAATCGAAGGGCGCTAAGAATTGAACTCAAATCTGATTCTGTGATTTTCAATGTAAAGTTTCATGTGAGATTCGAAGGAGCCACTAAAAAGGCATCCGCTGCTAATTTTAAGAAACTTGTTAAGAATTTTCAGACAGGTGTAGACATGGTTTGGAATCATAAAATAAGTCTGCTGGCACCTATGGCAGGTAAAAAATTCAATGTAGTTCCAGAGTTTGTGCATATAGATCAAAACGACCCCAGAGACCAAAATTTCTGGCTGATAACAGTGCGACCTACTAACTTAGGTGCACTAATATACAACGGTCAACCAATGGGTGGAGGAACAGGTATAGGTGGATTGCCTACTTCTGTTACGGACTCGAATGTCGATGGAGGAGTAATGAGTATTCCACCATCACATATTACTAATCCAGGTGTGTTGGGTCATGAGCTGTTGCATTTGTTTGGCTTAGTTGATCGTTACCTTACGCAGACAGTAATGACTCCTAAAGGCGAGGTGCGCGGAGTAGCCACAACCCCTACCAGGGGTAATCTAAATGGTAGAAAAGATCCATTAGGTAGTGAAGAATCTACTATTTTAAGAGAGGATGTTAATTTTTTGTTTCATCATCTGGGTGTGTATGCCGCAGAGAATACAAGAGATAGAAATGAAGCGCAAAGAGCAACTAGTGGAATGTCATTACCCATGGTATTGGAGGAGATTCATCGATTGGAGGGTATTATTAGAACAGGAAGAGATTCTAGTTCCTTGATTGAAATCAGGAAGGATTTCAATGATAAAATTAGTGACTCAGTTAACGACCTATAGCCAATGTCTTTATATTACTTATATGAAAATGATAGGTCTCTGATTAGCATAGCTACCTCTGTTGCTGATGAGGCATTACTGATTAATGGTGCCGTGTGTATTTATCATACATTTGAAATGGTTGGGAATGTTCCTGCCGGAAGCCCTGTAAGAAACATCCGTACTCCTATAGGCGGGACACCGGCAGGTTATACCCCTCGAGACCCTATTAGCGCCTCTAGCAACACTCAAGAGTATTCACCTTTTCTACAATTTGCTTTCCTTGTAGATCATACATGGGTGATTCATGTTACTATTGGTACCACCACGAATTTATCACGCGTCACTGGAACACCTATAAACTTTTTCTAATGGATAAAATACAATGTACGAAAAAAGACGGGGTATCGAAGTCGCTATTGATGCACTTTGATACTGTTTGGATCAATACTGGTCAAAAAACTAGTGAACTGTCTCAGAATATGAAATCCTCTTTAGAATCGGTAAAACCGATCATGAAAGCCAATTCTTCGGCACAGACACCGTCGATTCAGATGAAATGTGCTAAATGTGAGGAAGAAGAAAAATTGCAAATGAAACCTTCCATTCAAAGATCATCTACGGAGAGAAAGGAATATGCAGGCGACCATATTGGCCAAAAAATAAATAGCGCAAAAGGAAGAGGGAATGCCTTGCCTGATCATATAGGTCATGAAATAGGAAACAAAATTGGGGCTGATTTTAGTAGTGTGAAAGTGCATACTGATTCCAATGCTATTCAAATGAATAGAGAATTAGGGGCGAGAGCTTTTACGCATGGCAATGATATCTATTTTAATAGTGGTGAGTATAACCCGTCAAAATCAGAAGGAAAACATCTACTGGCACATGAGCTGACGCATGTGGTGCAACAGGGCTTTGCACAGCAAAAAATTCAAAGAAGTATTGGCGATGGCCATGATCTCACAGCCAATAGGTTTTCAGGCAACGAACGATTGGAAGCTGCGTACGACGATGAACGTTATATTCGCTTTGGGTCAAAGGGAGAACACGTAGTGAAGCTTCAAGAATCACTAGTTGAAATCGGTTATGACTTACCAAAATTTGGCGCTGATGGTATTTTGGGTAAAGAGACCTATTCAGCCGTAAAAACCTTTCAACGAGATTTTGGACTAGCCATCGATGGTATTGTCGGTCCAAAAACAATGGGAACCCTTGATAACATCTTTTCTGTACAACTCATGGATATGGAAGAGGAGGATGATCTTGAACCTATTGTTCTGGACGGTGATTCATCACAGGGGTTGACGGTTCCTGTAGGAGACGAGCCTTTGAGCAGCAAGGTGCAAAAAGAAGGGGGCGGAATTCAAGAATTTATTCAGACAAAACTGGATCCACCGCCAAAGAAACTAAAAAGACCACCGGCAATCGTCAAGATTACCATCGACCTTACAGCTCAGAATATCAAAACAAAATGGAGTGACAAGAGAGAAACAGGTCCTTATCATATATCTAGCGGCAAGGGGTGCCCTAACACAAAAGGAGATCCTTGTAAGAATCCAAAAAGATCGGATAAAGATACGTATTGTACACCAGCCGGGAAAGGATTCAAAGTCGAAGGTTTAGGAGGTGAAAAATATAAAAACCGCAACGGTGATTCTATGTCCTGGTATGTGGCATTCGTTGCTTCCAGGGGAATTGGCATTCATAATGCGCAACCCGTAACCGGAACTCCCAAATCTCACGGTTGCGTGCGTGTTGAAGAATCTGTAGCGAAAATGATCCATAACAACGTTACAACAAAAACGAAAATTGATGTTATAGGAAAAGCCCCTACAAAGAAGTATAAAAAGAGTAAAAAAGCTACCCAAAAAGGTTATCCCGGGTGTCCCTTACCTCCTACGAAGAAGAAAAAAAAGAAGAAAAAATAATTTAACCGACTTATAGTTTGAAGAACAGATTACTAGCTCCAAATGATAAATTCCTGCTTCATAAGAAACGACAACATCAAGTTCCTTCGAACTAATATTAGTCATTCAACAATCCATCAACTGTCTCATTAAACTCCTTCACAAACTGATCATAATAATGGCCGGTCCCCGGTCCGGTGAAACCGGTATGAATACGTTTTACTTCACCTTCGGCATCTAAGAATATGGTCGTTGGAAATGCTAATACATGATTTAACATAGGTAACGTCTTGGCTGCTGCTTCTTTGTCCTTAGTTCCTGCTATTAAATAGTTAAAATCAACACCTAGTTTATTCTTCATTTTTAGAACCCGGCCGCGGGCGTAGTTAAAATCAGGCTTGGCCTCGTATGCCAACCCCAGTATCTCTATACCCCGATCTTTATTTTCATCATACCACTTCTTTAAGAACTTGGTTTCATCCATACAATTGGGGCACCAGCTCCCGAAAATACTAATGATTAAAGGCTGACCTTGATAGTCGGAGAGTGAAACCATATCACCGTCAAGATTGGGAAATTCAAAGTCCAGACCGTCATAGCTCTCCTTTATGAAAGTGAGTGAATCAAGGTTTGGAAGTTCTGCATTTTCATCTCGTACGGCATACCAGGTTTCATGCCAGTGCGCGCCTGACCAGAAGTGACCTGCTATACTATCTTCTGAAACAGTGGTGGCGGTAAATAAAAAGGCATGGCCCCCATCGAAAGTGGTTAGCTTCATTTCTTCATCGCTGGCAGTTCCTTCAAGAAACCTGTAATCTCCGGTGGGCGTGAGAAAGGTGCCGGTCATTTTGTTATTCTCACTTCTAAAAATGCCAACAGCCTCGGTAGTATCACTGTCCTCGGCATGGATAAAAGTTACTCTCCACTTGCTGGAAAAAGTCTGTGAAGATGTCGTATTTCTAAAACGATCCGCATCATCGTGTACCGCCTCAAAAGACAAGGAATAGTCATCTTCATAATTCTTTGTCCAACTTCCTGAAATGCTGGTTTCGGTAATTTTCGCTGTGATATGGGCATCAAAGATGTGCATAGGCAGGTATAGTGAATCGCCCACAATCTTTCCTTCATCAATTTCTATACGCTCATCTGCATTTATAAGGTATACCCTGAGACCATTACTATTATTAATCTCGAAATTCATTGGTAATTCGTTACCTTGAATGGTGAGGACTCCCCGCCATATGCCATTTTTTAAAGTCAGCCTGTCAGAGGGCGTGCAGCTATAAAATCCAACTGCGAATAGAACAAATAATAGAGTTGAGGTTCTTTCGATCATTGCGAAGATAGAATGAAGTGGTAAAAAACGTAGGGGTATAACACAGCGAAAACGTACAGAAAGTTCAGCGTTTCTTAATATTCTCTATTTAAGATTTTCTTTTTTTCTGCGTCATACTCTTTCTGGGTAATTATACCTTCATCTAAAAGTTTCTTTAATTCCCTTAGTAGCTCGGCAATAGTCGGCTTCTCTATTTGGTTATTTTTAGATTTCATGGCACACCCTTCATAGTCAATATTGTATAGAAAGTGATTATGATCAATCTTTAGTACACCTTTTTCACTTATATCAGGTTTCCACCAAGCTCCGGTTGCACCATCAACGATTATACCCCAAGGTATAGGTATCCCATTTATTATGCCGGTCCATCCAAATAGTGTTCCTACAAAAGACCAACCTCTAAAGGTTCTTTTCTTGAATGACATAGTCTGTGTTTCACAGCCTTCCTCAGATATTTTGAAAACTACTTTATCCGCATTTTTTCTTGGAATTCGAACAGATGCTTCTCCGATTCCAATTGTTTGCCCTTGATATTCAATTTTTGCTCCACGATGATCCCTGACCATCACTTTTGCATTGTAATTGCTTCCACCAACAATAGTGGCACAACTTGAAAAAACACAAATGGCTGCTAAATAGCCGATAATACTTAAAATTCTCATTAATTCTAAAAGCTCAATTTAAAACAAGTTGCGAAGTTACTTTTTGAAGCTAATTTTAATAGGGTAAAAATGAAATTTTACTCAAATCTATGGTATCAGAGAATCCAACTAATGTCAAATGTTCACGGACCTAAAAATAATTGAATTAGCATCTGTTTTAGCCGGTCCGAGCGTTGGTCAATTCTTTGCAGAGTTGGGCGCTGAAGTAATCAAAATCGAAAATCCTAAAACAAAAGGTGACGTCACCAGAAGTTGGAAAGTTAAAGGTGAAGATAGCAGTGATAGATCAGCTTATTTTACAAGTACAAATTGGGGCAAAAAGTCGCTGACGCTGGATATAAGCCAAATCGAAGGGTTGAAGGTTTTGCACAGATTGGCAGTAGAAGCGGATATTGTAATTGCGAGCTATAAACCAGGAGACGCCAAAAAACTAAAGGTTGATTATGAGACGTTGAGTGGGAGAAACTCAAAACTAATTTACGGAGAGATAACGGGTTACGGAGCCGACATTAAAAGGGTCGGTTATGATGCTATCATTCAGGCAGAGTCAGGATTTATGTATATGAATGGACAAGCCGATGGCCCACCAACGAAGATGCCTGTAGCGCTGGTTGATGTATTGGCGGGTCATCATTTGAAGGAGGCAATTTTACTGGCGCTGATCCATCGCATGAAAACGGGAGAGGGTAGACACGTTTCGGTATCATTAATGGATGCAGCCATTAGCTCATTGGTGAATCAAGCTGCTAATTACCTCATAACAGGTGTGGATCCTAGACGAAAAGGTTCAATTCATCCCAATATTGCGCCTTACGGTGAGATCTTTGAAACGCGAGATGAAAAGCAACTGATATTGGCTGTCGGAAACAATAAACAATTCAATAAGCTTTGTAAAGTACTGGGCCTGCATCAACTCATAGAAGATAAGCTCTTCACTACTAGTCCATCGCGAGTCAAGAATAGGACGCTCCTGGGAGATCAGCTCAAATCAGAAATCAGCCAGGTTGAAAGTGATGTATTGATGAAAGAGTTAAATGCAAATCAGATTCCTGCAGGAATAATCACTTCCGTGGCTGATGCACTTGAGCATCAGGATATTGCAAGTATTAAGCTTCAAAGCAACGATTTATTGGGGCTGCGTGGGTTTGCTGCCTCTGGATTGGAAATTTCCTCCCACATTCTCCCACCGCCAGGTTTAGGTGAGCACAATAATGCTATTCTAACCCAAGAATTAGGCTTTAATACAAATGAAATCAAAGGATTAAGCGAAAGAGGTATCATCTAGCTCATTTTCCAAACTCACAGGATAAAACCGGTGGTTCTGTAAAATATGGCTAAACAGCCATCTAGGATGGTTCATATCACTGTTTTGGTAAAAAGTGTCGTAAAGTGGTAGAAAGTGGTTGATATTCCCAATATATAATATATATTTGTTTATTAGACTACGACTACGCAACCACTAATGACCTTTTTTACTAGTCAGTTCGAATGTAAGATTGATGCCAAGGGTAGGCTTGTGCTCCCGGCAAAGATCAAGAGCATTCTGCCGGAATCCTCTGGTAATGAGCTGGTTATAAGAGAAGGTTTTGAGCCGTGTCTCATCTTATACCCAATGGTAGAATACAAAAAGCTGTACTCTAAAATTGCGGGCCTAAATGAGTTTAATCCTGAGTACAGGAAAATTCAGAGGCAGTTCTTTAGTGGAAGTTCAATTGTGGAATTGGACAGTGCAGGTAGGTTTCTTATCCCTAAGCAAATGCAAGATTTTGCCGGTTTAGGAAAAGATGCTGTTGTAGTCGGAATGGGGAATAAAGTTGAGATATGGAGTCCTGAGAAATACAAAAAGTACTCTTTAGGCGATCCTGATGAATTTTCAACTTTAGCGCAGAAGTATTTGGATAATTAAGCTGCACGCTTGTGGCTACACGCTTCACGTTGTATGCGGATTTTATCTGATTGTTGGTAACTGGCTTCAAGCTTTTAGCCGCATGCTTCAAGCTTAAAGTATAGAAAAATGAATAGGATAATCGATTTGTAATGAGAGATTTTAAAAAATTGAGGATTTGGCAAAAGGGGTTTCAGTTGGCTGTGGCTACTTATAAACTTTCTGCTGAACTATCTGCTGAGGAGCGATTTGGTTTAAAGTCTCAAATTAATCGCGCTGCTGTTTCTATACCAAGTAATGTGGCTGAAGGAAGTGCTAGAAGTAGCGATAAAGCATATAAACAGTTCATTGAATATTCACTTGGTTCGGCTTATGAGCTTGAAACTCAGCTTTTGATTATAAAGGAGCTTGAGCTGATTCAAGGTGAAGATTTGGATAAACTATTGGCAGAGGTGCTAAACGAGCAAAGAATGGTAAGTGGTTTTTTATCAACACTTAAAGCTTGAGGCATGAAGAGTGTAGCAAAAGAGCTATGCAGATTAAAAGAGGGGCTAGAAGCGATTGGCGGGCGTGAGGCGTGAAGCTAATGACGTGGAGCGATTAACATGAAGCAAAACAGCTCTCACAGTTATCACAAGCCTGTAATGCTGAACGAATGCATTGAAGCACTCAACATCAAAAGTGACGGTACATATGTAGATCTCACTTTTGGTGGAGGCGGGCATTCAAGGGAGATATTAAAGTACCTCGATGGTGGGCATTTATATGCATTTGATCAGGATGTAGATGCCAAAGCAAATGCAGAAGGTATAGATCAACGTTCTTTCACATTTATTGAAGCTAATTTCCGACACCTTGCCAGGTATCTGAAAATGTATGGAGTGACTTCGGTCGATGGAATTTTGGCTGATTTGGGTATTTCATCGCACCAGATTGATGAAGCGGATCGAGGCTTTAGTACTCGGTTTAATGCAGAACTGGACATGCGTATGGATCGCTCTTCTCAGCTTACGGCCAAAGAGGTGATAAACACTTACTCTGAAAAGCATTTACAAGACATTTTTAGCCGGTATGGTGAGGTTCGGAATGCAAGAACATTGGCGCAGGCAATTGTCGCTCATCGCATAAATCAACCGATTAATTCTGTGGAGGGTTTAAAGCAGATTTTAAGTCGTTATGCGATGCGAGGCAAGGAAAACCGCTACTACGCACAGGTGTTTCAGGCCATTCGCATTGAAGTGAATCAAGAGCTTAACGCACTAGGTGAAGTACTTGAGCAGTCAGTCAAGTTGCTAAAGCCGGTTGGAAGGCTGGTGGTCATGTCGTATCACTCGCTAGAAGATAGGCCTGTAAAAAACTTCATTGCAGCTGGCAATATAGAAGGCGAAGTTGAAAAGGACTTTTATGGCAATGTGATAAAGCCATTACAAGCTGTAAACAGAAAGCCGATAGTAGCTTCAGAGAAAGAAATAAATGAAAATAATCGCGCTCGGAGCGCTAAGCTTCGAATCGCAGAAAAGAAATAGATATGGCAGTAAATACATTTAAACTCAAAGAGGGAACATCCAAGAGGAGCATTTTTTCGCGTGTCGAAAGATGGATTCGTTTGGAGGGAGTATTTGGTTATGGCCTGCCGTTGAAGTATTTGCCTTATGTACTATTTGTAACGGCAGTTGGGATCTTCTATATCGGCAATAGCCATTATGCTGAAAAGAATATCCGCAAGATCGATGCTATGAAAAAGGAGATCGAAGATCTTCGTGCTGATTACACTACGCTTAAGGCTGACTATATGTATGCCAGCAAGCAATCGGAAGTAGCTAAGAAAGTGGAAAAGTTAGGTATAAAGGAAAGTTTACGACCACCTGAAAAAATTACGATTACTGCAGAGTGAATATAAAACGGTCCATATTATTAAGAGTAAGGGTTGCCTTTTTACTGGTAGCTGTTTTTGCAATTGCTGTAATTGTTAAGACCAGTCGTATTCAGTTTGCCGAAGGCGAAAAGTGGAAAGAGATGGCGGATCAGATCAGCTATCAAACCCGCACGGTGAAAGCCACGCGCGGTAACATTTACTCTGACAATGGCAGCTTGCTTGCTACGGACCTACCTTTCTACAAAGTGGCATTTGACGCTACACGCCCTTCTGATGAAGTATTTCAGGATGGAGTTGACTCTTTAGCTTATGAATTGTCATCTTTTTTTAACGATAAGTCAGCAGAATCTTACAAAAGGATCCTTAAGAATGCCCGGGCTACCGATCGTCAGTATGTACTACTCAATCGTAAGCAGATAGGGTATCAGGGTAAAAAGGAAATGGAGAGCTGGCCTATTTTCGAAAAAGGACGCCTTAAAGGAGGGGTGATTTTTGAAAGGGTTGACAAGCGCTTTCGTCCATTTTCCAATCTTGGTCATCGTACAATTGGTTTTATCAATGAAAACAATAGAGGAGCCGGGCTTGAGTATAGTTTTAATGAGCAATTGGCTGGTAAGGATGGAGAGGCGCTTTACCAAAAAATAGCAGGTGGAGGCTGGAAACCACTTTATGATGGTTCAGAAGTTAGAACCGAACACGGTTTGGATATTGAGACTACTATTGATGTAAACCTTCAAGATATAAGTGAATCGGCGTTGCTAAGAGCGCTTGATTATCACGAAGCGGATTACGGTGTAGTGACTGTGATGGAAGTGGCTACTGGTGAGGTAAAGGCCATTGTTAATCTGGAAAGAAACGATAAGGGGTATTACTACGAGCGTTATAACTACGCGGTGGGTGGTCTTGTGGAACCGGGGTCGACTTTCAAGCTAGCCACTATGATAGCTCTCTTAGATGGCGCCGGAATTAGTATCAATGATTCCGTAGACACCGGAAATGGCATTCAGAAATTCTATAACAATACGGTGCGGGACCATGATGAGGGTGGCTATGGAAAGATTACCATTAAAGAGGCCTTTGAGAAGTCTTCAAACGTAGCGATGGCCAAGCTGGCAGACCAGTACTTCGGTCCGGAACCGGCTCGCTTCCTAGGTTATGTTGATCAAATTGGTGTGAATGAGCCACTTGGGGTACAAATAAAGGGTGAAGGGCAGCCTAAGATCAAGCGACCGGCAGATAAAGCCTGGAGTGGAATAACGCTCCCCTGGATGGCTTATGGTTATGGCTTGGAGCTTACACCGTTACAAACCCTGGCTATGTTCAACGCAGTGGCCAATGGCGGAAAAATGATCCGACCGGTCATAGTCAAGCGTGTCAGAAAGGCAGACAAGATAGTAAAAGAATACAACAGTGTCGTTTTAAAAAGGCAGATATGCTCCGAGGAAACTTTATTGAAGTTGAGAATTCTTCTGGAAGGTGTAGTCGAAAATGGCACGGCTCAGAATATCAGTAATGCACACTACAAGATAGCAGGTAAGACCGGCACAGCTCAAATCCTTGAGAATGGCCGATATACCAAAAAGTATTATACCTCATTTGCGGGTTATTTCCCTGCTGATGAGCCAAAGTATAGTGCCATTGTGCTCATCAAGAACCCTAAAGGATGGCGACAGTACGGTAGCAATGTTGCCGCACCTGTGTTTAAAGAAATTGCTGACAATATCTATTCACGAGATGTTGAAATGCATGACCCTTTGGAGGCTGAATTTATGGCTGAGGGTGGAGTTTTTCCATTGATCCGATCCGGGAATCAGCAAGATTTAAAACTCGTCTGCAACGAACTGGGTGTCTCTAATCACTCCAATAGTGAGGCACAGTGGGTACGAACAAGAGTGGTAGGTAACTCGGTCGAGTGGAGAGAAAATAAAATGGCAGAAAGTCTGATGCCTGATGTTACAGGTATGACGCTTCGAGATGCGCTATTTGTACTCGAGCAGTCAGGTTTGGTAGTAAGTACTGAAGGCAAGGGACGTGTAGTGCAGCAATCTAAACCAGTTGGCAAGAGAGTGAATAAAGGTGAGCAGGTAAAGTTGAAATTGAGTTAATGAAGGCGCTAAAGGATATATTGTACAAGGTTTCACTTGTTTCCACTTCCGGAAATATGGGTGGAGAGGTAGGTAGTATCGCTTTCGATTCTCGAAAGGTGCAAGCGGGTACGTTGTTCGTGGCAGTAAAAGGCACTCAAGTAGACGGACACGATTTTATTGCCAAGGCTATTGAAAGTGGTGCGGGCTTCATCGTTTGTGAGAAAATCCCTTCAACACTTGTGGAAGGAGTGACTTATGTAGCTGTAAAAGATAGTGCTGATGCTTTGGGGGTTATAGCTTCAAACTTTTATGACAATCCGAGTTCCAAGCTAAAATTAGTGGGTGTTACGGGTACCAATGGTAAGACCACAGTAACCACGCTACTTTTTGATCTTTTCCGTCAAATGGGGTATTCTACCGGGCTTTTGTCTACAGTGGTTAATAAAATTGACAATAAGACCATTGAGGCTTCGCATACAACTCCTGATGCGATCAGTCTCAATGAAATGCTGGCAAAAATGGTGGATAACGGCTGTGAGTTCTGTTTCATGGAAGCGAGTTCACATGCCATAGACCAGCGTAGAGTTGCAGGGATTGAATTTGCCGGTGGAGTGTTCACCAATATCACTCACGATCATCTTGATTATCACAAAACCTTTGATGCCTATATAGCTGCGAAAAAGAGACTGTTTGATGATTTGCCAGCATCAGCCTTTGCTTTGGTAAATGTGGACGATAAGCGTGGTAGGATCATGCTTCAGAATACTAAAGCCACCAAGAACACTTTCGCATTGAAAAGTGTGGCAGAGTTCAGAGCCAAGTTGATGGCAAATTCGCTCCACGGCCTGGAAATGGATATTGACGGCAAACATGTTTGGTTTAAGCTCATCGGAGATTTCAATGCCTATAACTTACTGGCTGTCTATGCCACTGCTGCTTTGCTAGGTGAGGATCGTGATGAGGTATTAACTCAGCTTTCATTACTTAAAGGTGCTCCGGGCCGGTTTGAGCAAGTTGTAACAGACGCTGAGATGACAGCCATTGTGGATTATGCTCATACGCCTGATGCACTTAAAAATGTTCTTGACACCATAGATGCATTACGCACAGGAAATGAGCAAGTGATCACGGTAGTAGGTTGTGGCGGCAATCGCGATAAATCTAAAAGGCCTTTAATGGCGGCCATTGCATGTAAGCTAAGTAATAAGGTGGTTTTAACTTCTGACAATCCTCGCGATGAGGATCCGATCTCAATTATCAAAGAGATGGAGGCAGGGGTGAGTCCTGCAGATTATAAGAAAACAGTGGTCCTTGCTGATCGTGAGGAGGCCATAAAAACTGCATGCCTTATGGCTCAAAAGGGTGATATCATCTTGGTAGCTGGTAAAGGACATGAAACTTACCAGGAGATTAAAGGAGTAAAACATCCTTTTGATGACAAAGAAGTATTAGGTCGAATGTTAAACCTGTTTGCTAATTAACTATGCTCTATTACCTCTTTGACTATCTGGAATCGCAATTTGACCTTATCGGGGCAGGGGTATTTCAATATATCTCCTTCAGGGCGGGAATGGCCGCTGTGATCTCGCTTTTCATTACTGTAACGCTCGGCAAGCGGATTATTAGGATGCTTCATGCCAAGCAAGTCGGTGAAAGTATTAGAGACCTTGGTCTTCAGGGGCAGATGGAAAAGAAGGGCACGCCAACTATGGGTGGTTTGATGATCCTAAGTGGGATCCTTGTGCCGGTTCTGTTATTCGCTCAACTGGATAATGTATATGTTATTCTCCTCATTGTCGCTACTGTTGGACTTGGACTAATTGGTTTTCTTGATGACTACATCAAGGTGTTTAAGAAAAATAAAGAGGGTCTTGCAGGTCGATTTAAGATAGTAGGTCAGATTTCAATCGGGTTGATCGTTGGCCTTACACTTTACTTTAATAATGATGTGGTGGTTCGAGAGTATTCCGATGAACCAGTCGAGCAAAATGGTGAGTTAGTTAGGTTGTATGAGGACGTTAAATCCACAAAAACTACAGTCCCATTCTTAAAGGATAATGAGCTTGATTACGATAAAATACTTCCCTTTTTAGGACATGACTTCACCTGGATCATTTACGTGTTGATTGTTATCTTCATTATCACAGCAGTGTCCAATGGAGCCAATATCACGGATGGTATAGATGGTCTGGCCGCAGGCACATCCGCTATTATTGGATTAACCTTAGCGATTTTCGCCTACTTATCTGGCCGTGTCGATTTCTCCGACTATCTGAATATTTTACATATTCCAAATCTTGGAGAGGTCGTTATTTTTTGCACAGCCTTTGTAGGCGCTTGTATTGGTTTCTTGTGGTATAACAGTTTTCCCGCCCAGGTATTTATGGGAGATACGGGAAGCCTTTCACTGGGAGGTATCATAGCCGTGGTGGCTCTTGTAGTTCGCAAAGAACTTATGATCCCTTTGCTGTGCGGCATCTTTGTAATCGAGAATATCTCTGTGATGCTGCAAGTGGGGTATTTCAAGTATACGAAGAAGAAGTACGGAGAGGGAAGACGCATCTTCAAAATGGCCCCTTTACATCACCATTATCAGAAAATGGAATTACATGAATCCAAGATCGTGACACGGTTCTGGATTGTGGGTATACTGTTAGCGATTTTAAGCTTGGCTACATTGAAATTGAGATGATGACTATTGCTATATATGACAATGTTCTTCCATGGTTTTTGTCCTCACAAACCGGAAAACGTGATGTTAATGGTCTGTGGAGAAACAGACCAGGGGTAGGGGTAGGAAAAATGAATTCAAAACATATTTTATTTAAGTCATTCCGCAGTGAAACGGAGGAATCTTTGCCACAAAGAAAGGTGGCAACTCCTCTTCTGGGTGGCAAAGATGTCTCCACTACGTTACGACATAGCTTATGGATTGAAAGCAAGCGAAATAAATCAATCGAAAATCGCCGATTAAAAAATTCAAAATCAAGAAGATGATAAATATATGTGACATATATAGCGGTCTATTTGAGCTTTCGAAAAAAGGATTTCAACGTCTTATTCACCTTCCTTGGTTTGTGTCCTCACAAACTGAAACGGTGAATTGGTCTGTGAAGACACATACTCTAGACGAGGATGAAATGGAAATAAATGAAATGATAATTCAATCTTAAATCAAAAACCATCAATAATCGATTAACCATACTAGGAGCTGGAGAAAGCGGAACAGGAGCGGCCTTGTTGGCAAAAGCTAAGGGGTTTGATGTGTTTGTTTCGGACTACGGTAGCATTACCGATACATATAAAGCTGAGTTGGAGGAGGCCAATATTGCTTACGAAGAAGGAAAGCATTCCAAAGCCAAAATCCTTGAATCACAGATCATTATTAAAAGTCCCGGAATTCCTGAAACTGCGGCTATAGTCAAGAAAGCCATTGATTCAGATATCCGTATTGTGGATGAATTAGAATTTGCCGCTCATTATACAAGCGCGAATATCATTGCCATCACAGGTACTAACGGCAAAACCACAACTACACTTTTAACTTATCACTTATTGAAAAGTGCCGGTTATAATGTAGGACTAGCGGGAAATGTGGGTCATAGCCTGGCCAAACAGGTAATTGATGATCAATACGATTACTATGTAGTTGAGATCAGCAGTTTTCAGCTTGATGGAACGCTCACTTTTAAGCCATTTATCAGTGTGCTGCTGAATATCACGCCGGATCATATGGATCGATATGAATATAAGATCGAGAACTACGTGAATTCAAAATTCAGGATTGTCCAGAATGCTGGCGCCAATGATCATTTCATTTACTACAGCGGTAATCAATTGATCGCTGGTGGTGTGTCTGCGAGGAATATTGAGGCTCAAATGCATAAAGTTTCTTTAGCGGATGAAACCGAGGTTTATGCAGATAATGGGTTGATGCACTTTGATGGTTTCAGTATTTCTCAATCAGATACAGTTCTTAGGGGAAGCCATAACGCTATTAACATGATGGCGGCTGTAAAAGCAGCGCTCCTGGTAGATGTTCCCGAGGAGAGTATACGATCAGGTCTAAAAACCTTCAAAAATGCACCTCACCGGCTCGAATACGTCACTTCTATCAATAATGTCGATTTCATTAACGACAGCAAGGCCACAAATGTAGATGCTGTAGGTTATGCCTTGGAAAGCTTTTCAGAGCCTTTAGTTTGGATAGCCGGAGGCGTAGATAAGGGGAATGACTATGACTTGATCATGGAATCTGTCAATAAGAAAGTTAAGACACTAGTTTGCCTGGGTAAAGATAACAGCAAACTGCGAGAAGCCTTCCATAATGAAATAGTGAATCTGCTTGAAACGGATAATATTAAAGACGCAGTAAAATCATCACTGGAATATGCTCAAGCACATGATGTAGTACTGCTGTCCCCGGCCTGTGCCAGCTTCGATCTATTCAATAATTATGAAGATCGTGGCGACCAGTTTAAGGCCGCCGTTTGGGAATTGAAAAAAGAATTTGAGAATAAGGAGGCCTTGTCATGATGCAGAAAGTGAAAATATGGATAGATGAGCATGTGAAAGGTGACCCTGTCATCTGGGCTGTAGTGATCGCACTTTCACTGATCAGTATTCTTGTAGTTTATAGCGCCACTGGCACACTGGCCTTCAAGCGAATGACCAACCCGGAGGCTTATCTTTTTAAGCATACCGCATTAGTGGGTGTGGGGATCTTTGCTATGTGGTTGGCCCATAGAGTCGATTATAGATACTACTCAAAACTTTCCAGAGTTACGCTGTGGACAAGCGTTCCCTTACTAATATATACGTTCACCAATGGGGTAAACTTAAATGACGCCTCCCGATGGATCCAGATCCCCGTAATTAACGCATCGTTTCAGCCTTCGGATCTGGCCAGTTTGGCCTTGATCACAAGCCTGGCAAGCATGCTTTCAAAACGTCAGTTGAATATTGCTGATTTTAAAGATTCACTTATTCCAATTCTTATATGGTGCGGAGTAATTTGTGGGCTGATTGCACTTACCAACCTGTCATCAGCGATACTGCTATTCTTGACCTGCATGCTGATCATGTTTATCGGACGTGTGCCGGTTAAGTATCTAGCTATGTTGGTGTTTGTGGGGGCTATCGCAGGCGTAGGCGCTTTGAAGTTTGGTGTTCGCGGTGATACCGCAAAAAGCAGGGTTGAGAGCTTTGTTAGCGGTAAAGATTTACCCTTCCAGGCCAAACATGCACGAATTGCAGTGGCTACAGGGGGAATATTTGGCAAGGGGCCGGGCAATAGCCAGCAGCGAAATATTCTGCCTCACCCATATTCAGATTTTGTGTATGCCATTATAGTTGAGGAATATGGCCTGATTGGGGGATCTGTGGTTTTGATCCTTTATCTGGTACTGTTATACCGAGGAATGAAAGGAGTGGTGAATAGCGAACGCGCCTTTGGTGGATTACTGGCGGCAGGATTAAGCTTCGCAATTGTGCTACAGGCGATGGTGAACATGGGAGTCGTGGTCGGTCTTGGTCCGATAACGGGATTGCCTCTGCCATTGGTCAGCATGGGAGGTACATCACTTCTGTTTACCGGTATTTCAATTGGTATCGTACTCAGTGTGAGTAGAGGAGAGGTGGATAGTACCTGGGGTGGTAACGTTAAAAACTCTGTAAGAATGGCTTAGGGCAAAGAGCTTAGAGCAGCATAATGTTTTGAAATAAATGGAAAAAGAAATAAAGAAATAACTAAAGACAAAGGACTTAATACTAAACACTCAAGACTAACGACTTTTGACTAAAAACAGACCATATCGATTCATAATTAGCGGAGGAGGTACAGGAGGCCATATCTATCCAGCATTAGCTGTGGCAAATGAAATTAAGGCGCGAGAAAAGGACGCTGAGATCTTGTTTGTTGGAGCCAAAGGCAAAATGGAGATGACCAAAGTACCTGAGGCCGGCTATCCTATCAAAGGGCTATGGATCAGTGGTTTGCAGCGCAGAGTTACTATTGATAACCTTTACTTCCCTTTTAAGGTGATCTCAAGTTTCCTGAGCGCTAAGAAAATATTGAAAAGCTTTAAGCCTGATGCTGTAGTTGGTTTCGGAGGTTATGCAAGCGGACCGATCATGATGGCCGCTAATTCCAAGAACCTTCCTGCCATGATCCAGGAGCAGAACTCATATGCGGGTCTTACAAATAAAAAATTAGGTACAAAAGCGGCTAAAATATGTGTCGCTTACGACGGCATGGAGCGCTACTTCCCTAAAGAAAAGATCAAACTCACAGGTAATCCCGTGCGGAGTGACATTTTAAGCCTTGCTGACAAGCGAATAATGGCCTTTGAGCATTTCAACCTTCATCCCGACAAACCTTGCTTGTTGATTCTTGGAGGCAGTCTTGGCGCACGCACCATTAATAACAGCGTAATCGCCGGATTGCCCAAAGTTATACATGGGGGAGTTCAGTTGATCTGTCAGACGGGCAAGTTCTACTACCAGGAAATGAAAGCGTCTGCCAATAACCACGATTTGTCGAATATAAGGATACTGGAATTCATAAAAGAAATGGACTTAGCTTATGCTGCCGCTGATGTGGTCATCTCCAGGGCAGGAGCCCTTTCTATTTCAGAGTTATGCCTGGTAGGTAAGCCGGTGATTTTTGTACCATCTCCGAATGTAGCCGAGGACCATCAGACAAAAAATGCATTAGCGCTGACTGAAAAAAATGCGGCTGTACTGGTAAAAGACTCTGATGCTGTGGATAGTATGATCCCTAAAGCCTTGGAATTATTACAAGATGAAGATCGTAGAAAAATACTTTCTGATAAAATAAAGACCTTGGGGAAACCTAAGGCTACGGAAGATATTGTCAATGAACTTATGGAACTGGTGGGATGAATATCAGGGACTACCATATCGTCTTTTTCATAGGTGTCGGAGGCATAGGTATGAGCGCTTTGGCACGGTGGTTTAATGCCAATGGTTTCAAAGTATATGGCTATGATCGTACGGAAACCCCATTGACTAAAGAGTTGTTCAAAGAAGGTATATCTATTCACTACGAAGATCAGATCGACCTGATCCCAAATCAGCTTTATGACGGCAAAGGCTTGGTGATTATTACCCCAGCCATTCCAAAGTCTCATAAGCAGATGAATCATTTGAAAGATCAGGGCTTTGAACTTCATAAGCGTTCACAAATTCTGGGAATGATCTCTGATCAGTTCACTACAGTGGCTGTGGCCGGTACGCATGGGAAGACCACCACGTCATCCATGATCGCGCATTTATTGAAGTCAGCGGGGCTTGATGTTACCGCTTTCCTGGGTGGAATAGCCACGAATTACAATACAAACTTCATAGCTAACCGGGGTAGTGACAAGGTCATAGCTGTGGTAGAAGCTGACGAGTTCGACCGTTCATTCTTGACGCTACATCCGGACATTGCGGTGATCACTTCTACTGATGCTGACCACCTGGATATCTATGGAAATAAAGACGCGCTAAAAGATTCTTTTAAAGCATTTATCAAACAGGTTAAGGCCGCTGGAAAGCTCTTTGTAACAGAGGCGGTGGCTAATGACCTGGATGTTTCAAATACAAAAATATTTAACAGAACCTATGGTTTAAACCGGGGACAATTTTTTGCCAGCAATATCACCATCGTAGATGGGTTTTTTGTATTCAACTATTGTGACGAGCAGTACAACATTGATAATATAAAGCTAGGCGTCCCCGGTTTTCATAATGTAGAAAATGCAGTTGTGGCCATTGCGGTAGCACTAGCGTTAGGAGCCTCTCCCGAAGAGGTTAAAGCTGGAATAGAAAGTTATACAGGTGTAAAGAGACGTTTTGAGTACATCCTGAGGTCGGAACAAATTGTATTTGTTGATGACTACGCACATCACCCAACAGAAATCGAGGCGTTCCTCAAGTCGTTGAAAGCGCTGTACCCTGACCGTAAGATCACAGCCATTTTCCAGCCGCATTTGTATACCCGGACTCGTGACTTTATGGACGGTTTTGCGGAGAGCTTAAGCCTGGCCGATGAGGTGATTTTATTGGGCATCTATCCGGCTCGGGAAGCGCCTATTCCCGGAATTACTTCTGAAGTGATTTTTGAAAAACTACAGGTGTCAGCCAAGGTGAGCACGACTAAGTCGGAGCTGGAAGGACTGTTGGCAGATAAGGATTTAGAGGTAGTTGCCACCATTGGCGCTGGAGATATCGATCAGCTTGTGAGCCCTATTAAACAACAACTAGAAAGGAGGTATCATGTGGGTTAAGATTAAAAAATACCAGGTAATTGGTATGGCAGTAATTGTCATTTTAATGATGATTACCATCAGTTTTTCCGAGCGTAATCTGGACAATCACATTTGCCAGGATATCGTCATTCGCGTTGATAATCAGCATGGGAATTTCTTCATTGATGAGCAAGATGTGATGGATTTGATCACAGCTAGCGGAGAGTATGTGATCAAAGGCACACCCTACGAAGATTTGAATCTGAAAGAGATCGAAGGGCGGATCAAAACAGAGCGTTTCATTAAGGAGGCTGAGATCTACAAAGACCTGAAGGGCAACTTATTGGTGAACATCAAACTCAGAAGACCTTTTGCCCGGGTTGTTCGTGAAGATGCGCCTAATGCATTTATTGCTGAAGATGGTGCGGTACTTCCTTACTCAGCTAAGTTTGCTACTCGTACGGTCCTGCTGTCCGGTGATTATATGGATGAGTTGGTTAAGACTGATCTTACCGAAACCGAGGAAGGCCAAAAGATTTACGATTTGCTCAAGTACATCCAGCGTGATCGTTTCTGGAAGGCACAAGTGGCGCAGTTGGATATAGCAGAAGATGGTGAGATCATCATTTATCCGCAGGTAACAAAGCAGCTCGTTGAATTTGGCCAGGCTGAAAATATAGACAGCAAGTTTGAACGACTAAAAATATTTTACAAGCAGATCCTCCCGCGCAAAGGCTGGAACCTGTATAAGCGTGTGAATTTGAAATATAAAGACCAAATAATAGCAGAATGATTTTAATCGTGGCCTACATCGCTCTTATCGTGATCCTCAAAGTGAAAATGGATATGAGTGAAAAAGCTGCAGATGTAGAAAACCAAGATGACTCATTGCTGAAAACCAAAGACTAAGGACTTATTACTTAATACTAGAGACTAAAGACTAATAAAATATACAACCACTAACACTAAAAATTTACAACCATGGAAAATGACAAAATCGTAGTAGGACTGGACATAGGGACCACCAAGATCTGTGCGATTGTTGGGAGGAAGAACGAATTCGGAAAGCTGGAAGTGCTTGGCATGGGAAAGGCCGAGTCGGACGGGGTGATCCGGGGTATTGTTACCAACATTGACAAGACTGTGGCCGCCATTGAGAAGGCAGTTAAAGAAGCAGAGGACCAGGCGGGCATAAACATTCGCGTGGTTAACGTAGGCATTGCAGGCCAGCATATTAAGAGTTCGATTCATCATGGTAGCATCACACGTGATTCTAATGATGATGAGATCACCGTTGAGGACATCAACCGCCTTAATAATGACATGTATCGTATTGTTATCCCTCCCGGCAGTGAGATCATACATGTGATGCCTCAGGATTACACCGTGGATTACGAAGACGGTATTAAAGATCCTGTAGGTATGAGTGGTGTAAAGCTAGAGGCCGATTTCCATGTTATCACCGCCCAGACCAATGCCATCAATAATATCAACAAATGTGTTAGAAGAGCTGGTTTAGAAATCGAGAACCTAATCCTTGAGCCATTGGCGTCCAGCCTTGCGGTATTAAGCGAAGAGGAAAAAGAAGCGGGTATCTGCCTGATCGATATCGGGGGTGGTACCACGGATATTGCTATTTTCCATGACAATATAATCCGCCATACTGCCGTGATCCCATTTGGCGGTAACATCATCACTTCTGATATCAAGCAAGGTTGTATGGTTATGCAGCACCAGGCGGAGTTGCTAAAAACCAAGTTCGGTACGGCCATAGCCGAAGAGGCTAGTCCCAATGAGATTGTATCGATACCTGGTATCAGAAACCGCGCTCCTAAAGAGATCTCTGTGAAGAACCTCGCCCATATCATCGAGGCCAGGATGGAAGAGATCGTGGAGCTGGCGCATACAGAGATCATTACTTCTGGTTTTGAAAACCGACTGGCAGGCGGCATCGTGATCACCGGGGGCGGTTCTCAGCTGAATAGCTTAAAGCAATTGGTAGAATACATGAGTGGCATGGATGCCAGGATCGGCTATCCGAATGAGCATCTGGGTAAAAGCAAAGTAGATGCAGTGAAGAGCCCGATGTATGCCACATCTGTTGGTTTAGTGCTGTCTGGCTTCAGAGCCCTGGACGAGCGCGAAAACCGATATAATGAGTCACGTGAAAACAGTCGTGGTACGGCCACCAAAAGACGTGAGGCAACCGGAGACTTCTTTTCGAAGATCTTAAACAAAACAAAAGGATTGTTGATCGATGACCTTGACGGAAAAAGCGATTACTGATCACTCAAAATTTGACAACCACTAAATAATAATAGTTATGTCTGAACATGCATACAAATTCGATTTACCATCACACCACAAGTCGATCATAAAGGTGATCGGAGTTGGTGGTGGCGGTAGCAATGCGGTCAATCACATGTTTAACCAGGGGATTAAAGATGTTGAATTCATCGTTTGCAACACTGATTCGCAAGCGCTTAAAGCTAGCGTCGTTCCTGGTAAGCTCCAAATAGGGGTGAACCTTACGGAAGGACTAGGCGCCGGGGCGAATCCTGATGTAGGAAAAAATGCGGCTCTTGAGAGCCGGGAAGATATTAGGGATCTACTTGGAAACGATACTAAAATGGTGTTCATTACCGCTGGAATGGGTGGAGGTACCGGTACAGGTGCGGCTCCGGTCATTGCCAAAATTGCTAAGGAAATGGATATTCTAACGGTGGGTATAGTCACGGCGCCGTTCGTTTTTGAAGGTAAAAAGAAAATGGCGCAAGCTAAGGCCGGCATGGATGATATGAAGGCCAATTGCGATACTGTGCTGGTAATACTGAATGATAAACTCAGGGAGATCCATGGCAATCTATCCATAGGCAGCGCTTTTGCGCAAGCCGACAACGTGTTAACCACAGCAGCTAAAGGTATTGCTGAGATCATCACCGTTGCCGGTTATGTGAATGTGGATTTCCAGGATGTAAGAACCGTAATGTTGAATGCGGGAGCTGCTGTAATGGGTTCTGCACAGACCAAGGGTGAGAATAGGGCTAGAAAGGCAGCTGAGGAAGCGCTATCTTCTCCATTGCTAGACAATAGAGACATACATGGCGCTCAGAAAATCCTTCTTTCGATCATTTCGGGTGAGCAGGCGGAATTACAAATGGATGAGCTTACCGAAATCACCGAATACATACAGGACCAGGCAGGTGATGATGCCGAGGTGATCTTCGGTCATGGTGTGGACCCTAACCTTGAGGATAGTATCCGTGTCACTGTAATTGCCACGGGCTTTGACCGCGAGGATAACAGGGAAGTAGTCATGGGTACGAATGAAGACCGTAAGGTGTATAACCTGGAATCCACGAAGCAGATCAATATGTTTCAGATGGATAACTCGGTGAATGAGAAAGATGAAATGACCTCACGTAAAGTTGATGAGCCTAAAGTGGAGCCGGAAGAAGAGCGCGGCTATTCCTTTGCCGCTCCGGTAAACAACGCTAATGATAACATTGAGGATGACGAGGGCGAAGACGGACTTTTCTTAGATGACGAGTTCGACATCATAGAGGAAGATACAGCCGATCAGACCATCAATGCGGAAGGTATGATGGACATCAATAGTACGAAGGACAGGCTACAGAAGAAGGCACAAGAGCGATTGGCGAAGCTTCGTGGGTTGAACAAATCCGAGATGGGCGCTGATGAGTTCAAAGAGCGACTGGACGTGCCTGCTTACTTGAGAAAAGATGTGCGCTTGCAGAATGTGCCGCATTCTTCAGAGCCGCATGTGAGCAAGTACAATCTAAACGATGACAATCAGATTTTAGGGAACAATAAATTTTTGCATGACAATGTAGACTGACCGAATGGTGGTCAGTCAGATTTTTTGGTGAGTTGATATGCTTACCTTATAGAAACTGATTGGCACTACCAGCGCTTAAAACCGGCTTACATTCCAAGTTTCGTAGTGGTTGTTGGTTGTAATTTTTTGGCCGGTGCTGTGGTGCCAATATTTTTTCAGTAACCCCCATGGTGCGCCATGGGGGTTTTGTTTTGAAGAAAGATTGTTTCAATTTATACGGAGAGGAACTTGATTTAACGGTCTTCCTGGTCAGTGCTATCCATTTTCTTGTTGATTGAAACTACGAAAAAATTACCAAGAGGGAGCCTATGAATTATAGCCGTTATTAGGGCTAGTTTTTTCTACTCGAATATATTAAAATCAGTTTCGATTACGGAATCAAAATTTAAAACTTCATTACTCCATATTTCAAATAGTAGCTTGATTTTTTCTTGAGCTAAATCGTTTTTAAGCCTAGGTGAAATGCACCAAAATTCAAATCGAGTACTTATTAGGTCACTAATTAGGCTTTGCTGAGAAACATTATTTTCTTGGAAGAGACCTGTTCAGGCTGT
>ERZ1740070.649-NODE-649-length-23170-cov-7.526195_pt1 | contig 23170 bp, 15 predicted proteins | sample MGYA00581734_ERZ1740070 | MGnify/ENA primary metagenome ERZ1740070 (study PRJEB43018, sample SAMN04849744) | marine metagenome | isolation source: floating plastic debris | place: Pacific Ocean | collected 2008-09-01 | study: EMG produced TPA metagenomics assembly...
GTCTTGAGGGAGGAGTCGAATTCTGTTGTAGAGGATTTAGGGGGTCTCCTTGAGTTTGACGGTTGAGGGGGTTCTGGGGGCGAAGCTCTTCCTGGGGCTGCTGGAATTGCTGCTGTTGCTGCTGTGGTTGTTGCGGCTGCTGCTGTTGACCGTCGAATAGAGACACCCCTCCATGTTGGTCAAACAAAGACCCTGACCCAGAATTTCCGGGAGAACTTGAAGGAACACCATCTCCTATTTCTGCTAGTTTGACTGATTCCTCTAAAAGCGTAGAAATGTTAGAAGATTCTGAAATTGAAGAGGGTGATTGCTCTTGACCTTTAACCTCTTTTCCTGCGTCAACAGGGAGCGAAGTCTTAGAACTCTCAGAGGATAAAGTAATAGCAGGCTTTTGAACTTTAACCTCTGGTGCTGTATTTTTTGTATTTTTTGTTGCTTTGAGCCTATCACCTATAGTAATGGTCGCTTTCTTATCCGAGGAGCTAGCTACAGCTTCATGAGAATAGATTGTAGAAAAGCCTAAAGTTGCTATAGCTACAGGCAAAATACCTGCACTACCAAACTTCATTAGTGCCGGTAGCATTATATGAAAGAATTGCTTTTGGTTGCGATGGTCGCGACCATTGCAAAACTGTGTATGAAATTTTTTATTAGTCATTCTTACCCTCCGAAAACGCAGGTGTAACTCCAAAATTCACCCGCACCATACTTCCAGGTGCTAATTTCACCAAACGTGACGGGCTATTTGTCTCAATAAAGTATTTATTCGGAGCCAGGGAGTATCCTGGTAAGCTTGTTAAATCCAAAGCCGCAGAGCGATATCCAGAGATAACATTTGCCAAAGAGTACAAGCCATTAGCATCGGTGACAATGCGGTTTCCATCGTCCATGTAAATCACCGCATTCGGTACCCCTGGTTCGTTTGGCTGTTGTTCACCGTCAAAGTTTTTATCGACAAACACCCTTCCAATCAAAGTACCGCAGTCAGATAAAATTCCCGACCTAATCCGCAATCTATGGCTCGATTGATTACTCCGCAAGCCTCCAGCTGTTGCTTGAGCTAGGTTTCTACCGTCTCCACGGATAGAATCTGGAGTCACTTCTACCGCATAGTTAACAACCATGCTTTGTCCTGGTTGCAAGGTAGCAGTCGAACTTGCAGTAAAATTTGTTCCTCGACTAGAAGCGTTTATATTCGGAGTACTAAATTCTACCTCTGTATCACCAATAGAACCTTTCACCGAGTTAGGAACTAATCGCAAACCTAAAGGCAATCTATCGGTAAAACTTACATTCGTAGCTGGTGACTGACCAACATTTTCAATAAACAACCGATAAATTACCGTATCTCCAGGTTCGGCAGCAGCGCGATCGCCAGTTTTAGTTAAACGTAAATCTGCTGGAGATGCACTGAGAGTGACTTCGTTGGAGTCAACTCTATCGAAATTGTCTGCACCGCCAGTTGCGGTATTGTTAATTACTGTTTGGGCAACAGTAGGTATAATTCCGTAAGCAATAACACTTAAAGAACTAACTGTCAAAAAGAGGCTTTTACGCCTTAGCCATGAAATTAAAAATGTCATTGGAAGGCATCAATGCAATAAATAGCAAAAGTTTTAATTCGGTATAGGCTTTAAATGCAAAACCTATTTTTTCTAATTTTCTGTCTTATTAACCAGTAGCAAAGAATAGTACCACTAAACCTCGCCAAGTTATACGTAGTATCAAAGGAAATTTTGTTTTTGCTTAACTTCTAATTTCTCCTACTATGCAAAATGTATATTTTTTTGCAATCAGAGCATATTATTGATAGCTTGTCAATATTAAAACCAAGGGATACAGTTATAAATTCCTGTATTTCAAAAACTAGCCAATTAGATATCTCGGTATTTAGAGATAGATTTATCAATTTATCCCTAAATTAAACTAAAACTGTTAGGACAAAAAATTCCACACGATTAATGCGTGAAAAACTCATAAATACCTTTAGTTTTGTTTAGTTAAGTAAATGCACATTAGTAAAGAGCAATGCGAAGTCTGGACTATTCGCAGACAGGAATTAACCATATACGGGCTTTACTTTCGTGAATATAGAACTAATTAGACTACCTGGTTTATATACAATTGCAGCTATTTGATGCTCTTAGATACAACGTACAACTTTCTTATTAAAGGTATTACGTCTAAATTTTTGTTAACTGAAATGAATTTAGTTTCTTATTTCTGTGATAACAACTGCTATTAGTAGAGGAAAATAATATACGCTGACTCCTCTTGAATATTAGATAAAAGATATTCATGCTCATCTCCATAACCTTCACACCACTAACGTTTCTCTTGCTTAAAATTGAGTATCCCACGTATGGGTTCTTTTTGAGTCAATAATTACGTGCAGACAATAATAAAAAGTTTCCACGTTAATAACTTATTACCGTGTTACTAAACTTTTAAACACAAGCCCGCAATATATATTTAGAAAACTGAGTTCTACAATGTACTTGTATTTCAGAGAACTACCCTTGTAGTAACTAACTATATCCAGGGTTCTCCGAGCCTTAGTATTCAAGAACTGCCATATAAACCATTATGTTTCCAATTTACAATCTAGGTAACTACCTAAAACCTGACTTTGCCGAATCTTTATCTAATAACCACACTTAAGTAATATTACAGAGATTTTAAAATTAAGTAATCAGGGATTACAGAAATATATGAGAGTAAAAAGACACGTAAGAATACCTAAGTATTATTTCTGAGGGTACAAATACTATAATAAAATGAGGTTAGTGGTATTAAATACATATTTATTTCTGTATTTTTTTTCTGATCTCCAGCAATTAAATTAATTAAAAAATCAACTGAATTATACTGAAGCCAAAATATGCGTATTGAATAATAAATTATTTATAGTCAAATAGTAAAAGTGTTAATAGCTAATATTGACTTTAAGAAGCTGCTTAATCTACAGTGTTCCTAAAAACAGATTACAACTGTAATGTTGCTTAAAATACACTAATCCAGTCTTTTTTATCGTTTATTTCCTGTTTGCTAAGCTTGTTAGAGAAAAATTATATACTTGTCAACAGTAATAATACTAGCTCTTGAGTGTAATTAAGTAGTATAGACAGTTAATGAAGCGTCTATAAGAATAAGAGAAATTATGTATTTTTTACTTCTTTTTTCTCTTTATCACTGAAGACAATCCGAAATAATTAGGTTAATCGTGTAGTGTCACAATCAGTTTTGATAAAAATTGCTAACGTTGCTAGGAATCAAGCAAAAACGCCCCTCTCCTTATCAAGGCTACGGTGTACATACAAATAATCTAAATTGCTTTCACAGCGTTTAGATCCCCTATATCCCCTCAAAAAAGGGGGACTTTGAGAAATTCTCCCCTTAAAAGGCTAGGGGGAATTTGGGAGATGTGTATGCACCGTAGCCTTATCAAGGAGATTGGTGTAGTCTATTCAACTAAAAAATACTATATTCTGATTTTTATTTAGTTGTAGAAAAAGTAGATAAAACTTCCGAAGGAATTTTCTTTCAAATTAAAATCCCTCAAATTAGTTGAGGGAGTGCTAAAAGTGATAAATACTAAAATTGGCGTTGCTGAATTTGGTAATGAATTATGTTTGTATGTAGTTTTGTATTATCATCGAAGCCCTAATTAAAACGTTAAACTCAACTTCTCAAAATAACCTAAAATTTTAATTCATATTTTGATTCAGCAACGCCCTAAAATTACTAACTTTCACCGCTTAGATATTGACTAACCTAGATACTTACTAAATATAATTAATTTTACAAAAAAACTTGCGCTGTATCTGTTCCGATGACAGCGCTATAGAAATGACATAACTCTTACTTAATAAGTATCGTCGTATTCAGGTGCTTCCATTCGTCTTTCCGAGCGAGGAGGTAAGAACTCAGCGCGACGTACCGGAGGAGATATTGTACTGCTCGAACCATTATAGGGATGAATAACCTGTACTGTTCGAGTAGGACGTTGTTTCTGGGAAAACAAAGCAGAAACTCCAGCTACTACAATACCACCGCCAACTGTAAGCGCCATACCACCTACAGCCCAAAGTATTCCTGAAGACCACCAAGGTTCTTGAGATTGCGCTAAAGCTTGCTGCGTTGAACTTTGATTTTGCTGGGCACTTAACTGCGATTGGTGGTAGTAGCTTTGTACCTGAGACTGAAACTGCTGATTTTGATTCTTTAATTGGTCATTTTCCCGTTGAAGGACATCAAGCTGGGTTTTTTGACGTTCTAACTGCGTGCGTAACTCTGATGTATCTGGACTCGGGGGAAATTGATTGGGGTAAGCTGGTACACCAGGATAAGTACCTGGTTGAGCCATATAAGGTTGTGCAACTACGGGAGGTTGTACCTGTGGGGTAGCATTAAAATTTGCTGGTAAGGAATTACCAGACCCCTTCAGCAATAAAAGAGCCGCCAGTCCAGCTACTGCAACTCCACCGATAAACGCCATGCTTTCACTCATATCCTTTGCCCCTATAACGCGACAAAATTAAAATCATTGATAACCTACACTCTCTCACACTCATCATTTATACCTTACTGAACTTGAGTTGTGTAACGAAAACAGAAAAATTTAGCGCCAGTTTGTACAGTTTACTGCTGGCAATAGCTTAATATATTCAAGATCATATCGGTGAAATTGTCTACTACAGACGCTTGAATCAAACATTATTGTTATACATCTTTTATATAGTTTTTTCTTGTTATCAATATTAGTAATCTGTTTTTGTATAACAATAATTACGCTGTAATTCTTCTGCTGAGAGGGATAATGTTGGGTAAATATCTTATACTTATTTCAAAAATAGCAGTATTCCATAAAATATATCTTCACAGTAAAAATACTTATAGTTAACATAAAAATATTACAATTGAATAAAAACTTAGCAAATAGGAATATTATGTCGAGAATACTTAACCAACTGTAAAGGAAATAATTTGGGTGGTTTCATATCTAGGACTAATTGAATTCGGAGCAATAAAATGCTCAAGTATAAACTATATAATGATTTGGGCGTAAAACAACGTTAATGGTCTATTTAATATAATCTTTGACTCATTCAATGTTTCATCGCAGGTAAAGCCATGACTATAAGTTTTTAAAATTCTAATATATGTAAGAAAAAACAATTAAGTTTTCAAAGATATTTATATATATCAGTGGATATGATTATGGAACTTCAAGAGCAGATGACAAGAAGCTCAAGTGAATCGCTATTTTGAGGATAAGTTGACGATTACCAAGATTCGATTATAAAAATTGAATAAGACTGTTCGGTTGGAGAATAAACTTGACTTGTGAACAAATCTACAAACCGAACAGTATTTGAGCGAAAAGGATTCGCTTGTTACCCTTCATTAGCTATTCCAAAGTTTTGTTAAGCTCTAGCTAGCTTCTTCCCCTTCCACTTCGGCTAAAAGTTTATCTCTTTGTTCTGGGGAAAGTTGATCTAGCTGTTTTTGCAAAAATGCTTTTTCGTATTCTTCTCGCTGTTGATGGTAGGTCATTTTGTTTCCTACTGCACGGAAAACATAAGTGAACAACCATCCAATTAATCCTGCAACCAACAAAACTTGGCTCCAGATACCAGCGCTAAAGTTATTTAAGCCAGCCAAAGTCAGACCGACATAGGCTAAACCACCAAAAACAAAAACGCCAAATACAATTCCTATAGCGTCAATGCGTCGCATTATTTAATATGCCCTGCCAATAAATCTAAAACTTAATTAAACTTCAACTAGACCTCAATTTGTCTTCGTCGGGGTCGGAGATTCACAAATGGGGACAGTAATAATAAGCCTGGAAAGAACAAGAATACTAAAAAATACATGAAACAGCGCTCAAATGAACTGACCGAATACCAGCGAAATTTCATGTAGGTCAAAACAATAACCGGAATTACCAATAAGTAAGAAACGGCTAAAGCCAAATAAGTCAAAGGGACTATAGCAGTCTCGGGCTGCAAATTCTGCAAATAATCGAGTAGATTCTGTAGCATCTGTCAGGAGTGAGTCACTAAATGGTTGATTGACATTCCCTACGCACCAAATGCGAGGGATTTTTGATTTACTGACGAAACGCCAATAAATTCCATAATAAGACAATCGCTTTGTATTGAGGAAGTATAGCCTTACCTTCTTATTGCATCACCATATGATTAACATACTCCCACAGGTGGAGTGCCTCGAAGAAACGGGTTTTAGTGGGTGTAGTCTTTGAAATATAGAAACACTTCACCCACAACTAAATTTAAAAGCTTCCCAAGTGAATCATCAACGCTGTCAGATTAGAGAATATTGGGCTAAACAACACCAAAAAAAGCAAGATTAAAAAAAATTTTAGAAAATGTTGGACAAATAACGTAATTGATGGTCAAATAGATGAGGAGATATTTACAGCACCTGCTGATATCTACCGAATTCCCCAAGTAAATGGGGGTGTGGCGGAATGGTAGACGCTACGGACTTAAAAAGTTGAGCCTTGTTGAAGAAATTCTTCAAGTGGATGCTCTCAAACTCAGGGAAACCTAAATCTCAGTAGAGACAAGGCAATCCTGAGCCAAGCCGAATCATCAAGTTAAAGCAATTGCATTTAACGATTCGGAAGGTGCAGAGACTCGACGGGAGCGACCCTAACGTAATAATAAATGGTTATTTAACTGTTTGTTAAGCCGAGGGTAAAGGGAGAGTCCAATTCTCAAAGCCTTGATTATTAAGGCAGCAGCGAAAGTTGCGGGAGAATGAAAATCCGTTGACCTTATAAAGTCGTGAGGGTTCAAGTCCCTCCACCCCCACTAAAAATTAATTGTTTGATTAATGTCCTGGATGTGATTGCGTCCGGGACAAAATTTTTGTGAGGGATTAAGGAGTACTATTACTTTGTCCCGTTAATTTTGACCGTTTGTAGAGACGTAAAATTTTAGGCTCCTGACAATTGCGGAAAAAACGAACCTGTAGAATTAATGTGGTGGAGTACTAGCAAAACCTATAATTTCCTGATTTAAATAATTTGAAAAGAATTAACTAATTAAGGGTGGGGTCGAACCCAGTATAATTTTTATTATATATCTTTCGGTAATTACACAATTAGATGCATTAATTTTATCCAGTCATCATAAATTCATCAAATTTATGTAAAAAAACACCGTTATTTTGAACAATCGATTGATGCTGCTGTTTGTGAAGGATAAGCTAGTAACAATATAAGCAGGAGACTTCTGGGTCTTGAAAACCATAACATGATTGTTGATAGCGATTGTTGTATACGGGGTAAAAAGCATCTTCTTGATTTGAATGATAGAGGATTAGATGTGCAGGCTGCACAAGAGAAAGTTTACAACTTTTTTCTAGAAATTGTTCAAAACCAAGAACCAGAAGATGTTTTACAAGAGTTTAAAGATTTATTTATAAATTGTTTAGATTCTGCTAATTCAAATTCTGAGCTAGGAATATACCAAATTTTTGTGGGTAGTAACGAACCATTATTTCGTAATACTCTCAAACGTACTTGTTATATACTTATAAACAATTGGGAAAATCGCCGTAAATACAAATATATTCAAAAGTTAATTGATGTATTTTCGGAGTATAAGCCTAAAAATACTTCGCTTTGCTCTAGAAAAATCAATATTTTTAGAGCTTGGTTAGCAAATTTTATTAATAGTAAGGATTATCAAGAGCTTAAATTATTTGCGATAAAATATGAAGACAAAAATAATTTACATTGGACAAAACGCTATAGCTCCTATTTGTTATTAGCTCAGTCTACGAATAAAAACAATCCAAAAGAGCAACAAGAAGCTGCAAAGCGTCTTTCTAAACAGTTAAAAGATAAATTTAAGTTTGAGTTAGCAATGTATATTGCTCGTTCTCAATCTACAGCTTCTAATATTAATCGTTATCAGAATCCCAGCATTTTAGGCGATGAAGTATTACGTTTAATTAAAGTAATTGTTGTCAGAAAAGGTGTGTTTAGCTATGAAAATATTGCCAATATTTTTGTTAAACAGACCCGAAATCAAAGCTTAAAAGAATTTAAGGAAAGCTTATTAAAGTATTTGATTTATTCAGTGGGTCAGCAAGAGTTTGTTGAAACATTAGAGCAACAATTATCCGAACAAATTTTAGCTTGGAAAGAAGAATATAATCAAAAAATAATTGACAAAAATTTATCGTTGAGAATTTGTAATAAAGTAATTGATTGTCTAATTTCTGAAAATGGAAAAGAACCCTCTCAATTATTTATTTTACTGCTTTCTCAAGGTAATCCATTGACTTTGGTAATTGTACTCCTCAAAATTATTTTAATTAGCAAAAATTCGCGCCGTCATTTAGAAATGCGTATCGCGAATATAATTAATTATTACGAACAGTATAATGAAAACGAGTGTGATTGGATAATTAATTTTATCGAAGTATTTAATATAACTTTTGCAATTTATGCAGAGAATGTTGAATATAATTTAATTCAAATGAAAGGAAAATCACCTCAAGCTGAATCACAAGCAAATTTGGATACGTATCGAATATTTTCTCAATTGAAATTACGTAGGAAGGAATAATTATAAATTAGTTTGAATATTTTTTTACAGAATAATGTTATTAATAAAACATCATTTTGATTGATTAATTTGCCTTTCTAATACGATGATATAAAGACACAAATAATTACATTAACTTGTAACCATTTGAGATTAGAGAAGCCGTTCGTCAAACCAAGCAAGGCTAGCAGCAACAGCTTCGGCGACGATACTAATTAACCGATATAAAACACTAGCACTAATAATTAGCGCTATGGGAAAAAACTGTTGTAAAAGACCTATTACAGTTGCTTCAAATACTCCTAAACCACCGGGGGCACCGGGAATTACTAAACCTAGCATCCAGGCAAAACTAAATGCACCCACTATTAAGGGAAGTTGACTGAAGTTGATTGAAGATATCGCGTATAAAGTTAAAATAAAACCCGATGCACGGAGCATTAAAAAACCCAATTCCCCAAGCAAAGATATTGATGGGTAGCGAGTTAAACTTAAGGAAATATTGCTAAAAGAACCTGTTTTTGATTTCTTATTTTTTAGACGGTGTACGAGACGAATGAGCGGATTAAGAAACAAAGGATGAAGTAAACACAAAGCTACTACTAAACCTAGTATTTGTCCTATTAACAAAAGAATAGAACTGTCATTCAAAGTAAACTGGCTGCATAAAAGCACAATAATTAAAGCTGCTGCTGCCATTAATAATGGTTCGAGTAGTACGCTTATAGTAGCTGCGCTGGTACTAACTCTTAAGTCTTTTGCAGCCATGATTCTTCCGATATAGTGACCAACATTACCCGGTAAATACTTAGCAATATTTGTTTTAAGGTAAGCTTGGATGAGTCTTACAGAGCTTGTGGATTGATTAAAATCTTTAAGAATCCAAGTCCATACCCATCCAGCCCAAATATGCGCTAATAAGGTTACTCCAGTAGCAGTGGCTAAAATTGCCCACCCAACTCCATCAATACGAATAGCTGCTACTTCTTCCCAATTATTTTTTAAAGCACTTGCCAAGAAAAACAGCGTTCCACCCACAAGTAGCCAGCGTAAAACTTGCTTAATCATTACTGTAATGTTGTTGATAGAGTTTTCTGCGAAGGCAAACACAACAAATAATATGTTAAATCGACCGTAGACCCAAGTCATTTGGTAACTTTTTACAAAATTTTGAGATAAATTTGAGTTTAGTTTTTGTGATTTGTTAGGATTTAAAATTTGCTCTTGAGGTTTGACCACAAGTCAGCAATTTATGTCCTTCAGTCCATTCGGAACGACATATAGTTTCGGACAAGCTCCGTTAGCTCAGCGAGACGATAGTTATAGACTGCTGCTCTCCATTTCTAGCTTTTCTTCTAGTTTTTCACCCTAGGTCTCAGTTCCCAGTTCTTAAGCTGGATTTATTGTATCTCTCGAAAGTAAGAGAAATAGATTGTTAAATTAGGTTCAATATTAAGACTTTTGCTAGAGGAAATGCTAGTTTTTTTTCCTGTATTATTGATAATTAATACGCAAATTATTGATTAACTCGAACATCTATAAATTATCTACTAAATAAGTGTAGCTAACGTTTGTTATTGAATGACTGTAGAATAATTCCGAAGTTAATCTAAAAGAATAAAATTTGCTTATCAGCTAGTTATTAGTTCTAATTAAAATGTAATTAAATTTTGGTCAAAACCTAATTAAATTCTCATTTGATTATTATTCAAGCTATCACTTAATTAATCAGTAAAAAAGGAGTAAATAATGAATAAAATATTGTCTACATTGAGAAAAATTCAAATCAAGCAAATTTTAACTGCTTGTGTATTAGGAATGCTACTGTTTGTAACCCAAGCTTGTAGTTCTGTTGATGCGAAAGCTCCTGATTCTACTTATGAAGGAGGGATGAATACGTACAGCGATGTAGACCCTAGAAGTAAAGATGCTGAAGCAGCAGCAAAAATCAAAGCTAAGGGTTTGAAAGATAATGCTGAAGTCAACGTTCTTGACCAATCTGATAGTTTAATAGGTAATACTCAGCGCAATTTGGATAAGAAAGCAGAGAACCTGGAAGATTTGGGTAAAAACGTTAAAGAAAATGCCCGAGATGCAGGAGATAAAGTACAAGAAAGTGCTGAAGACTTCGCTGAAGGTACCAAGCGAGGATTTAGAAATATTAAGGAGAATACTTCCGATGCGGTTGATAGTCTCACCAACAAGGTGGGTGATGTAGCAGAAGATGCAAAGTTAAGTACTCAGCGTGCTGCTAGGGATGCGAAGTTAAGTACTCAACGTGCTGCTGAAGATGCGAGTAATGCAGTAGAAAGAACATTGAGAGACGCTGTTAATTAATCAAGTAGGAAACAACAATAATTAATTAGGTCGGCTTTAAATAAATTTTAATTGTTGATAAACCCGTTTTTTGAAGAAGCGGGTTTTTTGGTTCTATAAGTGATTTTAATTATGGTGATGTATTTGTTTCTGTCCCTTACTCTCTACTTCTTTTTTCAAATACCAATTTTGTAATGCTAATCGATGAATTTCTTGCCAGGGAACACTGTGTTTTCTTGCTAATTCCGCACAGTCTGCATATTCGGGGTGGACGTTTGCAATCACTTTATCTGCTTCAGTTCCCCTCCAAGCTACTTTTACTCTAACTTTGCCATATTCAGTTTCTAATTGTTGAATTTCTCTTTGTAAAACAGAACGCTGTTGAGTTAAACGTCGAATTCCTAACGTAGTAGTTTCTCGAAATAAAACTGTTTCACATTTCACTAAATCTTGCGAATGACAAATTACAGTTAATAAAATTCCCGGTCGAGATTTTTTCATTCCTATGGCTTGGGTAAAAACATCTACCGCACCAACTGCAAATAACTCTTCAAATAAATAGCCTATCGCTTGAGGACTAATGTCATCTATTTGCGTCTCTAAAACTGAAATATTTTCTAAATAAGGACTAATATTTTTAGACTTATGGTCTGAATGATTGTGATTATAATTATGATTATTTAATTGTTTCTGATGATTTTTTATATTTTCTATATTTGTCGTTTCACCCAACCAAATTTGTAAAATATTTGGTATTTCTAAATTTAAATTACCCGCACCCATACCAACTTTTTCAATAGTCATTTCAGGTGGAGAGCCGAACTTTGCTGCCAGAGTTGTCACAATAGCTGCACCAGTAGGTGTAACTAATTCTTTTTCAATACCGTTACTATAAACGGGACATTTCCGCATTTCCCACAATTTTAATACTGCTGGTACAGGTACAGCCATTATTCCATGTGCAGCGCGTACATTTCCTCCACCAGTCGGTAGCTTAGAGCAGTATAGTAAAGGTAATCCCTCATTATTACTATCAATACCCAACCAATCTAAACCCAAACAAGTACCCACAATATCTACAATGGCATCTACAGCACCTACTTCATGAAAATGAACTTTTTCAGGAGCAATACCATGTACCGCTCCTTCTGCGACTGCCAACTGTTGGAATATTGCCAAACTCCAAGCTTCCACTCTTGGAGGTAAACCTGCTTTTTGAATAACTTGCTCGATTTCTGGTAAATTTCGACCGTGATGATGGTGGTGATTCTGAATCAAATCTACATGAATTTTATTAGCTTGCTGTGAATTACGGCTAACAAGTTCATTCCACAATTTATATTCTTGCTCAATTCCTAACTTATTCAGATTTTCAATCAAGTATTCAATACTTACTCCCAGACTTACCAAAGCCCCCAAACACATATCACCAGAAATACCTGTTGGACATTGAAAATAAACAATTTTACTCATGATTACGATTTGACAGTGAACAGTGAACAGTTAGCAGTTAGCAGTGAAAAGTTATTATTGGTCAGCAATCATAAATTAATTTTTTCTTAGATAACTGTTGTAGACAAAAAAGTTTCGGTGATAACTTGAAGAACTATTTATATTAAAAAATATATATGTATGTTGTATCAGAAACATTTCCTTATAGATTAATATTATTTCTTCTAATGCTTCTTTATACTCTCTCTAGATTTAAAAACAAGTTGAATTAATTTATTACATTTATCAATTTTTCTCCCATGGCAAAAATTTTTACTCTCCATCCTGATAATCCACAAAATCGTCGAATAGAAGAGATTAAAGGAGCGCTAAAAAGTGGCGCAGTTATGCTTTACCCTACCGATACAGTCTACGCAATAGGTTGTGACCTGAATGCTAAGTCAGCGTTACAGCGGGTACGACAAATAAAACAGTTAGCAAATGAAAAGCCACTGACATTTTTATGTCCTTCTCTTTCAAACGTTGCTACCTATGCTTTTGTCAATAATGCAGCTTATCGGATTATGAAGCATCTGATTCCGGGAACTTATACTTTTTTACTACCTGCGACCAAGTTAGTACCGAAATTAGTACAAAACCCGAAACGTAAAACCACCGGAATTCGAGTCCCGGATAACGCTGTTTGCTTATCTTTGTTGGAAGCTTTAGGAAACCCGATTATTTCAACTTCAGCCCACATACCAAACGATAATGACGATGACGACAAATGGGTAGAAGAAAAACCTTTATCCCGTGTAGAGCTATTTGACCGGATGGAAGGCTTAGTGGATGTAATCATAGATACTGGCGTAGAACCTGGCTATAAAGTCTCCACTATTTTGGATTTGACTGAAGAACAGCCAACAGTTGTGCGTCAGGGATTAGGCTGGGAAGAAGTTGAAGAATGGATGTAAGAAGTTAGGAGTTAGGAGTTAGGAGTTAGGAGTTAGGAGTTAAGAGTTAAGAATTAGGAGTTTCAATTTAATACTGATTTCCTTTATTTCTCTACTGTTCTACTTTGGATGTCCAACTCAGCTTTATTTTTTCGCAAAGCTAAAATACCTAATTTTTTTTAATTTGCATTTTTATTCAATTTTGATACTCCAATTCTCAAATTGTCACATTCATCAAGCTAGAATGGGGGCAAGGTAACTAAGTCGCAAAGCTTTATTTTATAAGCCTTTAAGAGTTTTTTGAGTATTTATACTCATGAGTGTGACAGTCGTAGATTCGATAAACTCGAAGAAAGCGACACACCAGCCTATCCGGAACTTACGGATATTTCTTACATTCATAAATGTGAGCAGCGGTGATGACAACTCTTGATAAATAAAGCTTCAAGACAAGTACCTCCCAGACTGCCACCGACCTCTGTAGTTACGGTGCAGTACCAATCCTAAAAAATGATGAAAACAAACATTGCGAATCTACCTTCTTCCACATCTGCTGTTAATAACGAAACCGCTAATGAAACCGTCAATGAAACTGCGAATGTAGAATCGCAGGATACTAACAATGCATTAGTTCAGCAGATATGTCAAGAGCTGTCTGCCCAGGTTAAAGCTACCCCTGCTAGTATTCAAGTAGTCGCAAACCGCATAGCTAAAGAAGTTGAGCGTATTTGCGAAAAAAGCTACCGCATCCAGTCATCCGGACAAGTTAAATCTTGGTTATTTAGTTTATCGAAGCATCGCTTGCAAAAGTGCTTGCACTACTATCAACTAGGTTCCAGACGCGGTAGGGTAGAACTACACAGCACTCTCGGTTCTATGGTTTACCGTCACATCAGTCTCCCTGGTTGTCAGTTGGGTTTTGATGCGCGATATAACTTAATTGAAGATTTTCTCCAAGCATTCTATATCGAAGCTATTAAAGCTTTCCGTCGGGAAAACGAGTTACCTCAAGACTATACTCCCCGGACTCGCTTGCAATTAGGAGAGTACATGGCATTTACCGAACAATATGCCAAACGTCGTATTTCCCTTCCAGGTAACGCTAATCAACAGCTAATCATCCTTCGCGCTCAAGGTTTTAGCCGTCGCTTACCTCAAGAAACCACCGTTGATATGGAAATGGCTCTAGAATCGGCTAAATCCGAAGATGCTGAAGCTTATCAACGTAGTTCTGCTGTCCAACAAGTGCGAGCGCAAATGGTTGCACAATCCAATTTCGATTTAGCGGAAGCAGCGGAACGGGATAGAGTTGTTGCTGAGTTGGTTAATTATCTCCAAGCTCAAGGTCAAACTGATTGTGTAGATTACTTGTCATTGAAACTGCAAGACCTCAGCGCTCCAGAAATTGACCGGATACTAGGTTTAACCAGTCGTCAGCGCGATTATCTACAACAGCGTTTTAAGTACCATGTAGAGAAGTTTGCACGTACTCATAACTGGCAATTAGTACACCAGTGGTTAGGTGCTAGTTTGGAACAAAAATTGGGAATGTCCTCGGGTCAGTGGGATGCTTTTGTTGCTCAACTTTCCGAACAACAACGTCACATGTTGCAGTTGAAGAGCGATAAGCAAAACGACCAAGCAATTGCAAAGGAACTTAAATGTACTCCCAAGCAATTACAAAAACGCTGGACTAAATTGCTAGAAATGGCATGGTCTATCCGTAACGGTAATACTGAAATTCAAGCAGGTTAAATGCTTGGCTAATGACATCTACCTTTCCAAGCTTTTACAGTCCTTAAAGGATACGGTTACTATAGATGATTTATTTGCGTTCAAACAGTGAAAATGCTCATTTCTATCCCCTATAAATAGCTTAATAAGTTGTTAGTTTATCAGGGGATGAATCAGGAGCTTCTACTAAAATTATTTAATTCGTTTTCGTTAAAGTATTTTCATTGTTTGTAAATTAATTATTTATAGATTCAGCATTACAAACAAAAATTCATTTGTACTATAAATATATTTGCATGATGTGATTAAAAGTTATTTTTGATTTCTGCATGAGAAACGCATTTAAAATTTGAAAAGACACCTGCAAGCAACCGGTAATTCAAAACTAATCCCGTTTGATTATAGAAGAGGTAAGATTAGTGGTGAAGGTTGCAGAAAATGGTAATATGTCAGGGAATGGGAACCCATCAAGCGGGTGAGGTTCTAGAAAATTAGATAAAGATTATATAGAAACTACCCTTCTTAACATATCAATACCTTCAAGTATGCTCGACACTGCCACAGAAGCAAAAAGGAATTGATTAAAGATTTTGACTTTATTAACTTTATTGCCAATTTTCAGCTTTAGAGAATACAGATAACTCTGAGTAAGAAAAAGCAAGTTTATAGAATTCCGACGCAAACGGGAAAGATATAATCGGTAATGATTAATCACTAATAGGGAATAGAAAGTTAAGTGAGTTTTCGCTTCGCTAAAAAAACTCTGCGAAGAAATCTTATATAGCGAAGAATCAGTAATCTTTATCTCGGTAAGCTAACAGTAAAAATGCTTCCTTCTCCAACGGTACTATTAACTGAAATTCCACCGCGATGTAAATCAGTACACCGCTTAACTATAGATAGTCCCAGCCCCGTACCTGAAGCAGTCTCAACATTATTCCCACGATAGAATGAGTTGAAAATATGGGATAAGTTCTCGGTGGGAACACCAATACCTTCGTCTTGGATGCACAATGTTATTTTACTTGGCAATAACCCCAATTCAAACTTTACTTTTGTATCTGGTTGCGAATATTTAAGGGCGTTTTCAAGTAAATTGATTAATATATGATTAATAAGTTTAGTATCAATCATTCCCACATTCTTACCATCTCCCGATACTTTAAATTCAATACGCTCGACATTATAATTAACGATTGTATTGATAATTTCTTGGCATAGTTGAACTATATCAACTTCACTTGGTTGAAATTGTAAAGAAGTTGCATCTTCTTCTGATATCATCAACACGTCTTGAACGATAGATGTAATCCGTTGCACTGCTGAATCCATTTTATTAAAATGTTTCTGCTTCTTTTCATCAGTTAATTTATGAAAATTATGTTGCAGAATATCAGCAGAGGACTGAATTACTGATAGCGGGGTACGAATCTCGTGGGATATAGTCGCAATAAATTCAGATTTTGCATCGCTATGTTCTCTCCCTCTTTGCAATGCTTTGTATGTTTCTTCCTCAGCTTGCTTGCGATAAGTTATGTCCTTAGCAACACCCACCATACGAAACACTTTTCCGTCTTCATCTAATACCGGAAAACTACGGTCGTTTATCCAACGTACAGTACCGTTAGGTTGAGTAATACGATATTCCTCATCCATTGATGTTGGATTATTTTGAATTGCAGCCATTTTCGCAGGCAGGTCTTCAGGATGTACCGTGTCTAAGAAAGACAAAGGATTCTCGTAAAGTGAAGCGCAGCTCCTACCCCAGATTCTTTCATAGGTGGGGCTGATATATAGAAATTCAGTAACATCGACATCGCATACCCAAAAGACGATATCAACATTTTCTGCAAACTGCTTAAACTGCTCTAAGCTTTGATGCAAATCTTTTAGTTCTTGTTTGCGCTTTGTAATATCTTCAGCAATACCTGTCATACGGTCAACGTTACCTTGCTCGTCGTAAATTGGAAAAGTGCGGTCTCTTACCCAACGTTCTGTACCGTCTGGACGAATGATGCGATATTCTTCATCCATGTTCCAAGGTTCTTTTCCTATTGCTGCTTGAGTAACACGCTCGACATCGTTGGGATGAACGGCCTCTAAAAATGAGTGAGGATTTTCTATAAGTGAAGCAACAGTCCGACCCCAAATTTTTTCATATCCAGGACTCATATAGTAATAGTGGGTGACATCGGGAGAAGAAACCCAGAAAGCAAAATCTACATTGTTAGCAAATTGCTCAAATACCTGTAATTGCTGTGAATCCATTTAAACTCCTCCAAAGAAGCTTATTTGCTTATCCAAATATTGATTGTAATTTGTCTACAGTGAATAAGTAATAAGAAACAGGTAAAACAGGAAACAGTATTCGAGCGCTGCATAAAAAACAATATTAATTATTGAAGCAGAGAGTCTTTGTAAATTAAACTTGTAAATTAAACACTGAAATACTTTAGGACAAGGTTTTGGCATTGCCTTTCATAGAGAAAGCATTAATTAACTTTTATTTACAATGCTTTACCTAAATCAAAATAATTTAATTTAATCTAATTTAATCTAATCTAATTCTCTTTAATAAGACATTATTAACAATTCGTGAATAGTGCCGCGATTTTTGATATTCGAGTTGATGACTCGCGCTGCTTTAATAGGAACTATTTTGAAGTTTATTTCTGTATAAAGTTCTCTGATCAAGTCACAATCAGAATTACATACCATGATTTTGACATCCCGACTTGCTAATTCTTCACAGGTATCTCTCAAACGTATTTGGTCATCCTTATTAAAAGCATTACGACTGTAGGCGGTAAAGTAACTTGTGCTGCTAATGGGATAATAGGGAGGGTCGAAGAATACAAAATCATTGCTACCGCTCGCATAATTAAGAACATCGCCAAAATCTGCTTGCTTAATTTGCGCCAACTGCAATGTCTCGGAAGCTGATGATAATAATTCGATGGGACAAATTTTAGGATTTTTATATCTGCCCAAAGGAACGTTAAATTGACCTTTAGAATTTACCCGGTAAAGACCGTTAAAGCAGGTTTTATTCAAATAGAGTAAACGAGCAGCTTTTTCTAAATCAGTTTTTACTGATGCTTGACGTATATCATAATAATATTCTTTGCTATGATTGCTTTCGTGTATTTTCAGCAAGCCAACTAAATCGGTCAAATTGTTTTTTACACATTTATAAGTAGCAATTAGTTCCGAGTTAACATCAGTTAACATAGCGTCATATGGATGGAGATGAAAAAAAACTGCGCCTCCACCTAAAAATGGTTCATAATACTTTGTATAGGTATGTGGCTCCGGTAAATAATTGCGAATTTGTGCAATCAATTTGCTTTTTCCCCCAGCCCATTTCAGAAACGGACGCGGAAAAGGTTGTTTAGAAATTCGATTTACCATTAAACTTAAACAAATCGCTATTGTGCAAGGAATATTAAAAAATAATAAACTATATAATCTTAATAATTTTATATTATGTGAGATATTTACCTTCCTTTAGATTACAATGCAGATTGGAGTAAGTTCATCAAAAAAAACTACAGTTTATTAAGACGCTGTAAAAAAAGATGTTTGATGGTTTTTGGAATAACGTATCTAACTACGTTCGCTACTTCGTAACTACCTTATTGGGTATATTTCTAAATGCGTTTAGCTGGTTACAACCAATATTTAAACGCCGCATCACCTCGATTGCTTTTATCGGGCTGTTAGTGGGTATTCTGGTTTTTATTTCTTTTACCCTGCGTGCAATGCTTGGTTTGAGTGCAACTTAGCTAGTTTTTATAGAAGTTAAGCTTAAAAAGTGGCTGTAAGTATCTGTAAGTAGATATTTATTGAAAAATACGGTCGGAAATTGCTGTTAGCAATTGATAAATTCGATTAAGCAAAATATTTGAGGAAGTTAGGAGAATGTTTTTTTAATTATTACAAATCGGGTAGAAAATTTATATAACTGCACTCCATAATCGGAAAAGGTTGAAGTTCTACCAAGAAATTATTAAAGTCATGATTTCGACTCTTATGTCTTATGCCTTAATAATTAGAGCAGATGTAAGATTGTCGCTAAGATAAGCTGATTGTAGTGAGGGGATTTGGCCCCATACTTGAAAAAACCATCATTTCTATAGTAAAACCTCTGTTAGGAGGCTATTTTTATGGCTACTAATCGCCGCGTTTCCCGCGTTGCTGAATTAATTAGACGGGAAGTTAGCCAAATGTTGCTCAACGGAATTAAAGATGACCGAGTGGGCACGGGAATGGTTAGCGTTACTGATGTAGATGTTTCTGGAGATTTACAACACGCCAAAATCTACGTTTCAATTTATGGTACTGATGAAGCCAGAGAAGAAACAATGGCTGGTTTAAAATCGGCAACTGGTTACGTCCGTAGCGAACTTGGTTCAAGGGTTCGTTTACGTCGTACCCCAGAAGTTATCTTCCTAGAAGACCGTTCAATTGAAAGAGGTAACAAAGTATTATCTCTTTTAAATCAAATTAAAGACCAACAAAAGCCAGAACTCGAAGAACAAGCAGAAGATATTGATGAGAAAATAAATTAAGTAGGAATAGTAAAGATTACTTAATCTTAATCAAAACTTAGCCTAATATTGAAACAGACGCAACTGTGATTGCGTCTGTTTGTTTATATGGGAATTAAGAAATAGCGATAAGCGATAGGAGAGAATTTATGATTTGATTGCAGTTTCTTGCATCTGCTATGCGCTGATACTTTCCACTCAGTATTTCCAATGCAAATGCCCTTATGGGTTGAATACTGATAAAATCATTCGGCTTTACTACTTTTTTAATTACCGATTCTCACCTATTTACTGTTCCTTAACCACTGCTCCCTGCGTTGATTAAATATTACCCCTATAGCTAAATAAGATTGTGATATTCCACGTTTATACCATTTTGAAAGATTATTCTAATAAACCTTACATCATACATTCTTACACAGCCTTATTCTCAAGAATTTTTATGTATTTACTAAACTTAACAATAGTTGCTCCAATAATTTACGTAAATTAATGGGAGTTAACAAATAGAAATAAAGTCATATATGATACAAAAAAAACTGATATAATTCACAGTCTACGCAAATACATAAGATCGCTGAAGTTGATGATTAATGAATCTCCACCGGTGTTCGACACAACTTATGACTATCTGCGGTTTGTTACAGCTATCTATCCGAGGGGTTTTTGTCTATAGGTAGTGCTTTACTTAACTAGGCAATTATTCATCTGTTTAAGAAATTGTTAACGATAAGTGAATCTGTAGCTTTTTCGTTGTAGTTTATTTTTTATATGAAGCTACAGATTATACATTGCTATCATTTCAATATTATTTGCTTAGTTCCCCTAGGGACAGATGCATCCAAACTCAAAGATTGCTATAGATAAGTTATTCAAACAGCAAATCTATTTGCGAGACCTGGAATCCTGCTAAATACATTGATTTCACCTGCTTAGCAGCACTCTTGAGGTGCTTTGTTTAAACATGTTAGGATACATTTTTTTAAGTGTGACATTTGCTACTCTTACTTTGATGCTTAACAGATAAAAAAGCTATGTCATAAAAACATGACATTCTTAACATATCTTTATATTTTTTGAGAGTGTATAGCGTCAAAATGAAATTAGTTCCGTATAGCAAATTACAAAAAGATGATAACGGACTGGTTATTAACCATGTTCGTTTCCGGTAAATTTTGGGAATAATACTTACGTGTAAAATAGCGAGTAGCAATTATGAGTGTGAATACGGTGCCTTCTATAAATTACTCTTTAGACGTGATTCAGGATGAAGCGCGGCGATTGGTTCAAAAAGGAGTAGTTAGCCGACAACAGCCGATATATACCCTATGTCAATACATACCAGCTAGAGAGTGGGTTTGTATTGAATGCGAGTTAGAAAAATGCGAATTTCTGCTACGCGACCGCATAGCGGATTTGATTGGCAGGGAAGTATGGGAGAACGACTAATTTTGAAGTTCTGCTGTGTAAATCTGTTGTTAATAGCAACCAATTAGTGAATGCGCGAATCGAAAAAAATAATATCCAATGCCAGGAGAGGCTATAGAATCTCTGTTTTTTATCTAAAAAATCTCGTCCAAAATGGTTTTGACATTTTTGACATTCAATATTAATTCAGCACACCCGAACAGCCATTTAGAACTGCCAACAGTTCAATTATGGTTTCTAAATCAGGGGGTGCTGTCTTTTTTTGCTAGGTATTGGTTTTAGTGGTAATGCAATATACCTTTTTATGAAAAAAGAGTCAAGCATTTAGCTGTTTTTTGATAATTAGATAAAATCTTGGGCAAGTTTTAGGAGTAGCAAGTAGCAAGTAGAGAAAATTAATCCTTCATTGATTATGTGGGGTAATACATTCGTGTAAAGCCCTCATAATTTATATGGTGGAATATTAAAATTGGTTTGAGTAAATCTGAGTCAGTAGCCAAAATCAAAAAGTTAATCCCAAGCATAAAATATTTAAACCTCTCCTAGAAAGAAGTAGCGGCTCTTATTATTGAGTCTTGATGCAAGTCCGTCTTTAGTAAGGTTTCTTCGTTAAAAGTTCTCACCTGATATTTTTGTTATGGTAGGTGGAAACTTGCGACAGAATCTGTTAGAGATGGGTACTGCAGGTTGAAAATTTAATCAATAAATAAATACTCCTATGTCTTTTTAGGGGAGGAAAATAGTTATGGATAAAGTAGCGAACATAAATACTCGTGAATCCTCCAAAGAACAAGCACTTGTGCTGTGGTTCGACGAAATCGGTATTAATGATATTCCTATAGTTGGCGGAAAAAATGCGTCTTTGGGAGAAATGATTGGACAGTTGACTCCGAAGGGGGTTAATGTTCCCACTGGTTTCGCGACAACTGCTTATGCTTATCGTTATTTTATTGAATCTGCGGGATTAGAAGAAAAGTTAAGGACGCTTTTTGCTGATTTGGATGTGAATGATTTACAAAATCTACGCATCAGGGCTAGAAAAGCCCGGAAGTTGTTGCTCCACACACCATTCCCTATTGAATTTAGAAGTGCGATCGCAACAGCATATAAAAGATTGTGCGAGCGGTATAATGCCGATACAGACGTAGCGGTGCGTTCAAGTGCAACTGCTGATGATTTACCAGAGGCTAGTTTGGCAGGACTGCAGGAAACTTATCTCAATATCACTACAGTTGAAGAAGTTTTAGCTGCTACCCATCGTTGTTTTGCTTCGCTATTTACAGATAGAGCAATTTCCTATCGTCATACAAAAGGTTTTGACCATTTTGAAGTTGCGCTAGCGGTGGGAGTGCAAAAAATGGTGCGTTCGGATTTAGCGACTTCTGGAGTAATGTTTTCGATAGAAACCGAAAGTGGTTTTAAAGATGCAGCTTTGATAACAGCAGCCTATGGTTTGGGAGAAAACGTAGTTCAAGGAGCCGTAAATCCCGACGAGTACCACGTTTTTAAGCCAACTTTGATATCGGGATATCGTCCAATCATCGATAAGAGATTGGGAAGTAAAGAAATTAAAATGATTTATGATGACGGCTCAAAAAACGTGAAAAACGTTTCCGTGTCGTCGGTTGAAAGAGCTAAATTTGCCTTAAATGATGAAGAAATATTACAGCTTGGGCGTTGGGCTTGTTTAATAGAAGACCATTATTCCCACGTTCATCGGAAGTATACCCCGATGGATATGGAATGGGCAAAAGATGGAATTACCAACGAATTATTTATCGTTCAAGCTCGTCCCGAAACGGTACAGTCGCAGAAGTTAAGTAATGTTCTGCGGAGCTATAAGTTTATAGAAACAAGGGGACAAGGAGACAAATTTTCCCCCTCTCTCCCCCTCTCCCCTTCCCCCTCTCCTCTTACTATCGGACGTGCTGTTGGTGAAGGAATCAGTAATGGAAAAGCGCGGGTAATTTTAGATATTAGTAAAATCGAACAGTTTCAACCTGGGGAAATATTGGTCACGGATAGGACTGACCCGGATTGGGAACCGATTATGAAAAAAGCCAGCGCAATTGTGACTAATTCCGGTGGTAGAACTTGTCATTCAGCTATTATTGCAAGAGAGTTGGGAGTTCCTGCGATTGTAGGATGTGAAAATGCCACTGAGGTATTG